>WNFT01001302.1_pt1 | contig 21136 bp, 8 predicted proteins | sample 5400191 | NCBI WGS metagenome assembly WNFT01 (sample SAMN13153359, study PRJNA577476) | soil metagenome | isolation source: 80 cm saprolite under Madrone tree | place: USA:California | collected 2016-06-14 | reverse complement strand
TTGGAGTTGGTGTTGGTGTCGGCGTTGGCGTTGGTGTTGGCGTGGAAGTGGGCGTCGGCGTTGGTGTGGGAGTCGCAGATGACGTTGTCACTGTTGTGTCGACCGTAGCAGTATTGTTGGTTCTGACTGGATCCGTCTCGTCCGCCGACACGCTGCCAAAGGCGGTGACCGTCCCTGACTGTGTGGGCGTGACTTGGATTGTCCCTGTGGCATGGGCCCCAATGCTCAGCGTACCGAAATTAAAGGTACCGATGCCGTTTAAGAAGTCGAAAGTCCCCAGGCTGGAGGTGGCCGAGTTAAAGATCACACCAGTCGGCAAGATGATTTGGAATTGAGTGCCGGTAGCGGCTTGGGGGCCATTATTAACGAAATCAAACGAGTAAGTGATGGAATTGCCGACGCTCACCGGATTTGGTAACCCTGTCAAACCAGCGAATTGCAGATTAGAGGTAACGAGACTCGGAGCCACGAAAACGCCGGCAGAGTATGGTGAGGTGTCGCCAAAAGTAGCCGTCGCCGCAATCTTGTCGGTGGCTGGCTTCCAAATAGCGCCGGTGTCGAAGGTCATGACTATTTGTCCGTGACCGTCTGCGCCAGTAGTCAAGAACGCGTGCGTGAGCGGGATTGCGCTAGATGAATCGTGGACGAACAGGGCAAGCTCGATAATGAAAGTAGTATTAGGAGTGCTGTCCAAGTCGACCGTGACTTGCGATTCCAGCGTGCTGTTTTGGTGGGCATTCGATAGGACCGGGGCAGCCTTCGAGTTGTTTGCGCCAGGACCAAAACTCGTTGGCGCGAGAAGACCTGTGCAGAAGTTATTCTGAATGGTTACCCCGTTTCCTGATGTGATGGTAACTGCTGCATGGTTAGGGTCGAACGTCTGATTATTCAGGATCTGGGTGTTGAAACTCTGAGTGTTTTGAACGGCGCCGCTACTATTAGGCGAAGTTAAGATGCCCGAAGTTAAGATACCAAGTAGCAGATCCTCAATTTTGTTGGAGTCGGCGTTGTCCACACGTACGCCGGAGCCGCCATTAGCTGCGATGAGTCCTTGTGGGCCGCAATCACAAGTGTGGCTATCAGGGTTGTGATCGTTTATGATGACGTCTCCGTACAAATGCTTCACCTCGCCACTGTGATCCGCGCTGGGATCGTCGCGATTAAAACTAGCTTGAAGCTGTAAGCCCTCGCTCATCACCGTCAGATAGGCCCAACCGCCGGTGTTTTTTGGCTCTGCCACGTTCATCAAAGATTTGCATTCTCCAGTATCAGGGTCCGGAAAACTGAGTTTCCAATCACCAGTCGTAGAGTTCCACTGGAAGATCCTCTCGATCCCGTCGATAGGCCCTTTACTTTTCAGGCAAATGTTATAAGTCTTCTCGGCGTTTGGTGAATTCTCCATAGTTTTGTTAGCTGCCCCAGAGACGCCGCTGGATGGGTTTCCAATTGTGTTGTTAGCTGCGCCAAAGGCAAGGAGCACTCCATCGCCAGTATTGCCCATTGCGGCCGTACCGCTAACGTCTGTGCCAATGTAATTACCCCGAACTAGATTCCCTGTCGCGGTGCTGCCAAGAAGCTGCACGCCGTTTCCGCCGTTACCTGAAATGACATTACATGCTCCCGTACACGCGCCCTTAAAGGTTGTCCCTATCGCGCCGCCGATGATGTTATTGGGCCCACCAATGAATATTCCATCGCTGAGATTGCTCAAAGCGCCTGTGCCCTGCGCATTCGTGCCAATGTAGTTGCCTGCAATTATGTTATTGCTCGCGCCACTGCCGGAGAGAAACACGCCGATGTTGCTGAAGCCGCCCGGCACTCCGTTGCCCGAAATGACGTTGCGTTCTCCGGCCGTCGTGCCGCCGATTGTGTTCGACGCAGTGAAAACAATTACGCCGCTGATGCCGTTGGCGATTGCCGCCGTGCCGGTAGTGTCGGTGCCGATGAAGTTGGCTTTGATGCTGTTGTTGCTCGCTCCAGCGCCGTTGATCGAAACACCAGTGTTGGCATTGCCTGAGATGACATTTCGCGCCGCCGTCGTGGAACCGCCGATCGTATTGCCTGGCGCTCCGTTGATGGCCACGCCGAAAGTATTTTTCAGCGCTGCGGTTCCGGCCGCCTTCGTGCCAATAAAGTTACCTAATACCAGATTGCCTGTAGCGCCATTGCCGGAGATGTTCACGCCGTTAGTTCCATTGCCCGAGATCAGATTGCAGGCTCCGGAGCACGCGCCGCCCGGTGTCGTCCCGGCTGTGCCGCCGATGGTGTTATTCGGCGCTCCATTGATCAGCACGCCGCTCGAAAAATTCCGGGCCGCAGTGTTGCCGGTGCTGTCAGTGCCGATGTAATTACCTTCTACGATATTTCCCGTGGCGCCGGCGCCGCTGATTTCAACGCCGTTCGAGTCAGCACTATCAATGAGGTTGCGATCCGCCGCAGTGGTCCCGCCAATCGTGTTGTTGGCGCCGCCGCTAATCAACACACCATCACCGAAGATGTGTTTCGGCGTCACGCCGTCCGCGTCAACTCCGATATAGCAACCCGCGATCAAGTTTCCATTGGTGGAGATGGAAATGCCATTGCCATTCGCGCCGGTGCCTTTAAAGTTAAAAATGGCTATCGAACGCACGGTACAGTTGGGCGCATTGATTGTAAAACCATTGCCCGCTACTGAGTTGTTGCCGTCGAGCGTGACTATCGGCGTACCCGAATAACCAGGTTGCGTGCGGCCGTCAATCGTTACGGTGTCTGTGATCGCCGGTAAGACAGCGATGATCCTGCGCGGGCCAGATCCTGGAATATTGAAGGCGATGGTGTCTGCGCCTGCGTTGGCATTCGCGTCGAGAATTGCCTGGGCCAGCGAGCCAGCGCCTGAAGACGCCGTGTTAGTTACGGTGAACGTCGTGCCGGCGGCGGACGCCCGGTCAGGAATTCTCCCGCTGGTGAGAGCCAGCATGATCAGACACGTGGCTATGATAAAGGTAATGTGGATGCGCCGAGATTTGTTGAGCATGGGACGCTCTCTTTCTTCGTTAAAGATTGCAGACGATTACGGGGACTGATTGCGAGCAGATAAACGGCTCGCCGCCTGGGCGTTCAATGAAATGAAATCTGCCCTCCTCGAGCCAACGGTAGATCGTGCGTAGTGTGACTGAGGCGATGGCCGCGGCTTCTTCCGGCGTGACAAACTCATTATCACGCGCACAAATCGGACAGAAGGAACTGCGTTTCCTAATCCGGCGCACCATGAATGAGCGCCGGCGCTCGATCGTAATTTCCGTGGTTCGGTTTGTGGTTCGTTTCATTGATCTTCAGGACCGTAGAATCGTTGCTGAGTCCCCTCTCCCTTTGGGAGAGGGTTAGGGTGAGGGATTAGCGAACACAACGAACCACCCCCGCTTTTCTTCTCTACGCTTCGCGCCCTCACCCTTTCCCTCTCCCATAGGGAGAGGGAAAAGAAAAATGCTTAACCGGCAAATTCTTGGCACACTGGCTAATCGTTGCTACCTATCGCCGGTTGGCCTTACAATGCCCCTGCTAATCCAACGCTTGCTCGTTTTCATGGCGAAAAATAGAACGCGAGGGCGCGAAAAGTAATTAAGAAAATCTGAAAAAATCCGGTAGAAGTTCGGAAGGCAGCAAAATCAGTGTCAAAGCGGCGCTATTACAACTTTGACTCTTTCCGCGTCGATCCCACAGAGCGCGTTTTACTGCGTGACGGTAAGCCCGTTTCACTATCCCCTAAAGTCTTCGACACGCTCCTCGCGCTCGTTGAACGCAGCGGTCACATCGTCTCGAAAGACGAGTTAGCCGATATTGTCTGGCCCGATGTTTTTGTCGAAGAGAATAATCTGACGCAGTACGTTGCCACGGCGCGCCGGGCCCTGGGCGACAATCGCCAAGCGCAGCGATATATCGAAACTGTTCCCAAGCGCGGCTATCGCTTCGCTCCTTCGGTGCGGGTCGTCACTGAAGAGAGTGACTCGGTGATCGTCGAGGAACAGGAAAGTCTCCGTATCGTTGTCAAAGACAAGATCGAGGAACAGGAAGTGACCGCGAACGGACACACTGCTCTTCGATCTAATCGCTGGCTGGCGCCGGCCGTTCTCGCGGGGGCCGTGCTATTGTCTGTCACGGCGATTGTAGCGATTCGTTTTCGCGCCTCGACCGAGGCAAGGCAGTCCGCGGCCGTACCTATAAAATCAATCGCCGTACTTCCTTTTAAGCCTCTCGGCCCAAACGGCGACGATGAGTATCTCGGTCTGGGCATTGCTGATGCTCTCATAACCAGACTGGGCTACGTCCGGCAGATCGGTATTCGGCCTACCAGCGCGATCCAAAAGTACGTGACCGGGGATCGTAACGCTGTCGCCATAGGACGCGAGCTGAACGTGGACGCTGTGCTCGATTGCCGAATGCAACGCTCCGGAGACAGGATTAGGGTTACAGCGCAGCTCGTGAGCGCGAAAGATGGTGCTGCATTGTGGACGGCCAGCTTCGATGAAAAGGAGACGGAGTCCTTTGTGTTGGAGGATTCAATTTCAAGTCAGGTGGCGCAAGCGATTGCTTCAAACTTGAGTATTGATGAGAAGAATCTGTTGGCAAAGCTCGGCACCCGAAACAACCAGGCCTACCAGTCATACCTGAAGGGTCGCTATTTTTGGAGCAAACGAACCAGCGAAGGAATGCTGAAAGCCGTCGATTACTTTCAGCAAGCAACTCGTTTAGATCCGAATTACGCTCAGGCTTATGCCGGCTTGGCTGACTGCTATTTGGCGGGTGGCGCCATTCCGGGAACGCCGGCCGACTCTGCAAAGAGTGCCGCTCTTAAGGCCTTGGAACTCGACGATACTTTGGCGGAAGCTCACACCTCGCTGGCATATTATGAAGGGGCTGTCGAATGGAATTGGTCGGGCGCCGAGGCCGAGTTTGGGCGCGCTATCGCGCTGAATCCAAGCTACTCAACCGCGCATCATTGGCATGCTTATAACCTGGCGGCGATAGGCCGTCTTGATGAGGCTATCGCTGAGATTAGGCGAGCACAGGGACTCGATCCGCTCTCGCTGATCATCAGCACCGATGCCGGACACGTCCTTTACCTCTCACGGCGATTTGACGAAGCGATCGAGCAATACCGAAAGGTGCTCGAGATGGATTCGAACTTCAGGGTCGCGCATTGGCGCTTGGGCGAATGCTACGCTCAGAAGCGTATGTACCCGGAGGCCATCGCCGAGCTGCAGCAAGCCATCAGCCTCGACACCAATGATCGATCGCCGGAAGCCTGGTTGGGATATACGCGCGCCGCTGCGGGCCAGAGGGATCAGGCCTTGGAAGTCATCGCGCACATTAAGATGATTTCAAAGGCGCCATTAGGAGTGGCCATGGTGTACGCCGGCCTGGAGGACAAAGACCAGGCATTCAACTGGTTGCAGAGAGCCTTCCAACAACGCGAAGCCGACCTGGCGCTGGTTCAAGTGGACCCAATCTTCGATAGCCTGCATGCCGATCCGCGCTACCTGGATCTGCTACGGCGCATGAAACTGGTGGCGTGACAATCGGCCCGAACTCTACGAGCGCTTCGCGGATTTCTCAGTGCACCAAGACTCTTTGCCGGTATTCACTGGAAGATCTTCACGGCCCGAAGCGTTGTCGGTATTCGGATGACGTAATGAACGCTTTGACCATCTCGGCATTAACGAAGTTGCCGTTGAATTGATTCAATTTCGTCAGCCAGAAATCGTAGCCGGTGTAATCCGTATCCTGACCGCTGTTTGGATTGCGGCGGAGGTAACCAAGATATTGCATTAAGACGAACGCGCGGTTGAATTCATTCGTTACCAGGGTTGCGTTCTCGGCAACTCTTCGCACTGCTCTCGCTCTGGCGGCGACGTCGGCGGTGTTCGTGGCTGAACCAAACTCACCGATCGTTGCATTACGATCAGTCGCCGAAGGCGTCAGGCCGGCGTTGGCGAATAGCGTGTCGACAAACTGTGCTGGCGTCATCGAGGCTGGGAACGCAGTTGTGAAACGTGAGCGTTGCACGAACCCGTATGCAAAAGACTGCTTGTTATTTTCCAACACTGCCTCCCAGCCGGTCTGTCCGACTACAACTCCCTGACCGATCTGCTGGGTGTCGGGCAGAAACTCGGCAAACCGAACCATCGGCACGATAATTTGATGAGCGCCGCCCAGAGTTGATGCTCCGCTGGCGTCGCCGTATGCAGTCTTGTAAAGTCGCTCAACCAGATAACCCGTCTGTTGAAATTCGGTCGAAAGAAAGTAAGCGGCCGAGACATTGATGCGTTTCAGCTCAATGCATGTTTGGTTTGTCCCGCAAGATGTAATCTCGTTGGTCCAAAAGGCCAGGCCGCCCTGGTCGGCTTGTCGATTAAGAAAATCGTGGTAGTGCTGACAAACGAATAACGCCGCGTTATCAATTGGATTCGTGGTCGAGTTTGCAGCATCATTGTCGATAATATTGAGTGTCGCTGTTCGCGGCGTTCCCAGCGCCGCGCCTGCCGAGACACCGATGATGTTCACATTCGCCTTCTCGGCGCCTTCGGCGTAGCCGTCCTCGGTGATTAGTATCGAAATGCTTTTGTTCGTGTCCCCCGGGTCAAAGCGAAGCGACCCGCTTGTGAAAGTGAAATCGGTTCGTTGCGTGGCTGTGTTGTCGTTCACGATGTAATCGACATTTACTGTGCCGCTGGTAGAGCCAATGCGAGTGACAGCGACAGTCGCCTCGGCACAGCCTTCGGTGGTCGCAAATGTCGCCGAGCTAAGTTGGACCGACGAACTGGCTAGTGAACTATCAGCGAGTTTCGTGATAAAGGCATCAGCCGCGCCTCCGCCTTTTGTGTTAAAGGGAAAATTGACGCCGGGGAAGTCGTTCGAGTTTGTTTGTCCCAAAACATACGCACTTCCGGTTTGATCAACCGCAATTGAAAATCCCGAATCGCGGCCCGATCCACCCAAGTATGTCGAGTACGAGAGCGCTGAGCCAGCGGAATTCAGTTTCGCAATGAAGCCGTCATCGCCGGCATTCTTTACCGGCTGCAAAGCGGCGGCGACGGGAAAGTCATCTGAGTCGGTGAAACCTGTTATGTAGCTGTTGCCGGATGCGTCCACGGCGACGCCGGTTGCGCCGTCAATACCACTGCCACCGAGATATGTCGAGAATGCTAGCGAACCTGGGGCGCTGAATTTTGTCATGAACGCGTCAGCTCCGCCTCCCAGCGTTGCTTGCAGCGGAGACGCCACGGGAAAGTTTGATGAAGTAGTCTGCCCGACAACATAAACGTTTGAAGACGAATCCAGGGCGAGCCGATAACCGCGATCGTCGCCGCTGCCGCCGAGATAAGTCGAAAACTGAAGACTGGATCCGGCGTCGCTTAGCTTTGCCAGGAACGCATCGAAATCGCCGCCCGCAAAGTTCGTTTGAATAGCATTCTTCGTGGGGAAATTCGGGGAAAACGTTACGCCGGTTACGAACGCTTCGCCGGCGTTGTTGACAGCGACGCCGGTGATGCCATCGTTTCCACTGCCGCCGAGATAGGTTGAGTAGACGAGTGTGTTACCGGACGCATTCAGTTTTATCACAAACGCGTCTGCCAGATTGCCGCCAAAGATTGTTTGCAAGGGGTTCTTGGTTGGAAAGTTCGGTGAACTTGTGACGCCACCAACAAAAACTTCGCCGATTGAATTAACGGCAATGCTGCTTCCGTATTCACCGACACTACCGCCTAAGTAAGTTGAGTAGATCAGTTGTGAGCCGCTTGGATTCAACTTCGCCACGAACGCATTAAAGGCTCCTGTAATTGTCCCTTGCAACGCATTAAACATGGGAAAGTTGGTCGAGCCGGAATAGCCCGTGATGTAGGCGTTGCCGTTCGCGTCGATAGCAATTGCGCTGCCCTCATCCTGACCATTGCCGCCTAGGTATGTCGAGTAGACCAGTGCGTTGCCAGCAGAGTTCAGCTTCGCGATGTAAACGTCCTGAGGTGATCCACCGTAGGCGGCTTGCTTTGGATTCACCGTCGGAAAGTTGAGCGAATCGGTGAGGCCGATGATGTAAGCGGCGCCGGTTGAATCAACTGCGATGGTGTTGCCCAGGTCTTCGCCGCTGCCGCCGAGATAGGTGGAATAGAGAATTACCGGATCGATCACCAGAGGTTTGCTCTGGTCGTAATCGCCGATACGAAAACCGAACAGCCGATTTCGGATTGCGGATTTCGAATCGCGGGATTCGGCGTTCGCATCGAGCGCAATGTAGCGGACATCGATCTCACGTCTGCCGTCTTCCCGATCTTGATAAGCGACGGGCTTTCGCAGTCGAAGTTCTTGGCCGTCTCGGGTGTGAAGGACCAGATCACCTGCTTCGTCGATTGCGATGACGTTTGCACCTTCAAATCCGAGACTGATTCTGGATGGATCACTGCCGGGCGCAACGTTGAAGTCGTATTCCAGTTGCTGACCATTGCCGTAATAAGTAAGGTCGATGCCGGGATAGACGCCGTCGTACCGCACCTTGGGGTAATTAAGCACGTCCGATTTCCACTTCGACGGATCGTTACCGATGAAATAGTTGGTGCGGCCCGGTAGTTCATCGAGGCCTGTTGCTTTCGCGTGTGCGTTCGCGCCCGCAAGTCTCATTTCAATCGGCTTGTAATCAATGGGACGCTCATCAACACGACGCAAACGCAACGACATCCCCTTTCCACTCCGGAATCCGAGCTCTTCATTTCGCAATCCGAAATCCGCAATCCGAAATCGCATAGTTGCGCCGGTTGACTTCAATAACATGCTGTAGCCATTTCCTCGCGCAATGAAGTCGGTCTCGCTCGCGGCTTGTCCGCGATTGGCTTCGAATCTCAGCGGTAAAGCGCCATAGGCTCGAGCAATCTGAGTCTTTGTCTGCGTCGTTAAGGTTGTCGGTGCTTGCGCTGATGAATCCAACGCTGAAGATTGCGCCGCATTTCGTCCCTGCTCGCTCTGTTTCACTATGTCATCTGAATTGTGCGGCCATTGAATCGCAGCAGTCCCTTTCCGAACGCTGGAGCATCCGGAAAGCACGACGCAACCAGCCAAACCCAGAAACAAAAAGCAGCCGATGCATTTCGTATGTCCGATTCGCTTTCGCCGGCGCACAGTGCAGAAGCCAAAGACCGCAAACAAACCAAAGACAGAGAGCCCACCGAAAAGTTGGTAGCGCTGAAGCGAGGCAGCCCCGGGCAAGGCGCGAATTTCTCCCGGCACTACATTAATGCCAAATTCTGCTTGTACCGCCGGGGCATGTATATCGCGTCGTATCTCCTGAATGCTATTGCGCAGCGAGTCGCTCGCTCCGGCATTGCTTAACGAGTTGAGAAGATCGTCAACGTCATTCAGTTCTGCCTGCGTAACGCTAATTGGTTGCTGTACCCTGGCCGCGATCCAGACAGACGAGTCGGCTTGTGATGACGAGGACATTCGCGCAGCCGCAGCTTGCTCGCGATCGACTAGCGACTGCATCACCGGCTCGTAACGCTCAAGCGACTCGCGTAGACGCGAGAAGACGCGGGGATTGAAAAGCAGAAGCCGAACGATTTCGCCGGCATGTTGGTAATAGGCCCGCGTGTACCCTTGGCCTCGTTCTGAGTGTGCCAGCACGCGGTCGCGGAAACCGTACGAGTCGCTCACTAGGTTCGTCGACCTGGAAGCTTTGGCCGTGTGGGCAATGGGGCACCAATCGCTTTCCCTCCAATGCAGCTGGATTGTATCGTAGCACTGTACTCCCTGAATCTCCGCAATCGCCGTAATGGTGTCATCTCCGAAGCGATCCTCAGAGTATGTAAAAAAGGCTTGGCCAAACCTGTTTTGTTCCAAATGTACTACTCGCTCCGTCCGACTGAACTCGGACACGCCGCTCACATGAAAATCGACTGTCTCGCCGATTTCGAACGCATCTTTGTCGTTGGGTCTGATCTCCATTGTTACCGAGAGATGACGGAACGTTTCGGGAAAGTCGTCAATTGAGAGAAGGCACGTGCCCAACCTGAGAAAGGGCAATAGATTCACGGGGCATTTGCCTGCGCTGCCGGCATTGAAGATCGCTTGAATTTCATTGGACGAAAGCCCGCGATCATAAAATGAAATTTCGTCAAGCTGCCCGCCGAAGTGCCCATCGGACGAGTCGTCCGCGGAGCCAAAGATCAAGGGGCTATTAATACGAAACCCGGAAGATTGTCCGGTGGCGACGAGAGTGCCGTTAAGATAGATTTGAGCTAGACTGCCCTCTTGGATTAGCGCGAGGTGCGACCAGATGTTTAGGATCGGACCTACGATAGGAGTGGCTACCGAGGTAATCCCGTCGTCAAAAGCGAAGGACCCAGAATTCTGATTTAGGACAGGCTGAAAACTTATGCCACTGAGGCCGTAGTCGTACGATATCAGAGGCTGGTTTCTGTTGGTGTTCGAGGTCGGACGAACCCAGAATTCGACGGTGAAGTTTTTGCCGAGGTAAATTGTAGGGCTAAGAACTTGGTCATCAACTCCATCAAAGTTGAAAGCTTGTCCAACCTTGCCGGCTGTAAACGACGCGCCGTTTTGCAGGGTCGCATTGGCTCCTTGTCTAACCTCATTGGCGTTTCCTTCACCGGGATACCAAGCCCTCAGACCCGAAGGTGCTGTTACGCATCCGATCGGAGCTGGAGTCGGCGTCACCGTTGGCGTTGGCGACGGAATTGTGGGCGTCGGTGTTGTTGTTGGTGTTGGCGTCGGAGTTGGAGTAACTGATGGATTGGGTGTAGGTGTTGGTGTCGGCGCTGTCACCGGAAAGCATTGCGAAAACTCAGACGTATTTCCAAAGTCATCCGTCGCAGTGGCGGTAATCACTTTTCCGCCGGTCACTGCTACTGGGAAAATGGCCGTGTTCGTACCGGCAAAGTTAGCGTTACAGGCACTGTCGGTCGTGACTGTTTTGGAGCCGAGAAAAGTTCGTCCCTCACCAAAGTCATTGGGCGCGGCGCCATCGCAGAAGTCGTTAACGTAGAAGTCGAGCCTAAACGTACCTCTTGGTTGGCTGTTCAGAGAGCCTTCAATGGTCGTGTTGCCGCCCGAGCTTACTGCTGAAGCGATCACCGGAAAGTTCTGAAGATCATTGCCCCCAGGGTCCGGGTCGCACGAATCATCCTGAGTTAATCCATTGGCGCCCAGGTCGATCCCGAGGGTGCCATTAAAATAGATCGAGTTGTGACTTATTCGGTTCCTGTTACCAGTTTGGACCGTGACGCCGGTGTTCACATTACTCGCAATCACGTTGCCTGTGCCTGATCCGTCACCTGCTACGCCTATAACAGTGGTCGTGGTGTTCCCAATTAGAATTCCATCGTTATTACCGAGCGAGCCAGTTTCATTCTTGTCCGTACCAATGAGATTTCCCTCAATCTTATTATTTAAGCCTGTGGCAGCGAGTGCGACGCCGGCCCCAATGTTGCCGGAAATAATATTTCGCGCTGCTGATGTGGTCCCACCAATAGTATTGTTGCTCGATCCCTGGATATGAATGCCATCGATTCCATTGCCAATTCTTGCAAAACCATCGGTGCCAATAAAGTTAGCTTCGATGAAACTTTCGCCTCCTACGAGGCGGATGCCGTAGCCTCCGACCGCACGATCAATCATCAATCCGCGGGCTACACAATTGTTGGTCCGAACATCGAGTCCTGCGGTCGTCGCGCCGCTGGGAAAAATTTCTATTAATGGACTATTCAAGTATCCGGGCTGGGTCGTGCCATCAATTGTTAGCGCGCTGATAATCGCCGGCAGACCACTCACGGGGCGTACAGTACAAACTGTTATCGAAGGATCGTGTCCGCCGGTGGTTGAATTGCAACGGGGATCGCTGGCGGGTATGTTGAAGTTAATCAAATCCGCGCCAAGGTTGTTGTTGGCGTCCGTAATCGCCTGCCGCAAAGAACCGGCTCCGCTGTCATTCGTGTTAGTAACCGTGAACGTACTTGCGGGCGCGGTCAGCATCACGCTGGGAGCGCTTTGACCTTTACGTAAGACAACGAGATCGCTGAGAGCATCTGAATTCAAACGCATCGGCAGCACCGCAACCGGTTCATTGTCCACGACGAGCGAGGCTTTAACTTGATATCGCGACAAGCTGATTGACGAAACAATGCCGTGATCAGTCGTTTCAGGATCGCTGGTGAGGATGTGTAGCTGTCGTCCACCTTCGTCCAACACAATCAGATCGTCGCCGGGCAAACTGGAGACTTTGGCTCTAATTAGCTGCGTTGCGCCCGCGGACAAATGCGCGGCGACCATACTGGTTTGCGAGGCGTTAAGGTTTCGAGACCTGACTTTCTTTCCGGGATTGAGCAGATAGACTGTTCCTTCCTTGGACAACAGCGCTAACTCTTCTCTGGCGTCTCCCACGAAAGTTACCGCTGCCAGACTATTGATGCTGTAAGGCAAGTCGCGAGTCTCAATAGTCGGTGCCTCGCTTCGATCCCTTGCAGATTCCTCACTGTGCACAATCTGTAATTGATTGCCGGCGGCGATGGCTACGTCCATGCGGAGCGTTTCATCCAGATGGCCGATCGCCAACGCGGTCGCCGCTTGCGATAACGAAATCACATCAGGCGAGTCATCGAATAAAGCCACGCCTGAGTGGTAAATCAAGGCTTGCGCTCCAGAAGGACTATCGATGCCAACTACGACCCCGGGCAATCCAGCCTCGCCGTTTACGAAGCCGGTCAAGAACGCCGTCACGCGTCCGCGCAGTTGGACGTATTTGGGTGAATCGAATCCGCTACGTGTATCACCGGACAGTAGGAACAAATCATCACTTCCGCGTTTCGCAGTGAGCACGTCGGGATGGCCATCCAGATCGAAATCGCTTGCTGCGATCCAATCAGGGGCCTCCGGTATCGAAAAGACTTTGGCCTCTGGGTAAAAGGCCTGATCGACGTAAGTGCCTTGCGCTCTGTGCGCCTGAGCATCCGGACTATTGGGATAGATGGAATCAGCATTCCCACGATGCAACGTGAGTAAGCCTCCACTTTCAGTCGCGTATGCCGCGATGAGATCAGGCACGCCATCGCCATCGAAATCAGCAGCCGCGAGCGCAGTTGGTCGCGCGTTCTCGTTAAGGAGTGTCCGGTCCAAGCCCGCACCGACAGCATATTCTGTGGGCAACTCGATACCGTCCCGCAGATTGATCCAGGGCCAACCCACGTCGTTGGCATGAATGCTCTCCGGCTGTTTCAGTGGTGCGGCTGGCGGCTGCGATGGCGTCTTACTCGCGTGGTGAATAACTTTCCGGATACGCGGATAAGCGACCATTGACGCGCAAGTAATCAATGCCAATCCAAATACGACGGTGTATCTTCTGCGCTTGTTCATCGGACTACTCCTTTGCCTGCTCTTATCCGAACAGCAAGAGCGATCGCTTGCAAATGCGAGGTTCTCCTTCGGGCGTCTCCACCCCGTGCGTTTTGCCGACTGCTAGCCATTGATGGACTCTTTCCTCCTCAACCTGAGTCAAAGCCGCGGCCTGCATGGGCGTCAGCAACTCGGTCCGGGAAAAGCAGACCGGACAGTTAGTCACGACTGAGTACTGAATAATTCTTTCGTGCTCGAACGCGACAATCTCAATTCGCCTTCTCATCACACCTCGTTGACTATTGATAGTGCAAACAATTGTTTTCTCATTTTGAATTCCTCCGCTTTCTTAAACGCTTTCTTAAAAAGTTGATGTTGGCCTGGGGGAACGACGCGTGCCAACCGACTATCTCGATTGCCTTTCTCATCGCGCCCAGCTCTTGTTAGAATGACCCTCATTCGAGTCGGTTCCTCGGTTTTGAATTCAGGGGGAGATTTACTTCTGCAACCCGTGTCGCGTCCTGAAAAAAAGCCGAACTATTCCTGATTTATTACTGCCGGATGGTAATTGGCGCATGGCTGTTCAGGTTCACAAGGTATATTTGCTGGGCGATTTTCAACTCGAGCCCAACAATCACCTGCTCAAGCGCCAGGGCTTGCCCGTCTCTCTAAACAAAAAAAGATTCCAGGTTCTGGTTTATCTGATCGAGCAACGGGACCGTCTGGTTCCGCGTCAGGAATTGCTTGATAAGTTTTGGGAGGGCAGCGAGGTTTATGAAGAGAACCTAACGAAATGCATCAGCGAGATCCGCAAGGCACTGGATGACCAGAAGAAACCCCACCGGTTTGTCGAGACCGTGCCAGCCGTCGGTTACCGCTATATCGGTCCCTTCATCAAAGACGCGCCGGAACTAAAGCCATCGGTGTTCGCGGCTGAGAAGATGCGTGGACTCAAGATTGTCGTCGAGGAAGATGATGGACTGAATGCCGAGTTCGTTGACGAAAGAGCACAGCGTCGCGCGCCCGAAGTCAGAGAGCTTCGGCAAGCACGTTGGCGAAGAAGTTTCTGGCAACTGCCTGCGATCTTAGGAGGCGCGATCATCATCGTCGCCGCGAGTGCCTTTGTGATTCATCGTTTCCGGAATCGTGCCGCGACGCCAAGCGCCTCCGCGCCAATTCACTCGATTGCCGTGCTGCCCTTCAAGAATCTGTCTGGCAATCAGGCAGAGGATTACTTTGGCGACGGCATGACCGAGAGTTTGATCACGGCGCTGTCGAAGATCGAAGGACTCAAAGTCATTTCCAGCAGTTCCGTATTCCATTTCAAGGACCAGCAAATCGATCTGCGCGAAGTTGGAGGACAATTGAATGTCGGAGCCGTGCTTGAGGGCACGGTGAGAAAGGACCAGGATTCAATTCGGGTGGCTGTTCGACTGGTGAGCGCTGACGACGGGCAGGTGTTGTGGGTCAGCGATACGAACGACAAGGCGCTACGCGACGTCTTCGGGCTGCAGGACGAGATCGCTCGCAACGTCGTAGCGAGACTAAGCATAAAACTCAATCAGGAGGGCGCCCAGCGGCTGGCCAGACGCTACACGGATAACGTCGAAGCCTATCAGCTTTATCTACGAGGTCGCTATCACTGGGACAAGTTCACCGTGCCGGACATCAAGCGAAGTATCGACTATTTTCAACAGGCGATAAATCTCGATCCCAAGTATCCGCTTCCTTACGCCGGCTTGGCCGATGCTTACTGCATGCTGAATGGATTGGGGGCGGCGTCACCTGACGAGGTCATCCCGAAAGCTAAGGACGCAGTGGCTCGCGCGCTTGAGCTTGATGACGCTCTGCCTGAGGCGCACACTTCGGCGGGAGTAGTAAGAGACTTTTATGACTGGGATTTCGCCGGAGCAGAGCGCGAGTTCAAGCGAGCCATTGAAATCAACCCTAACTCCTCGACCGCTCACGAGCTCTATGGAAAAGTGTTGCCGGACATGCGGGGAGGTTTTGACGAAGCTTTTGTAGAGGTGAAGCACGCTCTCGATCTCGATCCCTTTTCCGTCAGCATCAGCGAAACCCTTGGAGAACTTCTTTTTTACTCGCGACAGTATGATCTGGCCATTGCTCAGTGGCAGAAAACGCTCGAATTGGAGCCGAATTATGGACTTGCCAAGAACTGGATCGCTCGGGCCTATGAAGCGCAGGGTCGTTACGATCAGTCAATTGATACGATGATCAATTCGTACGCGGCCCGAGGAATGCCCGAGACCAAGGTTGCCGAATTGAAAGGAATCTATTTGAAGTCAGGTTGGAAAGGTTTTTGGAGATCACAAAATGCATTCTTCGAACATAACTCCCGACCGGGGTATCAGGAGCCTTACCGTATGGCGTGGAATTACATTCGGGCCGGCGATAAGCAGCAAGCGCTGGAGTGGCTCAACCGGGCCTATCAGATCCGCAGCGCCTGGATACCCAGCATCAGATACGATCCTTTGCTGGACAGCCTCCGCTCAGACCCGCGTTTCACCGAACTCGTGCGACGCGTCGGCTTCGCACCGCAATCATGAGATCATGCAGCCGTGCCGCTTTCTAAGGTCCAAATCGTTGACGATATTCGCTGGAAGTGATAAACGCTTTCACCATCTCGGCATCGACGAAGTTGCCGTTGAATTGATTGAGCTTCGTCAGCCAGAAATCGTAGCCGGTGTAGTCTGTGTCCTGCGGATCGTTCGGGTTGCGGCGCAGGTAACCAAAGAACTGCATCAATACGAATGCGCGGTTGAACTCGTTCGTCGTAAGAGTCGCGTTCTCGGCAACTCTGCGCAGGGCTCGCCCCCTGGCCGAGACATCGCTGGTGTTCGTCGCTGAACCGAACTCACTGATCGCTGCATTGCGATCAGTTGCCGAAGGCGTCACGCCGGCATTCGCGAACAATGCATCGACAAACTGTGCCGGTGTCAATGTAGTGGCGAAGGCGCTGGTGAACCGTGAGCGCTGAACGAAGTCAGCCGCAAAGGCCTGTTTATTATTCTCCAGCACTTGCTCCCAGCCCGGTTGCAGCACCACAACTCCGTCCCCGATCTGCTCCGCATCAGCAAGGAATTCGAAAAAACGTACTACCGGCACTGGGAGTTGGTGTGCGCCATTGAAGGTCGAGCTGCCGTTGGCGTCGCCATAGGCGACTTTGTACATTCGCTCCACTAAATAGCCGGTCTGTTGAAATTCGATGGACAGAAAGTAAGCCCCCGAAGTAGTGATGCGCTGACCATCGATGCAAGACGGTTGTGGCGTGCAGTTGTTGATATTGTTGGTCCAGAAATCCCAGCCACTCGGATCAGGGTAACGACTCAGAAAATCATAGTAATGCTCCTGCACAAAGAAGCGCGACTGATCGATAGGATTTGACGTTGGCGGCACCGTGTCGTTGTCGGTTATCGTCACCATCGCCGGATTCGGCGTGCCCAGGGTGGCGCCCACCGGATCGCTCAAGGCCACGAAAAAGAACTCGTCTCCTTCGACGTACACATCGTCAACGATCAGCACCTGAAATGACTTGCTCGTTTCACCGGCAGCCATCCGCAAGGTTCCGAAGGCCAGGATATAATCTGATTTTTGCTTCGCGGTGCCATCAGAGATTGAATAGCGAACGGACGCCGGACCAGAAGCGCCGCTGGTGCGCGTAATGGTGATCGTTGCTTTCCCGTCCGCTTCGTTGGCCACGTAACTGCCGACGTTGAACTGAATGGTTGCCGAGGCGACGAAGTTGGCTGTCTGATTAGTCAGAACATTGGTGAAGCTAGTGCTCGTCGGCTGAAAACCAAAGGCCGTCTTCGATGGCGTAATTGTATAGTTGCGTCCGGCGGGCAGATTCGCAAAGCTGTAATTACCACTGGCGTTTGTCTGCGTGCTCAAAGACTTGCCGGCCGTCAAGGTCATCGTCACCGCATCCAGGCCGCCGCTGCCCAGCGTAACCTGACCGCCGATAGTTACGACCACAGGTGAAAAATCCAATCTCACATTCTTTTGCAGATTGTTGACGCTCTGCGAATTGAAAATGTAATTCGGCACGCTAACCGACACCGTATAGTTGTTGCCAACGGTCAAGAATCCAAAAGCGTAATAGCCGTTCGCATCGGTCGTCGTGGTGCCGAAGGGCACGCCACTGAGATTCACAGCGGCGCCGGGAATCCCGTTATTGTTTTCATCAACTACTCGTCCGATGATCGTCGGATCGGCGATGACCGTAGCGAATGCATCACCATTACCCCCGCTGTTCGTTTTTTGAAAAGCATTTGTTGTCGTAGTGAAGTTCGCCGAACTGGTGCTGCCCGTTACGAAAGCGTTGCCGGCGCTATCGAGGGCAAGGCCGTATCCTCTGTTAAATAAGTTCCCGCCAAAATAGGTTGAATAAACCAGCGCCGAACCGGTGGCGCTAAGCTTGGTGACGAACATAGAATTCAAAGACGGAAGCGTTGCCTGAATTGGACTCGCCAGCGGGAAGTTGCTGGAACCGGTCCCGCCCGCGACATAAGCCTGGCCCAGCACATTGACTGCGATGCCCAATGCGAGGTCGTCGCCGCTGCCGCCGAGATAGGTGGAATAGACGAGTGACGATGCACTGGACGCGTTGGTATTCAACTTAGTCACAAAGACGTCGGTCGATCCTCCGAACGCCGATTGGAACGCATTCTTCAACGGAAAATTGGTTGAGTTCGTTGAACCGGTAACATAAGCGTTTCCAAAATCGTCTATAGCAAGGCCTTGACCCGCGGCGCTGGCAGCTTGAGCGGCGCTGCCGCCCGCGATATCGTCCCCGGTGCCACCAAGATATGTGGAATAGACGAGCGCCGAACCAGCCGCATTCAGCCTGGTTACAAAGACGTCAAAAGTATTAGTACCACTGGCATAAGCCGGCTGAAACGCATTTACGACGGGGAAAGTAGGCGAGCGGGTAGAGCCGGCAACATACGCGCTACCTGCAGAATCTACTTTGATGCTGCGCCCTATTTCGCCGCCGCTGCCGAGAAAGGTGGAGTAAACGAGCGCAGTGCCTGCCGGATTGAATTTAGTTATGTAAGCGCTGCCAGTGCCGCCAATAGTTGATTGAAACGGATTCACCAAAGGAAAGGTGGAGTTGTTGGTGAAGCCGGTAACATACGCGTCGCCCGCCGCGTCGATCGCAACTGCCCTCCCGATCGTGTTGAAGCCCGCTGCCGAACCGTTCAGGTAGGTTGAATAGATCAGCGCGCCACTGGGACTCAGCTTGGTAACAAATGCATCAACACCACTTCCGACAGTGATCTTAAAAGCGCCTGGAGTCGTGGGGAAATTGGTGGCGCCCGTTTCGCCGGTGACATAGGCATTGCCACTTGAGTCCACCGCAATGCCGTGACCCGCCTCGTTAGTGCCGGTCTCGGTGCCGCCGAGATAAGTGGAATAGACGAGCGCTGAGCCATCCGCGCTGAACTTGCTCACAAAGACGTCTTCGGTTCCCGCACGCGCCGACTGGGCCGCATTGCTCATTGGAAAATTAGTAGATTGCGTGCGTCCGGTTATGTAGGCGTTTCCTGCGCCATCGACCCCAATATCATTACCCTCGTCCAGGCCGCTGCCGCCGAGAAAGCTGGAATAGAACAACACCGGGTCGATGATAAGCGGCTTCGTGCCGTCATAGGAGGACATCTCGATGCTCAGTTCTCGGTTCGCGGTCAACATGTAATTCGCGGCCACGTTGCGACGCTCACCGTTCATTTCTTGATAGGCGATGGGCTTCAGTTGACGGAGTTCGCGGTCACCAATGCGCAACACGAGATCGCCGCTGGCTGCATCAATGCGAAGATCGTCCGCTCCTGCAATCGAGAGCTTTATACTTTTCGGATTAGCAGCGGGCGCGACCACGAAGTCGTATTCGAGTTGGCTTTGATTGCCGTAATAGACTACGTCGATGCCCGGATAGATGCTTTGGTGACGGACGCGGGAATAAGTACGAACGCCGGTGCGCCATTTTGCCGGATCATTTCCAATGAAATAATTGACCTTACCTGAAAGCTCGTCTTCGCCAGCGATCGCGGGCCGCGAATTGGCGCCGACGAATGTCAAGCGCAGGAACGAAGCTGAGGTTTGGCCTTGCCCATGCAAAGACATCAGGGTATCGCTTGACGTTAAGAAGAAATCGTATCCGGCTCCGCGAGAAATATATTTGGCGCGGCAATCCGTTTGTCCCTCGTTGCGTTCGAACTGAAGCGGTAACTTTCCAATTGCTGCTCGGTTCTCATCGGCCTTTTGCCGATCCGGCACGGCCTGCCCAGTCTGCATAGCTGAATCCCCAAGACGGTTCTTCGCAGTCGCGAGACGTGCCGCGACGGTTCGTTGTGAGTGGTCATGAACGATAGGCCCGAAAAGTATTCCGACCAAGCAAAGGAGTGCGATCGTCGCACCCATCGGCGCCAAACTCTTCTTTCTTCGGCAATCCATGTCTTCCTCCGTGCGCCGGCAAACCGGCAACTGGTAGTTACACCACCGCAAAAATTCAAAAGGCCTTACGGAATACGGACGAGGCCATCGTCCGGCTGTGTTCTGGGGGATATGCGCGTTCTGATCATCTACGCGCAAACAACGCGTGGATTGGCTCAAGGGCGACTCAGAAATCAGCCGACGATTTCGAAGGAGTGTTCAGCGTCCATTGCTTTAGTTGGGTTTTTCGTGGGCTTCTCAAACGCCCTCTCCCCTTTGGAAGAGGGTTAGGGATTAGCGAACCCAGCGAACAAACCCCCACACCTTTTTTCTCTACGCTTCGCGCCCCAAACCCTGGCCCTCTCCCAGTGGCAGAGGGATTAAGAAACCTGCTTAACGACAATTTTTGGCGCCCTGATTCTTGCGAACGGCATTTCGCCCGGAAAAGCTGTACGTTAGAATGGCTGACGCGATGTCTGATTCCGACCACGACGTTACAGTTCTGCTTCGCGAATGGAGCGATGGCAACCAGCAGGCGCTCAGCGAGTTGTTGCCGATCATTTATGACGAGCTGCGACGGGTAGCGCACCAATACCTGCATCGTGAGCACCCTGACCAAACTCTCCAAACCACGGCCCTGGTGCACGAGACCTATCTGAAATTAATCGATCAACGATCTGTTAATTGGCAAAACCGGGCGCACTTCTTTGCCATCGCTGCACAGGCCATGCGGCGCATTCTGATCGACAACGCTCGGCGTCGGACCGCGGGTAAGCGCGGCAAAGGACAAATAATCTCGCTCGAAGACGTCGCGACCCTCTCAACTCAGAAGCACAAAAGCCTGGTTGCCCTCGATGAGGCATTAAGCGAATTGGAAAAAATCGATCCACAGCAAAGCCGGATCATTGAGCTGCGATATTTTGGCGGCTTAACGATTGAAGAAACGGCTACGGCGTTGAATATCTCGCCCGCCACAGTGAAGCGCGAATGGACGATGGCGCGGGCGTGGTTATTCAAAGCTCTGACCACGGTCGCGATGAATTAATTGAGCCATCTGAGTGAGTTTATGCGCGTATTACTACCAGAGAGCACCTCCGTGAAACCTGATGAGTGGCAAGATATCAAACGACTCTTCCACGGCGCTCTGGAACTGTCACCCGAAGAGCGGCCCGCGTTCATACGCGACGTCTGCAACGGGGACGAACACGTGTGTCAGGAAGTCGAGTCGTTGTTGCTGGCCCACGAAGAAGCCGGTGACTTCATTGTCGAGTCCGCTTTGGTCGAGGCCGGCCTCGTCACAGCTCCCGACGAA
>WNFT01002868.1_pt1 | contig 21145 bp, 17 predicted proteins | sample 5400191 | NCBI WGS metagenome assembly WNFT01 (sample SAMN13153359, study PRJNA577476) | soil metagenome | isolation source: 80 cm saprolite under Madrone tree | place: USA:California | collected 2016-06-14 | reverse complement strand
GGCTACGCGCAGCAGGCCTGGTCCCTCGCAAGCCCCGCAGGAAGCCTGGCGAAGGTCGCGGAGAGCGGCCTCGGGGCGGGGGGCGAGGCGGAGCTGGCCCTGGCCAGCGGCAACTTCGTGCGCCTGCTGCGCCACCGCGCGGCGGACGAGGAGTTCCGGGCCGCCGCGGCCCGTGTCCTCGCCGAGCGCGGCCGGCCCGAGCAGCGGGAAGAAGTCCAGGCGTTCGTCCTCGGCCAGGTATTCCCCCTGGCGGGCTCGGGCCTCGCGGGCGGCAACGCCGCCCTCGCCCAGTGGTGGTCCTTCGCACAAGAGGCGGGGATGGAGGCGCCCCTGCGCGCGGCGATCGCGCGCCGCCGGCTGGCCGCGAGCCCCGGTCCCTGGCTGCCCGAGCCGCCGGCCGCGTTCGTGGAAGCGGTGGGCGAAGCCGTCGTGGGGGGGGGCGATCCCGGGCCAGGGCCGTCGGTCGTGCTCCGCTCGCCTCCGCTCGAGGCGCTCTGGGTGCGCGACCTCGTGCGCCGGGACGACGCCGCCTCTCTCTGGTCGTTCCTCGAGGCGCGATGGATGGGCCTGCTCGGCCAGGTGCGTGCCGAGACGCCGCTCGGCCGCGATCCCCAGCGCCTGGGCTGGACTGCCTGGCTCGACGACCCCGCCGCCCTCGCCCTCTGGGCCCGCGGAGCCGAGCTCTCGCCCGGGCGCGCGGCCCTGGTCGCCCCGGTCTTCGCCGAGCGGCGGCGCTGGGATCGTCTGTGGGCCCTGGCCGCCCGCAACTGGGAGGTCGGGCCGCTGGTTGCCCTCCTGCCGGAGGAGGCGCGCGTGGTGTGGTTCCGGCAGTGGCAGCAGCCCTCGCCGCTCGACGCCGACCCCGTCCGGCGCGCGCGAGGCCAGGCCGTCGAGCGCGCCTCCCTCGCGGTCGGCCGCCTGGTCGGGGGCGCCCGCGGAGCCGCGGCGGATCCCACGATCGTCAAGCTGCGGGGGCCGCGCACGGTGGGCGAGGTCCTGGGCTCGGACGAGAGCTGGACCTGGCAGGAGTTCACGCCCCGGCGCAACGCGGCGGGAGGGAGCGCCGAGACCGGTGACGACGCGTTCATCGGCCAGCGGGCCGACGCGCTGCGCGTGCCCGGCGCCCTCTGGGGCGAGCGGCCGGGGACGGCCTGGTACGTCCTGGAGACCCTGGCCCGGCTGCGCGAAGGCGACGCCGAGTCGGCCCTCGTGCCTCTGGAGGCGCCCGACCGCGGACGCGAGAGCGTGCGCGCGCGGCTGGGTGTGCGTCTGGCCCAGGCCACCGGCCGGGAAGCCCTCGCCCTCGAGCTGGCCGAGGGCACGACCGACGCGCCCGGCCTCGCCGAGCGCCTCGCCCTCCTCACCCGCACGCCCCGCAAGGAGCAGGCGGCCGCCCTCTTCCGCGACGAGGTCCGGCGGCAGCAGGAGCAGCTCAACGAGGCCGGCTATCGCGCGCTCCGCCGGATCGCGGAGGACGACGGCCTGCCTTCGCCCTCCGAGGTGATGGACCCCGACCGCGCGCTCGCGGGCGGCCTCCTGGCCTACCTGTACGACCGCGAGGGCTGGGCCGTGGGGCGGCGCTTCCACGCGCGCGACGCCGTGGACTTGCGCTCCGCTCTCGCCCTGCGGTGGCGGGAGCGCGAGAGCTCGCTCGCGGCCGAGGAGGTGCGCTTCTGGCTCGTCGAGCTCTGGGCGAGGCAGGCGGCGGCGCTGCCGGAGCGCGGCCTCCGGAAGCTCGGCGGGATCTGGCCCCACGCCGGAGCCTTCCTGGCTCGGCTCCGTCCCGGCGACCGCACGTCCGGCCTCGACGCCCTCAACGCGTTGCCGGACTCCACGAAGCTCGAGACCCTCCTCGCCCGCGACCCCGAGCCCCGGAGCGACACCGTGCGCCTCCTCCGCCTGCGCGTGCACCTGATGCGCGGCGAGGCCGAGGCAGCGACTCGACTGCTCGACGAGCGGCTGGCGGAGCTGGGCGCTCGCGGGGCCTTCCTCTACGAGCCCGTCCCTGCCTCTCCTCGGACCTCGGACGAGGAGGGCCTCGCCGAGGCGGCGGATGCGGAGCCCGTGGAGCAGGACGCCTTCGCCTCGACCCTCGGGGCCTGGCTCGCGCCCTTCCGCGACGCCAAGCGGGCGGATCTCGCGGAGGGGCGCGTGCGCGACGCGCTCGCCCGGAAGCGCGAGGCCGGCCCCCTCTCCGCGGCGGCGTGGGGACTCGCCTTCGACCTGGCCGAGGGACCCGAGGCCCGCGTCGCGCTGGCCGCCGAGCTGGAGCAGGCCTGGCGGCGGGGCGACTGGTCGCCGGAGAGCCTCGGTTCTCTCGTGGAGGCTCTCGCCCGATCCGCCCCGACCGAGGTCCCCCGCTGGCTCGCGCGATGGGCCACGCCCTGGTCGTTCGACGCCGTGGCCCGCCGAGCGCGGGCGCTGGCTCGACTCAAGGACGGCGCGGGGGCGGCGCGCGCCCTGGCGGCCGGACGCAGCCGCGGCCTGTGGCAGTCGGCCGAGGAGGTGAAGGCGTTCGATGTCTGGCGAAGCCTGGCCCCCGCCGATCAAGGCGCCGGGCCCGTGCCTTGGATGGCCGCGCGTGCGTTCTGGACGAAGAAGGCCGGAGAGGTGGGGAACGATCTGGCGATCCACCTCCGCGCCCACCCCTACGACCTGCTGGCCGCGCGCGCGGCGCTGCGCACCGCCGTTCCCGGGGACCCGGAAGCCCTGAGCCTCGCGGCCCGCGTGCTTCAGCAGCCGGCGATGGAAGCGATGGGCGAGACGGAGAGCGACCAGGCGCTCCTGCGCCTCCGGAGCGCGCGCGGCCGGCTCGGCTCTTCCCCCCGGGCCGCGTCGACGGCTCTCGGCCCCATCGATCCCGGAAGCCTGGCGCGCGACCTGCGCCGCCGCCGCATCGCCTCCGCCGAGATCCAGGGCGTGCTCGCGGACCTGGCCCGCCTCGCGGTGCGCACCGGCCAGCGCGCGGAGCCCGCGGTGGCCGTCCTGGAGGACTCGAAGCGCGAGGAGGCGGCGAAGCTCCGGGCCGAGCTGCGTGAGCTGGAGAAGCCCGCAGGTCCGCCCAAGCCCTACCGCCTCGAGGCCGGCCGGCCCGCTCCGTATCGACCCCGGGACCTCGACTGGTCCGTGGTCTCGGCCGCGCTCGCCGCAGGGGGTGCGCAATGAAGGTGATTAGCGGTCTGATGCTGATTGGCCTGATCCCGCTCGGAGCCCACGCCGCGGATACGGGGCTGCCCCTCCCGCCCGCCCCGGTGCGGGTGGTCGTCCCGGATGTGGCCGCCCTCGACGCCGCCCTCACCGGCGCGTACCGCCGCGCCCTCCTCGGCCGCCCCGAGGAGGGCGATCCGCTCGTGGCGGCCTGGCGCCAGTCCCCGGTGGGCAGCAAGCTCGAAGCGCAGTGGGGCTACCTTTCGCACGACCTGCCCTGGACCTGGGAGCAGGTCCTCGCGCTGAAGCCACGCCGGCTCGGCCTAGCCCTCCTCTCGGCGGGCTCGCTGGAGGCGGTCCTGGTGATCGACACTCCGCTCGCCCTCCTCCCGTCCTCGCTCCCGAAAGGGATCCCGAAGGCGCACGGGGGCGTGACCTACGCGCTCGTGGCCCGCGGCGCGGGAGACGGCGAGTCGGGAGACCGCCGCCCGGGCCTCGCCTGGGCGCGCCACGGCGGAAAGCTCTTCCTGGCCACGAGCGAGCGCGCCCTGCAGCTCGCCCTCGACGAAGCCAAGGCCGCGCGCGGCCTCAGTGAGCTCCTGCCGGGGCTCGTGAGCCTCGAGCTGGACGTGGCCGCCCTGCGCCAGGACCGCTACTTCCGCCGGGAGTTTCCCTGGCTCGCCGGACCCGGGGACGGCCGGGTGCGAGCGGCCCTGCGCGTCGAGGGTGGTCGGCTCGTGGAGCTGCGCGAAGGGACCGGCGAGGCGCGCCCTCCGGCCTACGCGTTCGACGCCGAAGGCGCTCTCGCCGCGGCCTGGGAGGGGGACGGCGCGCTCCTCTGGCCGGCCCTCCGCTCGGGCCTGCTGGAGCCGATCCCGGCGCCTCTCGAGCGGCCGGTTCCCCTGCTCCGCCCCCTGCCGAGCGCGGCCCCCGAGACCGTGGAGGACCGCTACCTCGTCCACCTCGACAGCCCACGGGCGGGTCCCGACGCGCCGTGGGGGGAGGGCGATCTCTTGACCTGGCGGGCGCTCCTCGCGAAGCGCCCGGGCGAGGGCTGGGGCTACCGGCTCGGGAAGGACGGCGCGCGCGCGCTCGTCTTCGCCTGGCCCGCGTCATCCACGGCCGACCTCGAGGCGGCCTGCCGCGCGACCGTGGAGCGCCGGAGCGGGCCGGTGAGCGTCGTGACGGTGGGCGACGCGCGGGAGCTCCGCGCCGGCCCGGGCCTCCCCGTCCTGGCCCTGCGGCGCACCGGCGAGTTCGTCTGGATCGGCTCCTCGGCCCGCGCGCTGGCCGACGCCGCGGCTCCGCGCCCTTCGGCCGAGATCGTGCGCTGGGCGCGCCTCGACCTGCGGGCGGTGCGCGCGGAAGGCGATCGCTGGGTGCGCGCGGAAGGGCCCGCGGCGCCGGAGCGCGTGCGGCCGTTCTCCGATCGCGTCCTGGGCCTGCTCGGATGGATGCCCGCTACGAACGCGCTGGTCCTGGAGCGCAGGCAGACCGCGGCCGGCTGGACCGAGCGCCTCGTGTTCGGGAACGAGTAGGTCTCGGAGGGCAAGGGTCCCATGCGGCCTCTGCTCGCCCTGCTGGCCGTGCTCCCCCTGGCGCGGGGCCTTGCCGCGGAGGAGCCCGTCCTGTGGACTCTCGAGAACGGCACCGTGAGGGCGCGGCCCGGCGCGGAGCCGGGACCCCTGGCCGTGGGCTCGCTGCTCAAGCCCTTCGTGGCGAAGGCGTGGGCCCACGCCCACCCGGGGGTCCCACCTCCGGTCGAGCGCTGCGAGCGAGCTTCCGGCTGCTGGAGGCCGGCCGGCCACGGGAGCGCCGGCCTGACCCGGGCCCTCGCCGTCTCCTGCAACGCGTACTTCAAGAAGATGGCGGCCGAGACCCCGGCCGCGGTCCTGGAGTCGACCCTCCGGGCCGAGGGCTTCTCCGTGCCGAGCCCCCTCACCCCCGAGGCCGCCATTGGTCTTGGCTCGGAGGACGGCGCGGTGGCCGCGAGACCGGAGGCGATCCTGCGCGCCTACGCGCGCCTGGTTGCCGCGCCGTGGACCGAGGGTGAGGAGGTGCGGCGGGCCGTTCTCGCGGGCCTGCGCGACGGCGCCGCGCGTGGCACCGCGAGCGGCCTCGGCCGGCGCGGCTTCTGGGCCAAGACCGGGACCGTCCCCGCCCTCGACGGACGTCCGCTCTTGACCTCGGGCTGGGCGGTGGCGGTGGACGACTCCGGCTGGGCGGTCCTCGCCCTGCTCCGGAACGGCACGGGCCGCGAGGCCGCCGCGGCCCTGGCGGGCCCGCTCGCGCGTCTGCGCCCCGGGTCCGCACCCGACCGCGCCCGCTCGGGGTCGGCTCCCGCGGTGGCGCTCACGCTCGCGCCCCGCGACCTGGCCGACGTGCGGGTGCGGATCGGCCTGCTCGACGCGCTCGGTCCGCGGACCGTCACGGCGCGCAACCTCGCGGCCGCGCCGTCCGGTTCGTCCCGTGGCTTCGTGGGCCCGCAGGCCAGCCTCCTCCTCCGTCCGGGCGACCGCCTCGAGGAGTCGCGGTGGGAGCTGGCCCTTCCCGGCCGCCGCTTCCTCCGCCGGGTTGCGGGAACCCTCGCGGTCGAGGCGGGCCCGGCCGGCGCCCTGCGCCTGCGCGCGGAGCTGCGGCCCGAGGAGTACGTGGCCGGAGTGCTCGCGGCCGAGCTGCCGGAGGGCGACCGGGAGCGGCGGGTGGCCCTGGGCGCGGCCATCCTGCGCTTCCTGGCCGACGGCCCCCGCCACGGGACCTACGACGTCTGCGACCAGACCCACTGCGCCTGGTTCGTGGGCCGCGGCCCGCGCGTGCTCTGGCCCGCCCCGCAAACCCCGGTCCTGCTGGCCCGCGGGCCGGGCGGCGAGGAGCAAGAGCTGGTCCTCGATGGAGCGACCTGGGCGAGGATCCGGGCCGAAGGACAGAGGGACGGCCCGCGGCTCTTCACCGCGCACTGCGGCGGCGACCCGCTCTCGGCCCATTTCGTGTGGGGCAACGGGGACCGCCGCGCGTCCCGCTGCGACCGCCACGGCCCCGCCGACTCGAAGCCGTGGTCGCGGCTGTGGAGCGATCCCGACCTCGCACGCGCCTTCGAGGCGCCGGTCGCGCGCCTGGACCTGACCAACATCGACGGCGTCTGGACCCTGCGCGTCGGCACGGCCGGTGGCGATCGCAGCCTGCGCTACGACGAGGCCCACCGGCGGCTGGCCGCCGTTCTCGGCTGGGACGCCCTGCCCAGCCCCGCCAACGGCATCTTCCGGACCGCCGGGGGTTTCCGGGCGGAGGGCGTCGGACGCGGCCATCGCGTGGGCCTCTGCCTCGGGGACTGAAGGGCCAGTTGGGCTAGACTATTCGGATCGCCTGAGGGCGGGGAGGAGCCGCAAGGGCCGTGAGCGCCAGCAATCGTACCGAAGAGTCTGCCTCGGCTCCGGGCGACCTCCTCCGCGAGATCCTCGACAACCCCTGCGAGGCGTTCCTGGCCCGGCACCGGACGTAAGAGGAGACCCATGGGCTTCGCCACCGACTGCATCCACGCCGGGCAAGAGCCGGATCCCACCACCGGCGCCGTGAGCGTGCCGATCTACCAGACCTCGACCTACGTCCAGGACGGGATCGGCCAGCACAAGGGCTACGAGTACGCGCGCACCCACAACCTGACCCGCCGCTCCCTCGAGCGCAACCTCGCCGCCCTCGAAGGGGGCGCCGATGCCTATTGCTACGCTTCCGGGATGGCCGCGACCCAGGCGGTGTTGACCCTGGTGAAGGGGGGCGAGCGGGTCGTGGTCTCGGACAACGTCTACGGAGGCACCCACCGCTTCTTCACCAAGGTGCTGGCCCGCTACGGGGTGCAGTTCGCGTTCCTGGAGGCGAGCGACCCCGCCGCCTTCGACCGCGCGGCCGGCGAGTTCCGGATGCTCTGGATCGAGACCCCCACGAACCCGCTGATGAAGGTCTGCGACATCGCGGCCCTGGCCGAGGTCGCACACCGGCGAGACGCCCTGCTCGTGGTGGACAACACGTTCCTGAGCCCGTTCTTCCAGCGCCCCCTCGCCCTGGGCGCCGACGTCGTGGTGCACTCCACCACCAAGTTCCTGAACGGACACTCCGACAGCGTGGGGGGAGTGGCGGTGGTCAAGGACCCCAAGCTCGCCGAGTGGCTCCGCTACGTCCAGAACGCGGCGGGGGCCATCCTCTCCCCCTTCGACTCCTGGCTCGTCCTGCGCGGAACCAAGACCCTGGCCCTGCGCATGCCGCGCCACGAGGAGAACGGCCGGGTGGTCGCCCGCTTCCTGCGCGAGCAGCCGAAGGTCCGCAAGGTCTACTGGCCCGGCTTTCCGGACCACCCCGGCCACGAGGTCCATCGGCGCCAGGCCACCGGCTTCGGCTCCATGATCTCCTTCGACCTGGGGAGCCTGGAGGCCGCGCAGCGCCTGCTCAAGACCGTGCGGCTCTGCTCGCTCGCGGAGAGCCTGGGCGGGGTGGAGACCCTTATCTCCCACCCCGCCACCATGACCCACGCCGGCTACACCCGGGCCGAGCGCGACGCTCTGGGCATCGGCCAGGGCCTGGTGCGGATCAGCGTGGGCTGCGAGGACGCGGAGGACCTCCTCGCGGACCTGCGGCGCGCCCTGGAATCCGTCTAGCGCACGCTCTCATCCAGCCAGGTGAGGTACGGGGCGTGCCCGCTCTCGATGGCCAGCGCCACCAGCTCCGGCACCTCGTAGGGGTGGAGCGAGACCAGGGCCTCGCGCAGGGCCTCGAAGCGGTCCGTCCGGGTCTTGATCACGAGCAGCCGCTCCTCCTCGCGCTGGACCGCGCCCTTCCAGCGGTAGACCGAGACCACTCCGGGCACCACGTTGACGCATGCGGCAAGGCCCCGCTCCACGAGGGCGGTCGCGATCCGCTCGGCGTCCTCGGGCGTGGCCACGGTCGAGAGGGCGACGACGTGGCTAGTCATGCCCCCGCCCCCGAGTCTCGATCGCCTTCCACTGCGCGGCGGTGAGCGGCACCACGGAGAGCCGCCCCTGCCTCACGAGCGGGCTCTGTGCGAAGGCGGCGAGAGCCTTGATCTCGGCCAGGGAGACCGGCCGGCCGAGGCGCTCCACGGGCCGGAGGTCGACCACCACCAGCTTCGCGTTGCTTCTTTTCGGATCCGGGTAGGCTGCCCGCACGACCTCGGCGATCCCCACCGCCGCCTTCTCGTCCCCCGTGTGGTAGACGAACACGCGGTCCCCCGCCTGCATCGCCCTCAGGTTCTTGAGGGCGGCGGGGTTCGTGACCCCGTCCCACGCCGCCTTCCCCTCGCGCTCGAGGTCGGCGTAGCTGTACACCGCGGGCTCCGTCTTCAGTAGCCACATGACGCTCCTCCCCACCCGGATATTACACCGTGGCGCGGGCGGTTCCCCGGGCGGCCGGCCCAACCTGCCCCGGTCCCGGAAAACGATTGACACGCATCGATCCGGTGTTATTCTTACAGTGCTTTAATAGAATCTACTGTAAGAACATCAAATGAGCACCGACCAGATACGCCGGCGGGTGCGGGAGAAGCTCCGGGAGCAACGGAAGCTGGTGGAGGACCTCCTCCGCGAGAGGGAGCAGCTCCAGGGCTCGCTGTTCGAGCGCTGGGCGGTGTGCGGCAAGGAGGGCTGCGCCTGCCGCGAAGGCCGGAGGCACGGGCCCTACTACGTCCTGTCCACCCGGAGCGGCGGCAAGGGCGGCTTCGCCTACCTGGAAGGGAGCCAGGCCGTGGAAGCACGGGAGCTGGTCAAGCGTCACCGTGCGTTCCGGGCGGGGATGCGCCGGCTCAAGCGGGTGGGCGAGCAGCTCGTGACCCTGCTCCGGCGCTACCAGGAAGCGACGGCCCGGCAGGGGGGTCGGCGAGTCGGGATCCCCGCTCACGCGACAAGCTGAAAAAGTGAGTTATAATAGACCATTAACGCTCGTTGTTAAAGAAAAAGATCAGCTCTTGTCGCTCTTCGAGGATCGCGCACGGAACGACGTCGGCCTGCGGAAGAAGGCGGCCACCCTGGGCTCCTTGATTGCCCTCATCGCCCTGGTGGTCGGCTCTTTCTTCGGAGACCGCGGCTTCCTGCGCATGGTCGCGCAACGCGAACGGGCCGAGTCGCTCCGGCGGGAGATCGAGATGCTCCGCACCGAGAACTCCCGCCTGGCGTTCGAGATCGTGGCCCTCAAGTCGGACCCCCGCGCGATCGAGCGCCTCGCCCGTGAGGAACTGGGCCTCGCCCGGCCGGGCGAGACGGTATTCTCGATCCGCGAAGAAGAGCCTTCCCCGCGCTGACCGAGTGTGGTCAGGAGGGGACGACCTCGGTTTCGAGGCCGTTCTGCGCGGTCGAAAAGGGCCCCATGTGCGTTTCGGGCTTGACAGGGGCGCGCGAAAGCCGTGTAGAATGACGAGCCTTTTCCGAGGCGCCTCTGGAAGCGACCAGAGCTCGACATCCCGACTTTCTTGCAGGAGTGAAACTCGATGGCAGCAAAGCCTTTGACAAAGACGAAAATCGTGGCGGCCCTGGCGGAGGCGACCGCGGTCAACAAGAAGACCTCGGCGGCCTACCTCGAGGCTCTGGCGGCCCTGGCCCACAAGGAGGCCAAGAACGGCTTCACGATCCCGGGGGTCGGGAAGCTCGTCGTCCGCAGCTACAAGGCGCGCATGGGGCGGAACCCCCAGACCGGGGAGGCGATCAAGATCTCGGCTCGCAAGCGCCTCAAGTTCGTGGTGGCCAAGGCGGCGAAGGACGCCGTCCTGGGCGCGAAGTAGCCGTTCGACTGAGGGGGGCGCGAGGCTCGAACCTCGCGCCTCCGCCTCGGCAGACGGGCCGCCCTCCGGCCCGCTGCATTTCGTGCCCATGCGCCGCTTCGGCAACACGAGCGTCGACCTCGCGCGGGGAGACATCACGCGGGAAACCGTCGACGCGATCGTGAACGCCGCCAACTCCAGCCTCCTGGGGGGCGGCGGCGTGGACGGCGCCATCCATCGCGCGGGCGGACCCACGATCCTCGAGGAGTGCCGGAAGATCCGGGGCCCGCTGCCCGCGGGCGAGGCGGTGATCACCGCCGCGGGCCGCCTGTCGTGCCGACACGTCATCCACACGGTGGGACCGGTCTGGCAGGACGGCCGGAGCGGCGAGCCGGCAACCCTGGCCCGCTGCTACCGCAACAGCCTCGTCCTGGCGGCGGAGCTGGGCCTGAAGTCGCTGGCCTTCCCGAGCATCTCGACCGGCGCCTACGGCTACCCGGTGGCGGAGGCGGCCGCCGTCGCCCTGGGCACCGTGCGTGACGTGCTGCACGCGGGCTCGCCCCTCGAGCAGGTTCGCTTCGTGCTGTTCAGCGATTCGGACTTGATGGTCTATCGCGCCGCGCTGGAGCGACTGTAGCTACACTGCCTTCCGGATCTCCGCCTCCAATCCGGCCACGAACTCGCCGAAGTCCTGTTCCGAGTCCACCACGATCTCGATCTTGCCCCCCGGCATGCGGCGGACGCGGCCGGGGTGGCGGGGCAGGAGCGGGATCACCAGCGCCTCGCGCGAGAGGCCCATGCGGTCGGTCACCACGAAGATGGCCTCGATCTCGCGAATCGTCACTTCGTTCATTCATCGACCCCGTTCCTTCATCGACCCCCCCTCCTATCCTCCCCCACGTAGGGGGAGGGAATGCAGATCCTCGTTCGGCCCCGCGCGTCCCCCCCAACCTATCGCCGGCGAGAGACCAAGGCAACGGACGACCGCGGGCCGATTGCGCCCCCGGGGCCCGCTGGTTAGAGTGGCCCATGGCCGAGAGTGCCGCCCCTGCCCGGGCGGAGCCTGCCTTCGAGGACGTCCTCGAGCGCGTGCTCGACGTGGTCCGCGACCTGGCCCGGGAAACGGGCGGAGATCGCGCGCGGCGGGCGGCCGCGGCCGACGCCTCCCTCGATCGCGAGGTCGGCCTCGGCAGCCTCGAGAGAGTCGAGCTGCTGCTGCGGCTGGAGCATGCGTTCGGCCGGCCCCTCGATGACCGGTACCTCCAGATCGACACCGCCGCCGGCCTCGCGAGAGCGCTGCTCGAGAGCGCGGGCCCCGCGGAGCCGCTGCGCCTGCCCGAGCGAAAGGCGGCCCTGGGCGCGGCTTCCTCCCGGGAGGTCGAGGCGGAGACGCTCCCCGAGTCGCTCTTCCGACACGCCCAGGCCGATCCCGACCGGCCCACCGTGTACATGCGGGAGGACGACGGCCGCGAGGAGACGATCACCTACGGCCGCCTCTGGCGCGAGTCGGCCGCGGTGGCGGGCGGCCTGCGCGAGCGCGGGGTGAAGCGGGGCGACACCGCGGCCCTCATGCTGCCCACCGGGATGGACTTCCTGCGGACCTTCCAGGGGATCCTGATCGCGGGCGGGGTCCCGGTGCCCATCTACCCGCCGGTGCGGCTCGACCGCCTGGGGGAATACGCTCAGCGGCAGTCGGCCATCCTGGCCGACGCCGGGGTCCGCCTGCTGATCACGGTGCCCCGGGCCCGCCCCATCGCGGCCCTGCTGAAGCCGAACGTGCCGTCCCTCACCGCGGTCACGACCGCGGAGGAGCTCGTGGAGCCGGGAGCGACCTTCGGTGCGCCCGAGGGCCGAGGTGGCGAGCCCGCCTTCGTCCAGTACACCTCCGGCAGCACCGGTCACCCCAAGGGGGTGCTGCTGACCCACGACAACCTGCTCGGGAACATCCGCGCGATCGGCGCCGGCCTGGGGGTGAAGCCCACGGACGTCGGGGTGAGCTGGCTGCCGCTCTACCACGACATGGGATTGATCGGCTCCTGGCTCTTCTGCATGCACCAGGGCCTGCCCATCGCGATCCTCTCCCCGATCGCCTTCCTCGCGCGCCCCGAGCGCTGGCTGTGGACCCTGCACGAGCGCCGGGGCACCCTCTCCGGGGCCCCCAACTTCGCCTACGAGCTCTGCGTGCGCAAGGTGCCCGATGCGGCCCTCGAGGGGCTGGACCTCTCTTCATGGCGCTGCGCGCTGAACGGGGCGGAGCCGGTGAACCCCGACACCCTCGACCGCTTCGCGCGCCGGTTCGCCCCCTGCGGATTGCGGCGCGAGGCGCTGCTCCCGGTCTACGGGCTCGCCGAGAACTCGGTCGCGCTCTGCTTCCCGCCGGTCGGACGCGGGCCGAAGGTCGACCGCGTCGCCCGGGAGCCCTTCCGGAGCGAGGGCCGTGCCGTGCCCGCGCCCGAAGCCGACCGCCAGCCGCTGCGCTTCGTCTCGGTGGGCACGGCGCTCCCCGGGCACGAGGTGCGTCTCCTGGACGAGGGCGGGGCGGAGGTCCCGGATCGCACGGTCGGCCGCCTGGTCTTCCGGGGTCCCTCGATGACGAGCGGCTACTACCGCCAGCCCGAGGCCACGGCCGCGATGACCCTCGTCGGCGGCTGGCTCGACAGCGGAGACCTCGCTTATCGCGCCGACGGCGAGCTCTACATCGCGGGACGCAGGAAGGACCTGATCATCAAGGCCGGCCGCAACCTGGTCCCCCAGGAGATCGAGGACGCGGTCGCGACCGTCGAGGGGATACGCAAGGGCTGCGTGGTGGCGATCGGGGTCGATCACCCCACGCTGGGCACCGAGAGCCTGGTGATCGTGGCCGAGACCCGCGAGACCAACCGCGCGGCGCGCGACCGCCTGGCCGCCGCGGTGACCGAGCGCGTGGCGAGCGCGGTGGAGGTGCCACCGGACGACGTGTGCCTCGTTCCTCCCGGCGCGGTGCCCAAGACCTCGAGCGGGAAGATCCGTCGCGCGGCCACCCGGGAACTGTACCTGGAGGGCGCGTTGGGGCGGCCGGCCGGGATCTCGTTGGGCCAACGTCTGCGGCTGGGTCTGACCGCCGCCTGGGGCGTGGTGCGGCCCCGTGTCGCGCGCGCGGTGAACGTCCTCTACGTGGCCTATCTCGCCGTGGTCCTCCCCATCTTCGTCCTCCCCCTCTGGCTCCTGGTCTGGTGCCTCCCGAACCGCAGGATCGCCTTCACCCTGGGCCGGCTCACCGTGCGCCTGGCCTGGATCCTCTCGGGCTCGCGCCTCTCCGTCGAGGGCCTCGAACACCTTCCCCGCCGTGGCCCCTTCGTCCTCGCCTCCAACCACGCCTCCTACGCGGACGTGCCGGCCCTCATGGCCCTGCTGCCCCTGGACTTCGTGTTCGTGGCCAAGCGGGAGGTCCTCTCGTACCCGGTGGTGGGCACCTACGTGCGCCGCGCGGGGCACCTGACGGTCGACCGTCTGGACGCGCAGCACAGCCTCGCCGACGCGGAGCAGAGCGCCCGTGCCCTGGCCGTCGGGGAAGCGGTGCTCTTCTTCCCGGAGGCGACGTTCACCGCCGCCACCGGCCTCCGGCCGTTCCGTCTGGGGGCCTTCAAGACCGCGGCCGAGGCCGGGGTGCCCGTGGTGCCGATGGCGCTGCGGGGAACCCGCCAGATCCTGCGGGGCGACTCGTTCCTGCCGCGGCCCGGCCGGGTCCGGCTCTGGGTCGGCCCGCCCGTGCCGCCGGAGGGGTCGGACTGGAGCGCGATCGTCGGTCTGCGCGACCGCGTGGCGGAGGCGATCGCCGCCCAATGCGGCGAGCCGCGGCTCGACCTCGTGGCCGCCGGTCCGGAGCGGCCGGCGTCGTCCGGATGATCGATCTGGCCGACGTGCGGCGGGCGGCGGAGGTGCTGCGCCCGCACCTCCGCCCCACCCCGCTCCGTCGCTCCGCGGTCTTCGCGGACGCGCCGGTGTACCTGAAGCTCGAGTGCTGGCAGCCCACCGGCTCCTTCAAGGTCCGCGGCGCCACCCACCTCCTGGCTTCCCTCACTCCGGAGGAGAGGGCGCGGGGAGTGGTCGCGGCCTCCGCGGGGAACCACGCCCTCGGCGTGGCCTTCGCGGCCCAGGCCCTGGGGGGGACGGTCAAGGTCGACCTCTTCGTCCCCACCACCGCCCCCCGCGCCAAGCTCGACAAGCTGCGGCGCTTCCCGGTGACCGTCCACGAGGGGGGCGCGACCTACGACGACGCCGCCCTGGAGGCGGTCTCGTTCCGCGAGCGGACCGGAGCGACGTACGTCCATCCCTTCGACGACCCGCGCACCGCCGCGGGACAGGGGACGGCGGGGCTCGAGATCGCCCTCGAGCTGCCGGAGGTCGACACGGTGGTGGTCCCCGTGGGCGGGGGCGGCCTCATCGCGGGCACCGCCGCGGCCCTGAAGGCGCTCGTCCCCGGCCTGCGCGTGGTCGCGGTCCAGCCCGACGCCTCGCCCGCCCTCCGGGAGTCGCTCCGGCAAGGCCGGCCCCTCCTGACCTACCCGGCGGGAACGACCCTGGCCGATGGCCTCGCGGGCGGGATCGGCGAGATCGTCTTCGCCCACCGCCATCTGATCGACGAGGTGGTCACGGTGTCGGAAGAAGAGACCGCGGACGCGATCGCCGCCCTCCTCGCGGAAGACCAGGTGGTGAGCGAGGCTTCCGGGGCGGTGGGGGTGGCGGCGCTCCGCGCGGGGCGGATCGCGCCCCGGGGCGGACGGCCGGTCGCGGTGGTGGTCACGGGCGGGAACATCCCTCGGCGCGCTGCTCGCGGGAGCCCAGGGTGCGATCTGGGGAGCGGTCCTTGGCCTCGCCCTCGCCCGCGTGCTGGGCAACCTCGCCGGGCGACGGATCGCGCACCGACGCGCCGCCCTCGACCGGCCCTTCCCCGAGGCCTGGCGGAAGCTCCTCGAAGCGCGCTACGACCACTATGACCGTCTCCCGGAAGCCCTGCGCCGACGCTTCCAGGACGACGTGCGGATCCTCCTGGCCGAGAAGCGCATCACGGGGGTGGAGCTCGAGGTGACGGACGAGCTGCGCGTGCTGGTGGCCGCATCGGCGGTCACCCTGAGCCTGGGCTGGCCGGACTACGACTGGGACCAGCTCGCGGAGGTGCTGCTGTATCCGGACAGCTTCGACCGCGACTACCGCTTCGGAGGAGACGAGTACGCGGGGCTGACCCACCCCTGGGGGACCGTGATCCTCTCGGTCCCCGCCCTCGAAAGGAGCTTCCAACACCCCGACGACGGCTACCACGTGGGTATTCACGAGTTCGCGCACCTGCTGGACATGGACCACACCCACTTCGACGGCATCCCGGTGGGCCTGGACGCCGTCCGCAGCCGCGAGTGGGTGGCGCTCATGGACAAGGAGATGGAGCGCCTGCGCCACCGAAAGTCAGCTCTCGATCCCTACGGGGCCGACGACCCGATCGAGTTCCTGGCGGTGGCGGTGGAGGCCTTCTTCGAGATACCGCTCCTGATGCGAAAGCGGCACCGCGAGGTCTACGCCATCCTGTCCGCCTACTTCGGCCAGGACCCGGCGGCCTGGGACGGCGAGCGGGGGCTCGTGCTCTAGGGCCGCCTGCGGCCGGGCGCGGACGGTGCTAGACTGGCCTGGTCCACGCCGCCGGAGGCATGATGCAGCAGAGCCGGCCCCGGGAGGTTCGGATGCCGACGGGGTCGGATACCGCGACGGAAGCGTTCGACGTGGTGGCGCTCGCCGCTTCGGCGGGAGGTTTGCGCGCGCTGAGCCAAGTCCTGGGGGGCCTGCCGGCGGGCTTCCCCGCCGCCCTGGTCGTCGTCCAGCACCTCGACCCGAACCACGCGAGCCATCTTGCCGAGATCCTCGCCCACCGGACCCCGCTCGACGTGAAGCAGGCGGAGGAGGGGGACCGGCTCCGCCCCGGCGTGGTCCGCATCGCCCCCCCCGACCACCACCTCCTGGTGCGCCCCGACGGCACCCTCGAGCTGTCCCGGGCCGAGGCCGTTCACTTCTCCCGGCCATCCGCCGACCTGCTGTTCGAGTCCCTGGCCGCGTCCTTCGGTCCGCGGGCCGTCGCGGTGGTTCTGTCCGGCAGCGGGAGCGACGGCGACCGCGGCGTGCGCGCGGTGAAGGCGCGGGGGGGGTTCGTCATCGCCCAGGACGCCGCGTCGTCCGAGTTCTTCGGGATGCCCGGGTCCGCCATCCGCAGCGGGGCGGTGGACCGCGTGCTGCCCCTGGACGAGATCGCCCCCGCGCTGGTGGCGCTCCTGGCGGGAGCCGCACCATGAGCACGACCTCGCAGCTCGACGACCTTCTCGATTACCTCCGCCGCTCACGCGGCTTCGACCTGGCAGACTACAAGCCGTCCACCGTCGAGCGCCGCGTGGCCAAGCGGCTCGGCGAAGTGGGCCTGTCCAACATCGGCGACTACCTGGACTATCTGGAGGTCCACCCCGACGAGTGGCCGCAACTGTTTGCCACCCTCCTCATCAACGTGACGGGCTTCTTCCGGGACCAGGAGAGCTGGGACTACGTGGCCCGGGAGCTGATCCCGAAGATGCTGGCGGCGCGGCGCTCCGGGGAGACCCTCCGGGTGTGGAGCGCCGGGTGCGCATCCGGTGAGGAGCCCTTCACCCTCGCCATCCTCCTGGCGGAGGCTCTGGGGCCCGAGGCCTTCCGGCAGGTGGTCAAGATCTACGCCACCGACCTCGACGAAGACGCGCTCGGCCAGGCGCGCCACGCCAGCTACCCCGCCAAGTCCCTGGACGCGGTCCCTCCGGAGCTCCGCAATCGCTATTTCCTCCCGCAGGGCGGCCGCTTCGTCTTCAACCCCGAGTTCCGGCGGTCCATCATCTTCGGGCGGCACAACCTGGCCCAGGACGCGCCCATGTCCCGCCTCGACCTGCTGGTGTGCCGGAACACCCTCATGTACTTCAACTCGGAGGCCCAGGCCTCGATCCTGCGGCGCTTCCACTTCGGCCTGAACGAGGGCGGCTTCCTCTACCTGGGCCGGGCCGAGATGCTGCTGACGCATGGCGAGCTGTTCCGGCCCGTGGACCTGAAGCACCGCGTCTTCGAGAAAGTCCCGGAAGCGCGATCCGCCCCGCGCACCGCGCCCGAGGAGGCGCCCGTGGGCGCAGGAGAGCGCCTGCGCGGGCTCCTCTTCGAGTCCGCTCCCTGGGCCAAGATCCTGGTGAGCGAGGAAGGGACGGTGGTGGGGCTCAACGAGCGGGCGCGCGCTCTCTTCGACCTTGGTCCGGACGACCGGGGAAAGCCCTTCCGGGACCTCGAGGTGTCCTACCGGCCGGTCGAGCTGCGCTCGCTCATCGGCCAGGCCCTGGCCCAGCGCGCCCCGATCACGATTCCCGGGGTCGAGTGGCGTCCCCGCCGCAGCGCCACTCCCCTCCAGCTCGAGGTGCAGGTGATCCCCCTTCTCGAGGGACCGGGCGCGACCCTGGGGGTTGCCGTGCTCTTCATCGACATCACCGAAGCGGCCCGGCTCCGCGACGACCTGCGGCGAACGCACAGCGAGCTGGAGACCGCCTACGAAGAGCTGCAGTCCACGAACGAGGAGCTGGAGACCACCAACGAGGAGGTCCAGTCCTCCAACGAGGAGCTGGAGACCACCAACGAGGAGCTGCAGGCCTCCAACGAGGAGCTGGAGACCATGAACGAGGAGCTCCAGTCCTCCAACGAAGAGCTGCAGACCCTGAACGACGAGCTGCGCCTGCGCTCCGAGGACCTGAACGACGCGAACGCGTTCATGGAGTCGGTCCTGACCAGCCTCCGGGGGGCCGTGGTGTCGGTGGACGACCACCTCGTGGTGCAGGTCTGGAGCCGGGGGGCGGAGGAGCTCTGGGGGCTCCGGAAGGACGAAGCGGAGTTCCGGCCGCTCGTGGAGCTGGACATCGGCCTTCCCATGGACCGGATCCGAGACCTGGTGCGCGCGAGCCAGGAGGACCCGTCCGGCGTCCTCGAGGCGGTGGTGGAGGCGACGAACCGGCGGGGCAAGGCGGTACGCTGCCGGATTACCTGCGCCCCCCGCCTGGGGCCCGACCGCCGACGCGTAGGCCTGATCCTTTTGATGGAGGAGCTGGAAGCCGCCGGCGACGTCGCTTCCCGCTGAAGAAGCCATGACCGCAGACCTGCTCGAAGAGAAGATCCGCGCCCTCCAGCGCAAGGTCGCAGGCCTGCGGGGAGTGGGGGCGGAGCGGGGGCCCGCCGACGACGAGGCGGAGCCGGAGGAGCTCTCCGAGCTGGGCACCGCCCTCGAGGAGCTCTGGGTCTCCGCGGAGGAGCTGCGGCAGCAGAGCGAGGAGCTGGCCGCCGCCCTTGAGGACGCGGCCGCCGAGCGCCAGCGCTACCAGGACCTCTTCGAGTCGGTCCCCGAGGCCTTTCTCGTGACCGACCTCAAGGGAGTGATTCGCGAGGCCAACGCCGCCGCGGAGACCCTTCTCCTTCGGCCGAGGTCGTTCATCGTGGACAAGGCGCTCGCGCTCTTCGTGCCCCTGGCCGACCGACCGGCCTTCCGCACGGCCGTGAACAGCCTGGCCCGCATGGCGGACGCGGAGACCCGGGAGATCCGCCTGAAGGGCCGCGGCACCGCTCCCCTGCCCGTGCTCGCGCGGGTCGCGCCCCTGCGGCAGGCCGACGGCCAGCTGACCGGCCTGCGCTGGCTGCTACGGGACGTCACGGTCCAGAAGCAGTCCGATAACGTTCGGCGCCGGAGCGAGGCGAACTTCCGGACGATCGTCGAGCGCTCGGTCGACGTGATGGCGGTAGCCGACTCGGAGCTGTGCGTGCGCTACGCCAGCCCGTCCCTCGAGCGTCGGCTGGGTTTCCCGCCGGACGAGTATCTCGGCCGGCCCCTCCTCGACCTCGCCCACCCCAAGGAGACCGCGGCGGTCACGGAAGTGTTGACCTCGGTCCTGAGGGAGATCGGGAGCGAGCGCCGCTTCGAGCAGCGCCTCCGCCAGCGCGACGGCGGCTTCTTGTCCGTCCACACGGTGGCCACCAGCCTGCGCTCGGAGTCCGGGGAGGTGGTGGTCCTGGTCGCCTGCCGCGACGCCCGGGAGATGAAGCGGGACGAGCAGCTCCGCGCGGAGCGGCTCAAGGCCGAGAGCCTGGGGGTGCTGGCCGCCGGGATAGCCCACGACTTCAACAACCTGCTGGAGGTCATCCTGGGCCGGGTCGATCTGGCCAAGAACCGCCTCCCGGCCGACAGCCCCGCCCGCGCGAGCCTGGACCAGGCGGAGGTGGCGGTGCGCCGGGCCACCGACCTGGCGGGAAAGATGCTCACGTACTCCGGCAAGCGCCCGTTCGACCTGCGGCGCCTGGACCTCTCGGCCGTCCTGCGGGACGACCGGCCGCTCTGCGAGGCGGGGGTCCCGGCCAACGTCCGCGTGGCGTGGGAGCTCGGGACCTCGCTCCCCCCGGTCATGGCCGACCCGGGCGCGATCCGCCAGGCCCTGCGGCACCTCATCCTCAACTCAGCGGAGGCGATCGCGGATCTCCAAGGCACCGTGCGCCTCACGACGCGGCTGGGGGAGCTGACGGGCGGCCCCGATGACCAGGGACGGCGGCATCTCCCCGCGGGCCCCCTCCCGCCCGGCCCCTACGTGCTGTGCGAGGTGCGGGACGACGGCCCCGGCATGGACGAGGAAACCCGCTCCCGCGCCTTCGATCCGTTCTTCAGCACGAAGTTCACCGGCCGCGGGCTGGGCCTGCCCGCGGTCCTGGGCATCATGCGCGGGCACCACGGCGGGTTAGCGGTCGAGACCGCCGCGGGAGAGGGCACCGCGATCATCCTCGCGCTCCCCCTGGCGGCCCGCGCGCCGGCCGTGGCCCCGCCGCCCAGGCCGCGCTCACACGGAGCGACCGTGCTCGTGGTGGACGACGACGAGCTCGTCCGCGATCTGCTGGCCGACTTCCTGGCCGAGGCGGGCCTGGCCGTGGTCGTGGCCAAGAGCGGCGCGGAGGCCGTGGACCTCTACCGCGCGCGGCCGGACGAGTTCGGGCTGGTCCTCCTGGACCTGACGATGCCGGGAATGGGCGGCGAGGAGACCTTGCGGCGGCTCCGGGCCCTCGACCCCGGCGTGCGGATCGTCCTGTGCTCGGGCTACTCCCGCGAGGAGGCCACCCGCGGCTTCGAGGAGCTGAACCTCGCGGGCTTCCTGCAGAAGCCCTGCGATTCGGCCCTCCTGCTGGAGGTCGTGCGCGCGCAGCTCGACCGTCCCGCCGGAGGGTGACCGGGAGGGTGCGGCTCGACCTGGCCCTCCTCCGCCTTTACCCGGGCCTCTCGCGCCGCAAGGCCCGGGACGTGATCGAGAAGGGCCAGGTCTCGGTGGAGGGCCGCACCGTACGGGAGCCGGGCCAGCCGGTCGCGGAGAGCGTTGCCCTCGACTGGGACCCGAACCGGAAGGCCCTCCCGCGGGCTCGCCTGTCCCTGGCCGTCCTCTTCGAGGACGAGCACCTCGTGGTGGTGGACAAGCCCGCGGGCCTCCTGAGCGTCCCCACCCACGAGGATTCCCCGCACGAGGACACCGCCCTCGCCCGCGTGCGTGAGTACGTGCGCCACCTGCGGCCGCGGCGGCCCTACGTGGGCCGCGTCCATCGTCTCGACCGCGACACCTCGGGCGCCCTGGTCTTCGCCCTCTCGCCGGCCGCGCGCTCCGGCCTGATCGGGCTCTTCCGCGAGCATCGCATCGCGCGCCGCTATCACGCGCTCGTGGACGGGGCCCCTCCCGCCGACGATGGCGTCGTGGACCGCCCCTTGCGCGACGCCTACGTCTCCGGACGGCGGGCGGTGGCCCGGCCCGGCGAGCCGGGCCGCCCGGCCCTCACCCGCTGGCGCGTAGTCGAGCGCTTGCCAGGAGCGGCCCTCCTGGAGGTCGAGATCGCGACCGGCCGGCAGCACCAGATCCGGGTTCACCTGGCCCACCTGCGGCTGCCCGTCCTCGGCGACCCCGTCTACGGGCCGCCCCCCTCCCATCGCCCGCCGGTGCGCGTGCGACGGCAGATGCTGCACGCGGGTGCCCTGGGCTTCGTCCATCCGATCACGGGCGAGGCCGTGCGGGTGGAGAGCCCGCGGCCCGCCGACTTTCGCGAAGCGCTCCTCGCGCTGCGCCGACTCCCCGAAGCCGGGACCACACCACGGGCCGCGCGCCCCGCCCGTACGCGGCGGCGGCCCCTGCGATAGAATCCCTGCCCGCACGT
>WNFT01001300.1_pt1 | contig 21145 bp, 21 predicted proteins | sample 5400191 | NCBI WGS metagenome assembly WNFT01 (sample SAMN13153359, study PRJNA577476) | soil metagenome | isolation source: 80 cm saprolite under Madrone tree | place: USA:California | collected 2016-06-14 | reverse complement strand
GCTCGCTGAGAAAAAAGTGGATATTGTCGCCGGCAATTCGACGGATGGTCTGATTGACGCTCTCGGATTCTTTCCGTTAAAAGACGACCGGCATTATTTCCCGCCGTATGACGCCGTGCCAGTTGTCCGGCGTGCAGCGCTCGAAAGATTCCCGCAATTGCGAGCCGCTCTTGCCGACCTCGCCGGGAAAATTTCGGAAGACGAGATGCGCCACCTGAACCGCCAGGTAGATGCCGACCAGCGAGACGTCGCGGCTGTCGTCCGCGAATTCAGAGTCACAAAAGGGCTCTAGCCGGCTCGCCGCAAATTGGCAACTGTTGCTCTCTCTAGCGCGCCGGGTCAATGAACGCCTGCAGCAGGTCCGCGCGTTCCTTGTGATCCGTGGCCAGCACGCGAAGCAAGTCACGAACGGAAACCATGCCGCGAAAATTGCCCCGCCCGTCCATCGCCAGGAGGTGGTAGATGCCATGCTGGTCCATCAGACTCAGGCAATCCTCGAGCGTCATATCAAGCCCCACGGTAATCAGATCGCGCGACATGACTTCGCCGACTTTCATCCACGCAGGACACTTGTTTTCCGCGGCAACTTTATCGGAAATGTCGCTCTGCGACACCACTCCGATTAACCGCCCGTTTGCGTCCAGCACTCCGGCCGAACGAACCTGCCGCTCGCGAAAGTATTGAGCAGCCTGATGAACTGATGCATCTTCGGGGAGTGAAAATACTTCTCTTCGTGACCCGATGAGATCCGAAACCTTCATAGGACCCTCCGGGCGGGACTTGACGGGATTGGCCTGATGGTAGGCCGCTCCCCCGCGAATTGCAACTTTAATTCGAAGAGTGCTGGCGATTCAAAATGTGCGGCGCCGAACAGTTGCACTCGTTCGAGTCAGTATTAGTCGTGTCAGTTTTCTCCGGACGCCGTTTCGTTGGTTGCCCCTCAGACGCGCCCAATGCTAGAGTCCCAACAGAGCGCGATACCGAGGAAAATTATGGCGATTTCTCAAGATTTGTTGGAAATGCTGGTCTGTCCGTTATGCAAAGTGCCGGTCAAGTTGCTCGATGACCAGAGCGGCCTAAAGTGCCCCGCATGCCGCAGAGTCTATCCGGTGCGTGATGATATTCCAGTGATGCTGCTTGAAGAAGCTTCCATTGCGAACGAATAATCCCCCGAAAAGGAATATCTTTTGACTCCGCCACTTCTCGCCGATTCACTGCCTCGTCTCAAGCGCCTGCTGCCTCGACTCAAAGGCCGCAGGATTGGCGTGCTTGGCGATATGATGCTCGATCGCTATTTGTGGGGAACCGCGACGCGGCTTTCGCCTGAAGCTGCGGTTCCTGTCGTGGATTTCGTCGAGCAGAGCGAATGTCTCGGCGGCGCGGGAAACGTCGCAGCAAATCTCGCCGCGCTGGGCGCGCGCGTGGCAGCCTTTGGCGTTATCGGAGAAGATGAACCCGGCGCAGCACTGCGGCGATGCCTTCGCCAGGCGGGCATCACCGATCAGGGAGTCATCGCCGACAAATCGCGTGTGACCACGGTCAAGACCCGCGTCATCGCGCGCCATCAGCAAATCGTTCGGATCGATCACGAACACCGCGAACCGGTCGCCGCGCCGGTCGAAGAAAAACTTTTTCGCCGGGTGCTGGCGCCACTCAAGACGCTGAACGCCCTCGTACTTTCCGATTACGACAAAGGCTTGATCACTGATGCCTTTGCCGACCGTGTGCTGAGCGCATGCCATCAGTTGAGGGTGCCTGTTTTCGTAAAGCCCAAAACTTCGCGGCTTTACGCATATCGTGGCGCACGCGTGATCGTTTGCAACGCCAGGGAAGCGGGCTTTTTTGTCACTCGCTCTCTGCAGGACGAGAAATCATTCGAAGAAGCGGGCCGCGCGCTTCTCGCTCATTTCGGTTGTAGCGCCGTCGCCATCACGCGCGGCGAAAAGGGACTCAGCATTTTCGAGGAGTCCTCGCCGCGCCACCTCACCATTCCGGCAACGAGTTTTGAAGTCACCTACGCACGCGTGGGTCAGTCCGGTGTCGAACGCGACGCCACGGGACGCCAGGTCTTCGACGTCACTGGGGCAGGCGACACAGTGCTGAGCGTCCTCTCGCTGGCCGTCGCCGCTGGAGCCACGCTTCCTGACGCTGCCTTGGTAGCAAACACCGCTGCCGGCGTCGTGGTAGGAAAATTGGGCACCGCAAGCGTCACTGTGCCCGAACTCGCCCACGCGCTCGACGACCTTACTCGCTGAAAAGTTACAGTCACACTCGCAAAACCCACCGTCATTCCGGGCGAAGCGAGGAATCTCTCTCCACAATCCCTACCTAAAACGAGGGCGGGAAACTGAACGATTTTTCGGAGGAATTTACCCAGAGATTTACCTGCTTGGTGCGGCGACTCTTCTCAACGTCGCTTTTGTCCGGCATCGCTGAAAAAGGACTTACTTGTACTGTCAAGACAACTCCGTTGGCGCCTTTACCCGAAGCTGCTTTCACAATGGAATAGCTTTTCACCGGTCCGTAATAGCCTTGCGGTCCCCAGTCCGCCATGAAATCGCCGATCTTGTAACTTTCCGATGGCTTCCAGAGTTCATACGCCTGCTTTTCGTGGCCAGCTACGAGCGCGTCGAGGAAGTGTTCGGCTGCGCGCTTCTCCGGGTAATAACGAAACGCAAAATACAATATTACGGCCAGCGTGATGAGCAATGCGGCGCCGGTATAGGTAAGCGCTTTGTATTTGTTCGATGGTTCCGGCGGCGGTGAGAGGAGTGACATTTTATCTGAACCGCGATTTCCGCAGATTCTTTATCCTAGCAAAGTCCTGCACAACTGAACAAAGATTGCACGCGCGGCGGCATCGGACACCGATCAAGCGAAGAGAGATTCCTCAGTACGGTTCGGAATGACGGCCGCGGGAAGAGACGGCGGTTATTTGGACCGTGGCCAACGAGAGATTCCTCACTGCGCTTCGCTCCGTTCGGAATGACGGACTGGGAGCAGGCGCGCTCAGATGACGATCGGCTAGAGACGTGCGCCACTGACTTAGACACCAGACTCAGCCTTCCAGTGCCCCGCCAGCGCCTTCCGGCAACTCGATCTCATATTTAGTGCGCGCTTTTTCCTGGTGAACTTCGAGCGCCAGCGTGATCAGACGGTCCAGCAATTCGCGGAAGGGAATTCCTGTCGCCTCCCACAACTTCGGATACATGCTGATGGAAGTAAAGCCAGGAATGGTGTTCACTTCATTCAAATAAAGCTTGCCGCCTTTTTTCTCCAGGAAAAAATCCACACGCGCCATGCCAAGCAGCTCCAGCGTGCAAAACGCCGCTACTGCCAGCGCCTGGATTTTCTTGATCTGCGCCAGCTTCAGCTTTGCCGGAATAATCAGCGCCGTTCCTTCCTCCAGATATTTCGCGGTGTAGTCGTAAAATTCGCGATGCGGCACGATTTCTCCGGGCACCGATGCCTTCGGATCGTGATTGCCCAGCACTGAAACTTCGATTTCGCGCGCGCTCACCGCCCGTTCGACCAATATTTTCATCGCAAATTCCGAAGCCAGGTCGAGCGCTGGCGCCAACTCTTTGCGTGAATGTACCTTGCTCATCCCTACTGATGAACCAAGTGCGGCCGGCTTCACGAATAATGGATAGCGAAATTTCTTTTCAATCTGTTTTTGTACTGCGGCGGGGTCGCGCTCCCAATCCGCGCGATACACCGTCACCCACGGCACCACCGGAATTTTGGCCTGCAGCAGCAATCGCTTTGCAACATCTTTGTCCATGCCGATCGCCGATCCCAGCACTCCTGCCCCAACAAATGGCAATCCCGCCAAATCCAGCAGCCCCTGAATCGTTCCGTCTTCACCGTAAGTTCCGTGCATCACCGGAAAAATCACATCCAGATGCTGGCCCATTTCACTGCGGTCCAATGGAATCAATGCCGCGTCGGTTGGATCGGCCGCCATCACCACTCGCCGGCCGTCCTTCAAGACGTCCGGCAACAACTTCTGCGCAGCACTGCCAATTAGCCAGTGGCCCTCTTTCGAAATTCCAATCGGCACCGCTTCATATTTATCCGGATCGAGCCCGCGAATCACCGAAGCCGCCGACGCCAGCGATACTTCATGCTCGCCGCTCCGCCCGCCAAACAAAACTCCCACCCGCAATCTCTTCTTGTCGTTTGTCATGAGAACCCGTGGGGTGAACCGCGTGGATGCACGTTCGCAGTCGACCGTTCACAGTTTACCGTTGAAAAGCCCGGTACTCGGGAGTTGTATGGGGCGATGCGTACAAATAGGAAAGTGTCGCTGAACCAGAGCAACAGGCAAGGGGAAGGGACGGATCGAGGTTCCTGGAGAAACCGGAACCGGGGCGCGTTTATTTTTGCGGATGTGTGGCAAGGAAAAGACTTAGCTGAGACGGCGGGGGCAAGAGTGGGTGGTGGGCGATTTTCACGCCGAACAATAGCATAGTATTACTAAATGTCAATGGTTAATGCCAGTACCGGTGCACAGAAGACAGAATCGCAAGAGGAAGTCCAAGGGACTCTAGAGTGGTTTTCGTTAGAGAATCTTCTGTCCCAACCCCGAAAGCACTAGTTCCACGCCCAGCAGTGCGGTGCGATTGTGCTCGTCGAGAATCGGATTGATCTCAACCACTTCGAGCGAGGTCATCGCTTCGGAGTCTGCGATCATTTCCATTGCTAGATGAGCTTCGCGATAAGTAACCCCGCCGCGCACTGGCGTGCCCACTCCGGGCGCGTCGGTCGGGTCCACAAAGTCCATATCCAACGAGACCGCGATGCCATCGGTATCATCCATCGCGTACTTTAAGGCGTCGGCCATCACTTCGCGCATCCCGCGCTCGTCAATATCGCGCATTGTAAAAACATGAATGCCGGACTTCTTTACAATTTTGCGTTCCTGCGCATCCAGATCGCGCGCACCGACGATCACAATATTTCCTGGCTCGGCCTTTGGTTTGAATCCGCCAAGCAGCACCAGTTCATCCGCGCCGTAACCCATAATCGCGGCCAGCGGCATACCATGCACGTTTCCCGAGGGCGAACTCTCCGGCGTGTTCATATCGCCATGCGCATCCAGCCACAGATAGCCAATCTGCTTTTTTTCGTTGCGAAAATGGCCGGCCACCCCGGCGGCGACACCTGCCGCGATCGAGTGGTCTCCACCCAGCACCAACGGCAAGAATCCTTCGGTTAGCGATTTGTCCACACTCTTGGCGATGTCCTGGCAAGTCTCGGCAATTTCCTGCAGGTACTTTGCGCGTTTTTCGCCGACCGGCATTTCTTCCGGCTGCTTCACTTCCAGGTTGCCGATATCCTCGACGGTGTGGCCCAGTTTCTTGATCGCGGCTTGCAGTCCGGCGCCGCGCAACGCCGATGGCCCCATGTCCACGCCGCGGCGGCTCTGGCCCAGGTCCATGGGCACACCAATGATGCGAACTTTTTGTGGCATATGAGGAAACTCCGTAGAGTGACCAGAGATCAGCGACCCTTCGCACACGCTCAGGGCAAGCCAGTGATCGGAAAAACCGCCCGCCTCGGAAGGCGGCCGCTACAACCGATTCAAAATGTACGGCACTGCAGGAAGGCCATATCTACCCGGACTAAGGATACACCCTATAAAGCATTCGCGGAAACGGGATGACCTCGCGGATGTGCTCGGTCCCGCAAATCCAGGCCACGGTACGTTCCAGGCCCAGCCCAAATCCTGAGTGCGGCACACTTCCAAAGCGCCGCAAATCCAAGTACCACTGGAATGCCTCTTGCGGTAAGTTGTGTTCGTTCAATCGTTTAACCAGCAACTCGTAGTCGTGGATGCGCTGGCTGCCGCCGATGATTTCCCCGTAGCCCTCGGGAGCAATCATGTCAAACGCCAGCGCCAGCTCCGGCCGTTCCGCATCGGGCTGCATGTAAAACGCCTTGATCGCCGTCGGATAGTGGTGAATCAAAACCGGGCGATCAAACGAGCTGGAGACAATGGTCTCCTCGTCCCCACCAAAATCATCGCCAAATTTCGCTGGATTGCCTTTCTGGTTCAGCACTGCAACCGCCTCTTCATAACTGATGCGCGGAAAAGGGGGCTTCACATTTTCCAATTTTGCGATATCGCGCTTCAGTGTTTCCAGTTCGCGCTTTTTATTTTTCACTACGCCTTGCGCGATGGCGCTGACCAGCCCTTCCGCCAGCGACATGGCCTCTTCAAACTCCACAAACGCGGCCTCTGGCTCCAGCATCCAGAATTCCGTCAGGTGTCGTCGCGTCTTCGATTTCTCCGCGCGAAACGTCGGACCGAATGTGTACACCTTGCCCAGCGCCATGGCAATCGCCTCCGCGTAGAGCTGTCCGCTCTGCGTGAGGTAAGCTTTTTGCTCGTCAATATAATTCACTTCGAAGAGCGTCGAGGTCCCCTCGCACGCCGCCGGCGTAAACATCGGCGCATCCGTCAGCGTGTAGCCTTGCGCGTCCATGAATTCGCGTGCCGTCCGAATCGCCTCCGCGCGAATCCGCAAAATCGCCGCCTGCCGCGGCGTTCGAATCCACAAATGCCGTTGGTCCAGCAGAAAATCCACGCCATGATCTTTCAACTGAATCGGATATGGCGTTTGTTCAGAGACTCTTTGCAATACTTTTACTGCCGTCACGCCCAGTTCGTATCCACCCGGAGCGCGCTGCTCGGCGCGAATCTTTCCGGTGACAATCACGCTGGATTCCTGCGTCAATCCCTTCAGGGCCGCAAACGCTTCCGGGTTTTCCTTCAACGAAACCACGCCCTGAATTACACCGGTCCCGTCGCGAAAAATCGGAAACAATAATTTCCCAGACTCGCGCAAGTTATAAAGCCAGCCCTGAATCGTCACTTCCTGACTGTCGTACTTCCCCGCCTGTTCGATCGTGATGGTGGTCATAGTCCGTTTCGTCGTCCTATCGCCAAACCAGCAGTTTATCAGATTCGATAAAGCCATTCTTTGTTCAGGAATCTCCTTGTACCCCGTCCGGGTTCCTGTAACGTCGCACGGATATAGCCTCAGTGGGTACTGTCGCTAGACTTACCTTGCGTCGACACCTGTTCATTCGAAGATTTAGGAGGAATTACGACGATGAAGATTCGCTTCGCAGTTCCGTTGGCGCTGGCACTCTTCGTGACGCTGCCCGCGCTCGCCCAACGTGGGGAAGAGCATCACGATGTTCACGCCAATCAAGGTCATGTTCCGCAGGCAGCGCCGCCTCACCGCGATGTCCATGCTAAACCTGAAGTGGAACGTCACGAAGGCGGACGCGTTAACAGCGTTCCGCATGTGAACAACGATCACTGGTATGGGCACGATGCGCCCAACGACAAGCGTTACGTCATCGCGCATCCCTTTGAACATGGACACTTCGAACACTTCGGCCCGTCATACCGCTACCACGTGGAGCGGTTCGACCGCGATCATCACCGCTTCTGGTTCCCAGGCGGGTTTTCCTTTGAGATCGCCTCATTTGATTGGTCTCTCGCCGCCGACTGGTGTTGGGATTGTCCGGGCGATAATTTTGTCGTGTACGACGATCCCGACCATCCCGGATGGTATCTGGTGTACAACTCCCAAACCGGCGTCTATGCGCACGCCCAGTACATGGGTCAGTAAGGCGCTCCACGCACAATCTGTGCTCCATTGGGGAAAACGCCGCGCAAGCAGCCACGACTGTTCTCGGCGTTTTCCAAATCAAACGCACAATTCTCCGTGTGTACTCTGCGCCCTGTGCGTTATCTTTTCCGTTTTTTTTCTTCTGAAGGGTCCGCTTGGCAAGCAAAAAATGCAGGACCGTCTATTTCTGCGGTCCCGGCACGATCGAATAGCTCACAAACGCCAGCTGCTTGCTGTCCGGCGACCACGACGGCACGTTGTTCGTCCCTTGACCGCCAAACAATTTCGCGAGCACTTTGATTTTCTTGTCCGGCAGCGACATCAATCGCAGCATCACATCCTTGTTCTCAGGATGTCCGACGACCGATTTGTCGAAGCTCAAAAACACCATCCACTTTCCGTCAGGTGAAATATGCGGAAACCAGTTGTTGGAGTCGTCGGAAAATACCTGCGTCTGCTCGCTCCCATCCGCTTTCATTCTCCATATCTGCATGTGACCCGTGCGCTCGGAATTAAAATAGATATATTGCCCGTCCGGCGAATATTCCGGCCCGTCGTCGAGGCCCGGCGCGGTCGTCAGTCTGGTTTCTTCGCCCCCGGTGACTGGAATTGTATAAATGTCAAACTCGCCGTTGCGTTGCCCTACGAATGCCAGCGTTTTCCCATCGGGCGACCACCCGTGCCAGTAGGAAGGCGAATTCTTCGTAATTCGCCGTGGTGTTCCACCAATGATCGGCACCACGTAAACGACGGATTTGTGCTCCTCCTGCGATTGGTCGCTGATCGCCAACAGCGTACTGTCCGGCGAAATTCCATGGTCGTTGTTGCACTTGTTTGCAAATCCCGTATCAATCGTCTCTGGCTTTCCGCCACTTACGGCGAGCCGCAGAATTTTTCCATCGCGATTGAACAAAAAGGCTTTGCCGTCGCGCGTCCAGTTCGGTGCTTCGAACCGTCCCGCGGAAACATAAACGGCTGTGCGATCTCCGGAATCGATTGGCACCGTCTGCAGTACGCTATACAGTGTTGCCGCCGCTGGCCTGGCAGCAACGTTGACCGGCACCGCAGCTATCTCCACGTTAGAAAAAACAGCTTTTTCCACGACGTCCTTGTCATGGCTGCACACGCCAATGCCCACGTAAAATGGCTCTTTCAATTCAATTTTTGGCGAACCGCCGGCCATCTCCGGCTCGCCGTTCACGCCGCCCAGCCACATCGTAAAATACGCGCCATGTTTCTCGATGCGCACGCGGCCCGGGGCGGAGATCTGTGATTGCACCTCTTGCGTCACGCCACCTTTCTCATCGCGAAACTGCAGCGCGGTCAATCCATTGCCATGCAGCGCCACATCCGCGTACACCGAATCGGCATCCAGGCTCTGCCGAACCATTAGTACGGCTTTACGGTGCGCGTTTCCGCCGCTCCCGAAAAAAGAAATGTCTGCCGAGAGCGTCGCGTCGCCAGACATTTTCTTCCACGCAAACTGAAACGCATCCGCCCCCAACCACATATTTTCGCCGCTGCCGGCAATGGTGTAGCTCTTCTTCTCCGCGTCATACTCCACCGATCCCGCATGCAGCACGTTGCCCACATCCTGATGTGACGCAAATGCCCCCACGGCGGAATCTTTTTCCTGCGCCCGAACGGGGATCATAGCTAGCAAAATCGCCATCAAAGAAGTAGAGACTCCTGCCGCCAGATACAGCCTCAAGGTTTCTTTCATTTCACGCTCCTGCAGCGCGAACTTTTCTTCGCGCCTATTCTTCCAATCGGCCCAGAACTCTACCATCACTTGAATCGTTCTAGTAGATTTCGGAATGGAATTAAGTTGCGAATATCATTTTGTTGCGGATTCGTTGGGAAATTGGCGAGTGACGACTACCACGCGTTATCGAATTTCTCAAAAGACGCGCGTGCGGCAGCTAAATGCTCAGCCGCGGACGGCGCATCCGGGCCAAACTTCTCCTTGAGCTCCAGCACGACCGGCAGATTGTCTGCCGGAGCGGATTTCAACAGTGGAATGGCCGCGCCCCAATCAATCGATCCGTCGTACGGCGGCAGATGCTCGTCTTTTTCCCCATGATTGTCGTGTAAATGCACTGACGCGACCAGGTCACGCAGCGGCGCAAAACTCTTTTCAAGCCGTTCTTCTGCCGGGCCATCCGCAAGATTTGCATGCCCAATATCAAAAGTAAATCGCAGACCCGTTAGCCGCGTTTCGTCCACGAACGTCCGTAAATATGCCGGATCGCCCATCTCGCTGGTAGTGTTTTCGAGTGCCAGCGTCACGCCGGCATGGTGCGCGTGCAGCACCAGATGCTCCAGCGAACTAAACGCCGCGTCGCGCTTGCGAGGGTCGGCAGTTTCGCGCGATCCGCCCATGTGCAGCACCATGCGAGAAAACGGCAAGTCTTCCGAAACATCGATCGCGCGTTTCAGTTCGTCCATGGCCTCAACACGGCGAACTCTTTCTACTTCGCAGATCGAGAGCGGAGTTCCGCTTTCGCGCGTCGCGCTCAGGTCCTTACTGGTCGGGGCATGCAGGGAACTGAGCGTCATCCGGTTCGCTTCCAGCGCCGATTTCAGCGCCTGAATCTCCTGCTTCGAACCGTAGTCAAAATGAGCACGCGAGCAGAAAACCTCGAGCGCCGAAAACCCGTGCTCGTTGATTTGCGCCAACAAATCGTGCGTCAATTTGCGCGAAACAAATAGGTACGTGGACAGAATTTTCCGCATGCTGGCTTGGGCTCGCCGTTCGAGTCTAACTTCGCGGGCTGGAATGCGCCGTTAGTATCCCACGGCAGAGCCTTCATCGCGAGGGTCTGCAGCGCCCAATCTTTCGCCAGTTTGCGAATCAATACCTATGGCATTCACCAGGCCAATGTGCCCCCGGCGCTTGGTGGCGTGCCCCATGGCGTTCAATCCCTGCTCGATCGCGGCAGGGAATTGCTGTTCCATTAAAATTCGATCCGGAATCCATTGATGATGAAACCGCGGCGCATTGATGGCCGCCTGCGCGTCCATCCCAAGCCGCATCCAGTTGATCACCGTCAACAACACGGCAGAAATGATGGTTGGCCCGCCTGGCGACCCGGTCACAAAACTCAATTTTCCGTCGCGCAACAAAATTGTCGGCGTCATCGAACTCAGCGGACGGTGACCCGGCGCGATTGCATTTGCATCGGACTGGATCAGCCCAAAAAGTGCGTTCGGCACGCCCGGCTGCGTCGTGAAGTCGTCCATTTCGTCATTCAGCAAGAATCCCGCGCTGGATGTGACATGCGAACCGTAACTGTTGTTCAATGTAGTGGTGCTCGCGACGGCATTTCCTGTGGAATCCACAACCGAAAAATGTGTCGTATGCGGCCCGTCGTTCAAACTGATTTCGACTGGCGCTGAGTTGCTCGCTTCTTCGCCGCATACATGAGGTTCCCCCGCATGGATCGTTTTGCTCGATGATGCATGCTTCGGATCGATCATCGCCGCCAGCTCTTTTGCATAACATCCGCTGACCAATCCATCCACCGGCACTTTCGCGAAATCGGGATCAGCCAGGTACGCAGCGCGATCGGCAAATACCCTGCGCATGGTTTCCGCGACCATGTGCACGCTGTCCAAATCGTCCCAGCCTTTCAGTGCAACGTTTTTCAGCATATTCAGCGCTTCGATCATCGCGACTCCGCCGGAACTCGGGGGCGGCGACGATAAAACCTCCCAGCTGTGCCCATCAATCGTATATTTCGCGCGTAAGGCTTCGCGCACTTTCGGCTGGTATTGCGCCAGATCGTCCATGGTCACCAGGCCACCGAGCGCGGCCATATCACTCACCAGCATGCGTGCCGTTTCCCCGCGATAAAATTCCGCCGCGCCGTTTTTGGCGATGCGTTCCAACGTGGCGGCAAGTTCGGGCTGGCGCAAAGTCTCGCCCGCTTTGAACATTTGTCCATTCTTCAAAAAAATCCTGCTGCTCACAGAAAATTGCTGCAGATATTTTTTCTCTTCCGCGAATTCATGCGCGAGTTTTGCACTGACGGGATAGCCGTTTTCCGCCAGTCGAATCGCTGGCGCCATCACGTCCGCCAGTTTCAGCTTTCCGTATGTTTTTAGAGCCAGGTCCAATCCGGCTACGGTTCCGGGAACTGCCACGGATTTGTAGCCGATGACCGAAGCGACTTCGTCCGGTTTTCCGTTCGGCTTGACATACATATCGCGCGTTGCTTTGCCAGGGGCGACTTCGCGGTAATCGAGGAAACTGGTTCGGCCATCCGCCATGCGTACCAGCATGAATCCGCCGCCGCCGATATTTCCCGCCGCCGGTTCGACTACCGCCAGCGCAAACGCCGTTGCCACCGCGGCGTCCACCGCATTGCCGCCGCGTTGCAAAATTTCCACGCCGGCGCGCGAAGCGAGCTCTTCGTCCGTCGCGACCATGCCGTGAGCGCCGCGAACCGCTTCCTTCGGCCAGGTTTTTTCGGAATCTGCGCGAGCTTTGTATTCCGCAGTATCTTGCGCGTGCAGTGAAAATGCACACGCCAGCAAGGCGATAACGCAGAAGATCTTTATGATGGTTTTAAGACTCATTTGAAATGGGAAGAACAAGAAGAGAGATTCCTCGTCGCTACGCTCCTCGGAATGACGGCCGAAGAGATTTTCTCAACAGACCAAGAAGCTGTGTCTTCCCGTTTGCCATCGCTTTCAGCAGGTGTTACTCGCTCAGGAACTCAACAGTGTCCGGGCCCGGGAGGATTCCTGCTTGGGTTCCACGGGTGATCAGTTCCTGAACGGCTTGTTTTCCTTTTTCACCGTATCCAAGCGTCCATTTGTTGACGTACATGCCGACGAATTGATCGGCCAGTTCGGTTTCCATGTCGCGCGCGAATTGCATGGCGTATTTCAACGCGTCTTCGCGATGGTCGAGGCCGTAAGAAACGCTGTCGCGAATTGTTTTTGAAATCAGGCGGGCAAGCTCCGGACCGAGCGCTTTGCGGACCGCGTTGCCGCCAAGCGGCAGAGGCATCCCGGTCTGTTCCTGCCACCAGATTCCGAGATCGAGAACCTTGTGCAAGCCCAATTTCCCGTATATCAGTTGGCCTTCGTGGATCAGCAAGCCGGCATCAACGAGTTCGTCTTGAACCGCATCGAGAATTTTATCGAAGGGCATGACCACAGCTTCGAAATTTGGTTCGTAAAGTTTGAGAGACAGATAAGCCGTAGTTTTCAGGCCGGGAACGGCGATGCGCTTGCCCTTGATGTCTTCTTTCTTCATGGATTTGGCGGCGACGACGATAGGGCCGTAGCCTTCGCCGAAGCTGGCTCCGCAATCCACAAGAATGTATTTGTCGCGGATAGAAGGATAAGCGGCGAAGCTGACGGCCGTGACGTCGTAGGTCTCGGTAAGCGCGGCTTCGTTCAAAGTCTGAATGTCGGCGAGCACGTGCGTGTACTTGTAGCCGGGAGTGGGGAGCTTGTGCGTGGCCAGAGCGTAAAACATGAAAGCGTCGTCGGAGTCCGGAGAGTGAGCGAGCTTGATTTCGACGGTTTGTTCGCTAGGTTTAAGAGGTGCGGTACGTGCTGACATATGGGTCGTGCTTCCTTTTGCCTCAGCGGCCACCTTGTAAAGACGCCTCTCCCATGAGAGCGATGCCAGAAACGGGAAAGAGAGGACCGGGGCTACGTCGGGACTTGCGTGGCGCTGTGCCGGGTCTTGCTGTTCGCGAAAAGAAGGGTAGCACAGGAGCGTCGGGGCGGGCCAGTGCGACGGCGGGGCGTACGGTGGCCAGCAGAGTCGAAGCCGACTTTGCAATGGGCGACGCGTTGCGGTAGTGGTTTTGTACTATTCCGAACGAGCTGGGAACGGAATAAGGTAACGCCACTTTTTGTGTGATTTCGGGGAGGGGACTGTGTCTGCGCAAATTCCTGCTTTGAGTTTGGGCATAACTAATACCAGCGCTGGGGCATGGCGCAGCCGGACGCTGGCAGTGATGTTGATGCTAGTGATCGGCACGGTGTTTTGGGTGGACTCGCGCTATCCAGCCCTGATGAAGCGGTATCACGCGGGAACGCAGGTGAAGGCTGCGGGGGCGTTAACGTTTGGAGCGGTGTATCAGTTGGACCGAACGATGCCATTGCGAGCAAGAGTGTGGCGGACGACGGTGAATTGGCTGGACGCGAATCGGATTGGGATGACGTTTTCGTTCTTATTTGGGCCGGCAGCGCTGGTGTTTCTGGCGATGGTGCCGCGGCGACGAACGGGATCGAAATATTTGAATACGTTGCTTGGAGCGATTGCGGGAATGCCCATGGCGGTGTGCACAAATTGCGTGGCTCCGATCGCGCGAGGGTTGTACGCTGCGGGAATGAGCACGGAGTCAGTGCTGGCAGCAATGTTTGCTTCTCCGGCTTTGAATGTGCTGGTGCTGGCGATGACATTTGCATTGTTTCCCGCGAGGGTGGCGTTGTTAAAGCTGGCGACGGTGTTGTTTTTGATTTTTGTATTTGCGCCGGCGGCGGCGTCACGTGAGGGAGAGAAAGGCTATACGTGCCCGATTGATATTCCGATGGAGGAGAGTTGGCGGCAGGCGATGATAAACGTGGTGGGGTCGTACGGGAAAAGCTTCTGGTATGTGTTCCGCGTAGCGTTTCCACTGATGATTATGGGAGCGGTGCTGGGAGCGCTGGTGATCGAGTGGCTACCGCCACAGGCCGTCATCACGCAGGCAAGCGTCGGCGGGATCGTGATGGTGGCGCTGGTGGGAGCGTTTTTGCCGGTGCCAATGGCGTTTGATGTCGCGATTGCGTACATCGCGATGACGCACGGGGCGCCGATGCCGTACGTGGTGGCGATTCTTTGCACGCTCGGAATTATCAGCGTGTTCTCGCTTTCGGTGCTGGGAAAGACGATTTCGTGGAGATTGGCGGGCGCGACGTATGCAACGGTGGCGGCGCTCGGAATCGTTGCGGGAGTGATTACGCGCGGTTTCTAGTGAGGCATTGCGATCGGAAGGAAATCGGCGACAGCGGCGGAGCTACTTGCTGAGCTTGTTGTGGACCAGCAGGCGGCGCACGCCGAAGGCAGCGAATAGCAGAAAAAAGATGACGTTGGTGGAGTTGGCGCCGGTCTGCACGATGCTGTAACCCTCTTTGATGGCTAGAGCGAACATCAGAACCATAATGATCAGATTGAGAGTTTTGTTCACGTGCGGTCCTTTCCAGATGGAAATCTTGCGTTGAAGAACGATCGTTCGGTCCGTGCAGATAACCTATCAAAAAACTGCCAGCTAGAATGGGTAACGGCAGCTGTCGAGTCGAAAAGGAAACGTGCTCGGGGCCAGCCACAGCGGCGTTAGTATCGATTGGCTGCCTTGTATCCCATTTGGAGTTAATATCATCACAAAAGCAAGCAGGGGGGCTTGTGGCTCAAAGGAGCTGTGATGAAGATTGCAGTGATTGTTGCGCAGGTATTGATGGGACTGATCTTTGTTTTCTTTGGATTGAATGGATTTTTGCAATTCCTTAAGGCGCCATTGCCGGCCGGACTCGCGGGACAGTTCCTGATGGCGCTCTTCCAGTCCCACTATGTTTGGTTTATCTGCGCGGTACAGATCGTGGGCGGGGCCCTCCTGCTGGTGAACCGGTATGTGCCACTGGCGTTGACGTTGCTGGGGCCGTTGATCGTGAATATTATTTTGTATCACCTGCTTTTGAGTTCAGCGGCGGCGCAGTTGGCGGTGGTGGTGACGATTCTGTGGTTCTTTCTGTTCTACCGTTACCGGCAGAGTTTCTCGGGATTGTTTGCGCAGAAGGCGTGACTTCGCGCGCGAACCGGCCAATATTCTTTCTGGCGTTTCGTTGGACACTGCTGCCGGCGTTTCGGCGCGCGGCCTTGACTATTTCTTGGCGGAAACGGTTGCTTCCGTTGAGTTCGGGATTTGCTTTTCTACCTGGGCGCGGAGTTCTTTTGCACGCAAGCCGGCAGGGCTGTCTGGATCGAGCTGGAGGTAGGCATCGAGGTCGGTGAGCAGCGCAGGATAATTTTTCTGGCGCAGGTGGATCACGGCGAGCAGGCGGTAAACGACAGGTTGTTTTGGCGCAAGAGACACGGCCTCCTGCGCCGCGGCCAAGGCCGTTTCTTCGTGGCCGCGAGTGAGTTCCATTTCTCCGAGTGCATACTGCCCCTGCCAGGAACGGGGATTCAACGCCAGCCCCTCGCGCAGAAGCGTTTCCCCTTCGTAGGCCTCACCGCGTTCAAGCAAGACTGTGCCCAGGGCGATGTCCGCTTCCGGGTATTGTTTTTGGCTGAGATCCACGGACTTGCGAAACTGTTTTTCGGCTTCAGGTGGATTTTGCAGCGCGAGATAGGCCATACCGGCCTGGTAGTACGCCTCGTAGAAATTGGGCGCTTTCCTCAAGGCCGATTGAAAATCTTTTAATGCGGCCTGAGCGGTTTTCTCCGTGTACAACTTTTTCTTTCCGGAAACGAGCAGATCGCGCGAGGACTGCGGCATGGCTAGTTCGTGGGCAGAAATTGTTTGGCCCTGGGAACCTGGCGGTTGCGCAATTCGTGCGGGCTTGAGCATTACAGAAAGTCCGCGCTGCGAAGTGAAACTCAAATCAATGTGCAACTCCGCGGAGTCAAATCCAGTAGCCTGCACTTTGAGGATGTAGCGCGCGGGCTGAAGGCCCTGGAAGGAAAATTCACCGCCGTCGTTCACTGGCGACTGCAGCAGCACGCTTCCACCGTTATCACACAAGGCGATGCTCGCGTGGGCGATGCGTCGGCTGGTGCCATCTGAAAAAACTGCTCCGGCTAAAGCCACCGCAGGCCTCTGCGGAAAGTGGGCGAATGCCGGAGCTGCGGCAGGAAGAAAGAGAGCAAAGGAAAGTACAACCCGGACGACGCGGATCCGAGCCATCGAGCACCTCCCGTCAAATTGGAAAGATCACCACGGGCGAATGGGCGGATTGTACTCTTGCGTACAAAGAAAGATACAAAAATCTTCCAGCAATGGCTTGTAGGTTGGCGACGAGGATACCGGGGCGCAGCGACTAAAGAGCGGAGACCATGTGAGCGATGGCGTCGTCAAAGGTGACGCGGCCGTCCAGGTACGGCTGCCAGTATTCGGTCAGGATGCGGAGATAATTTTCCCAGCCGCGTTTGTAGAGTCCTTCACGGACCGCGTAGGGAACGTAACCCGAAGACGAACCGCCGGAAGACGAGCCGCTGCCGTTGAGCGCGAGCGGACGGATGACTTCGCCAGTAGTGTAGAAAAGCAGAGCATGCCAGAGATCACGCGGAATGGGTTTTTCGCGCTGGCGGCATTCACGGAAGATAGCGTCCTGCACGGAGTCGGCGATGCCGTGGGAAGCTTCGTGAAAGAGAACTTCGAGCGCTTCGGGTCCTTGATTGCGCGCGTCGGTACTGGAGACAGTGACGCGAAGCGGGCCGAGCGTGGTGTAAGCGCCGGTGGAGCTGGCGTAAGAAGTGACATCCAGGCGGATACGGTCCTTGGGCCAGTTAGTCTGATAAATTTCAGCGAGGCGGTGGGCAGTTTCGAGTCCGTTGCGGCGAACGAGCGGGGCGACGGCGGAAATCCAGCGACGATTGGCGCGGTCATGCTCCGGCCAAAGGCGCGCGCGATAAATGGGAGCTACGGCATCAAGCGCTTCGGTGAGTTTGGCGGGGAGTCCGGCATCGCAGGACTTCTTCTTGTAGCCGGCGAGATCCTGGCAGGTTTCAAAATCGCCGAGCTGGTTTTTGATGAGAATCATTTCCAGGCTGACGGTGATGTCGCTGTCGGCATACGTCTTCGAGTAATAAGAGATAGCCGAGGACCAGACGCGCTGTTCGTTGGGCGAGAGGTTTGCGATTCCAGAGCTTGATCCCGCGGGATTTGCCGCGGAGTTTGCAGCCCGCTGTGAGCGCGCAATGCGGTACAGCGTGTGATGGAGATTGAGCCAGAAGCCGCTGTGAAATTCGAAAACGGGAAGGGGAGGTGACGGGGGTTCGTCCTGCGCGTGAGAAAGTGGCGCGAAAAAAAGCGGTACCAGGCATGCGAACAAGCAGAAAGCGCGGCGAATGGAAGTACCCAATGGGCGCATGAGAAGAACACCGATGGTATCGCCAAACGAGCAGAGCGGCAAACTTCGCACGAAGCAGGGAAGTTTTAGAAAGACACGTAGTCTTGCACGCGAGCTTTGCCAAGGTGCGAGTGAAGGATGCTATTTCGAGCCGGAAAGCCAGCGATCGAGGGTAGCGAGTTGTGCGGGCGACAAATTTTCGTCGAAGCGAACGCCCATACCCAAGCCGGGACTCACATAGACGATGCGCGCAGGAAGATCGAGTTCCTCGCCCGCGTGGGTCAGGCGCACGCGCACAACGGCTTTCACCGGCGTTGGATTGAGGGTGTCAATGTAACAACCGGTGCGGCTGATGTCGCTGGTGCGCGAGTTGAGCCGAGTCCCGCTGGCGACTTCGGTGACTTCCACGGCGGCAATGAGTGGTATGCGAGGATCGTGACGCTTGTCTTGCATCGAGCCTGACATAGCCGGACCTCCTGTTGATCGCAACCACGAACCGGAAAACTAAATTGTGACAGCAGTGCGGAAAATTGAATTGTGACCTTTCAGCGGTCAAAATCAACGGTGACCGCTGTGCGGTCAACATTGTTGCCTGGAAAGAGCCACGAACAGCAAAATTGCGAATGACCTGCAATCGGAAGAACGACCCTGGTTTGATTGTGCGGTGGTTGCGCGAAGAAGACAAGAACAGAAGAGCAGCGACGTTTCGAAAAAGTGACAATTCGTTTCCGCGGTAAATTATTTTCCAGTTATTCGACGACTGGATCTATGGAGTGGCCCACACCGCCCTGGTGATCGGCGGCGTGGAGGGTGCCCTTGGTATCGCGGTAAAAGGACAGTTTCCCGGTGCGGCCGTAAATTGCGGGAGTGGCGGAAAGTTCGTACTGCGCGGGAGCCCCAATCTCATTGGCGCCGGCAATGACCATGCGGAAAAGGTAGCCATTGCTTTTTCCCGAGATTAAATCGGCATCCAGCAGGCCGGCTGCTTCAGCGGAAGTCTTGGAAGCGTGGCCTAGCTTGGCAAGAGACTCCGGAAGACGCGAATATGTGAGCCGATAGTTCTCGATTGCGCGGGTAATGGTCTTCAAATCGTTCAAGGCATTGCGTTCATTGCTGCCGATGGAGGCCTGATCCCATTCGACTTCAAGGGACGGAAGATCCAGGAACAGCATGCCGAGCGACAGAATTTTCCACGAAGAATTCTCGCGCACCATGCCCATCAGAATGTGATGGGGGTCGCCGCCACCGAGTTCGGAAACGTCGCGGATATCCAGTGGAAGAAGAGCGACATTGTCATGCAGTTCGACCCCTCCCAGTTGAATGTCAGCCGCCCCGTCAGGAGTGGTGCAGCGGATGTCGGGGCGCCCGGATGGGTTGGAGGAAATCGTTGGTTTGCCGACGCCGTCGAGAAGGACGAAGCGCTTCATGAGTTCGGTGCGCGCGGCGGGAGTGAGTTGCGAAAAGGATTGCGCGTTGCGCGCGGTGAGGAACTTTTCAAACGACGGCTCGTCGTGAGCGCATGCGGCGGCGAGCAGATCGCGCAGCGCGGCGGAAGGCGCGTCGGGAGCGGGAGCGCCCGTGGGTGATGAAGGCGGCGCCGCGGCTGGCGTCACCGGAGCCGATGAATCAGGCCGCGAGCTGGTCTCCTGGCCGAGGGCTTGGAAGGATGTACTTAGCGCAAGCACGAAAGCCAAAACCACAAGGAGAAAATACTTACGAGTCATTCTTTCCATTCTTTGTCATAGCAGACGCGAGAATATCGGGCAGGTTGATGGAAAATTTTGAGCGCGGCATGACTTCATCGAGTCCGGCGGCTTGCGCTTGCTGGGCCAGGTCGGTTTGCACATGAGACAAAAATCCGATTACGCGAAGGCGAGGTTGGAGGTTGCGCAACTGCTGCACGGCTGCCAGCGGCTGCGAGCGTGCGTTCAAATCGACGATCACCAATTCGGGCAGTGGATCGAGCAACTGCAGCAATGATTCGGCAGTGGACGCAACTCTTACTTCCAGAGCAAGATGCTTGGCGGTTTCGGCCAGTTTCATCTGGAAAAACAGATCATCCATGTAAGCGACGATGCGCGGCATTGCGGGGATTCTCCAGGATTCACTTCGATTTTAAGTTCGGCACTACCATAGATGCCCGAAAAACCGAATTTGCTGCCAGTGGGAACTCCTGGCACGGTGAATGGATCCAGCTCAGTGGCCGGAAGTGGGGCTGTGCGCGCCGACAGTTTCGTCCGGAACGTCACCAACACGGCCTTTAACGCGGTCGTACACGGAAACCTGGCTGACCGAGCCGAGAGCTTCGTTGTAAAAAGTTGGCACGTTGAGGGCGGTACGCAGCTCTTCATTGAACTTGCGCAGATTTTGCAGGTGCGTGGCCAGAGCAGGTAGTTTCAGGCCATCGTCGGTGAGCAGGAATTTCTGATAGCCAGCATCCCAGAGACGTGCGAACTGTCCCTTGACCATGATGGTCGGAAGTACTGTAAGTTGGAATTTTCCGTCAGTACCCTGGCGGAATTCCGCGCCGCAGCCGTATTTTTCCACGCGCACGACCCCACGCGTACTGCCTACCGCAAAGCCGAGAGCAGCCAGGCTTTCGATCGCTTTGGGATCAAATCGCTGTGCAACGTTCCACATGGCGCTTCAAGAGTAAAAGAAACCAGGGACTTCTGTAAAGTGGCGCGCCTTCCTTGCCCGTTTATCTTTAACGGGGTGAAACGCATCCAATTGGGAGTAAACTGGTCGGATATACCGTAAGTCGAATTGCTGCAAGAGGGTACAGTCACGAGCCAGGCGCACCAAACAGGAACCGGAGCATCCGTCGCTCAGCGCGAGCGCAACGGACTTGGTGTGCTTGATTTGATTGGCAATACTCCGCTTCTGCGGATCGCAGGAGTCGCGGCTCAACTGCCGAATGTTGAAATTTTAGCTAAAGCTGAGTGGTGCAACCCCGGCGGCTCGGTAAAAGACCGCGCCGCGCTGGCCATGATCAAAGCGGGACTTGCCAAGGGCGATCTGCTTCCTGGCAAGACGATTCTCGATGCCACCAGCGGCAACACCGGCATTGCTTACGCAATGATTGGCGCGGCGTTAGGCTATCCCGTGAAATTGTTTTTGCCGTACAGCGCATCGCAAGAACGCAAGCGCATCCTGCAAGCATACGGTGCGGAGTTAGTCATGACTCCCGGAGATGAAGGCACCGACGGCGCGATTCGCCGCGTTCGTGAACTCGCCGCCGCCGACCCGAAGAAATATTTCTATCCGGATCAATACAGCAATCCGGCGAACTGGCAGGCGCACTATCACGGCACGGCCAACGAAATTTGGGAAGGAACGCAAGGGAGCATCACGCACTTTGTCGCCGCCCTGGGTACGAGTGGCACGTTCGTCGGCACGACCCGGCGACTGAAAGAGCT
>WNFT01001299.1_pt1 | contig 21150 bp, 14 predicted proteins | sample 5400191 | NCBI WGS metagenome assembly WNFT01 (sample SAMN13153359, study PRJNA577476) | soil metagenome | isolation source: 80 cm saprolite under Madrone tree | place: USA:California | collected 2016-06-14 | reverse complement strand
CTCGGGTACGCGGCCTACAAGCTCGGCGACCGGAACCGGGCCCTGCTCGCGCTCGACCGCGCCTTTGCGCTCGAGCCGCACACCGACACCCTCAAGCTGCGTGGACAGGTGTTGCGCGAAGCGGGGCGCTATCAGGCGGCAGAAGTCGCCTTCGAGGGTGCCGCCCAGGCGGCCGAGCATGCCGAGCAGCGCGCCGACGCCGAACACGAGATCGCCACGACGCGCCGGTACGGATCCTACGCCCCCCGGCGGCCCGACGATCTGACCTCCGCCGAGCGCTGGTTTGCGGAGACCGGCAGCGTCGTGCTGGCATCGACGCCGGGACCGGTGGCACCCAGCGATGAGACGATCGTCGCCACATTTGCCGAAGTCGCCGGCAATTGCGGCTGGCATTTCGGCCAGGTGATTCTGCTCGGCCCGGAATTCCCCGCGAGCAATGATCTCGCCGAGCGGCTCGGAGCGCCGCTCGTGACACCGGCCGCCCTCGACCTGGCGGTCTGTCCCCTGATCGTAAGCCTGCGGCCGCTGCCGTCCGATCGCACCTGGAACGGGATCGTCGGACGGCTGACGAGCCAGCAGATCGGTCTCGTGTTCGCCCTCGAGCATCCCGGCGAAACCGCCGCAGGCATGACGACCGACGTGATCGGCGTGTTGACGGACGGGGGGGAGGGGACGCGCCGCGAGCGCGCACCGAATCCCGTCGAGGCTGTGACCGAAGCGCAACACCCGGGCGCTCGACTCGCGGGCCGCCGCCTCCGTCCCACCTAGACACGAGCCATGACCGCCTCCGAGCAATCGCCGCGCCCCAGTCGTGCGCCGATGTCCGGCCGGGCGATCGTCCAGAATCAATTCGACCGCGCCGCCGATCTGATCAACCTCGAGGCGTATATGCGGAAGATCCTGATGTCGCCGTTCCGCGAGGTGCAGGTCGAGGTGCCGGTGCGCATGGATGACGGGCGGATCGAGGTGTTCACCGGGTATCGCATCCAGCACAACGGCGCGCGCGGGCCCTGTAAGGGGGGGATCCGCTATCACCCCGAAGCCGATCACGACGAGGTCCTGGGCCTCGCGACCATCATGACATGGAAGACGGCGCTGATGGACATTCCCTTCGGCGGCGCCAAGGGCGGCGTGACCGTCGATCCGAAAAAGCTGTCGAAACTCGAGTTGGAGCGGCTGACTCGCCGCTTCACGCAGCGGATCGCGATCGTCCTCGGTCCCTACCGCGATATCCCCGCGCCCGACGTCAACACCAACGCCCAAGTGATGGCCTGGATTCTCGACGAGTACTCCAGCCGCCAGGGATACAGCCCCGCGGTCGTCACCGGGAAACCGGTGGCGTTGGGGGGATCGCTCGGCCGCGAAGAGGCCACGGGACGCGGCGTGATGTACGTGATGCAGGAATACGCGCGTGACTTCGGGATTCCGCTCAAGGGCGGACGAGTCGTCATCCAGGGCTTCGGCAACGTCGGCAGCCATCTGGCCCGCCTGCTCGACAGCGAGGCGGGCGCCAAGGTCGTCGCAGTCAGCTCCGTCGACGGCGGCGTCTACAACGACAAGGGCCTCGACATTCCCGGGCTGCTCGCGCACACCGCGCAGGGCAAGCCGGTCCCCGAGTGGAGCGGCGGGAAGCGCATCACCAACGACGAGCTGTGGACGATTCCATGCGATTGGCTCGTGCCCGCCGCGTTGGGCGGGGTGATCACCAAGGAAGCGAATGCCAAGACGGTCGACTGCAGGGTCGTCGTCGAGGGCGCGAACGAGCCTACGACGCCGACCGCCGATTTGATCCTGGAAGAGCGCGGCATCGCGGTCATCCCCGACTTTCTCGCGAATGCCGGGGGCGTAACGGTCAGTTACTACGAGTGGGCGCAGAACCTCCAGCAATACCGCTGGACTCACGAGCAGGTGAATCGCGAGCTCAAGGCGACGATTACGAAGGCCTATGTCTCCGTCCGCGATCTCGCCAAGGAGAAGCGGGTGACGTTTAGGACCGCGGCGTATGGCATCGCGTTGCAGCGAGTGGCCGATGCCGAGCGACTAAGAGGAAACTAGTCCTCGACCTTCATCCCGGGCCGCGAATACAACGCCTGGTAGGGATCCCCCGCTTGTGTGAAGACTCGGATCTGAATCGCGCGAATGGTCTCCGCGATATCAGCGTTGTTCTGTAAGTACACCTCGTCGAACAGATTCAAATCCATGCGATACAGCCGCTCGGCAATGATTACCGCGTTGTTGAGCGGCGCCTGCGCGAACCAGCGCCAGTCGTAGGTTTCGAGCGATTGGCCCACCGGACCGCGCAACTGGTCACGCGCCCAGCCAAACAGGGCCGTGCGCACCTGCTCCAGCCGCACCGCACTCAACGGCTCCGCGTAGGCCGAATCGAGCCGCCGCGCGAGCTCGGCATAAAACACGTCCAGCGTGCGCTCGTCGCGCCAGCGCGCGGCGGCGCGCCGCGCATCGACGGTGTTATGGCGCGAGCGGAAGAACGCTTCCGCGCCGCGATAGCCGACGAAGCTGGCGAAGCTCTCGTTGAACGGCGTCTGGCTCTTCACGTACAACGTGTTGTGCGCCAGCTCGTGCAGCACCGTCGCTACCAGCTCCATCGTGTCGCGGCTCATCGCGGTCGAGAAGAGCGGATCGCTGAAGTACCCGAGCGTCGAGAAGGCCCCTGACGGGCGCAGGAAGACGTCGAACCCCTGTGCCTCGAGCCCCTGCGCCTCACGGCGCGCCCGGGTGGCCTTGAAGAACCCCTTGTACGGAACGATCCCCACGATGGGATAGCGCCAGGTGACTTCGCGGAGCTTGTCGCGCCGGCTCGCCGACAGCACCAGCAGCAGCGTATCCCGTCCCACGTCGACATACGTCGTGTACGTCTTTCCCACGGCCAAGCCGAGGGAGTCGGTCGCGTAGGCGCGAGCGGCCAGCACCAGCGCCAGCCGCTGGCGCAGCGCCGCGGGCGTGGCGGTGTCGGCGATCAGCTTATCCATCGTGCGCCGCCTGAGCAGCAGCCGCCCCTCTTCGATGCCGGCCCGGGCGATGTACCGCGCGTCCGCGCTGATGACGAGCAGCAGGGCGACCGCCGCGGCCGCCGCGGCCACTCCGATGAGCGCGATGCGCTTCAGCAGGTAGCCCCAGCGCGGCCGCGCGCGCTCGGTCAGGGCGTCCATCGAAGTCCCACGCGATGCGTCCCACCACCCAACGCGTCATAGGCCTGAAACGCGTAGTCCATTGCCAGCCGGCTCAGCACGATCCCCCCGCCGAACGTCACGCGCGATGCGTCGGTGACGGCGGGCCGGGTCGCATAACCCAAGCGCGCCACCAGCCCGACTCCTCCGGTCACGACGCCACCCTCGATGCCCTGGACGAGCACGGCACGGTGGTCGCGCGTCCACTGACCCTCGAGCGTCGTGAGGAGCCGAAAAGTGCCCTCCGGGTCGGTATAGTTGAGCGTCAACGCCGCGCGCGTGCGCCGCGGCAGCAGCGCGCCGTTGCCGAGATCGCCGCCCAGGTTTTGTACGCTCACGCCGAACGCCATGATGTCGAAGACCGCGACGGCCAGACCGACGTCACCGGCCCACGCGTCGCTGACCTCCGAGCCGATCTGCTGGCGATTGTATTTCCCCGTGACGCCGAGCGCCGCGAAGCCGCGGCGGTAGACCAGGGACGTCGTGGCCAACGCCTCGTACGGATGGAACGAAGCGCCAGTCGGCATGCCGCGCCGGCCTCCGGTCGCTGGGTCGGGGACGATCTCCGGCTCCGATCCGTAGTCGAGCGCCTGCGCCCCGAATCCCCACGTAAAGCGGCTGACCCGCAGGGCGATTGCCGCGGTCGAGATCGCGCTGCCGGCCAGGTAGGGCTCGTAGGAGCCTTCGAGACTCAGATGACGAATCGTGGCGATGCCGGCGGGGTTCGCGAACATCGCGCCCGCGTCGCCGACGAGCGCCGCGCCGGCGCCGCCCAACGCCGCGGAGCGCGTGGAGCCGGGGAGCGCGGTGAGGATGCTACCCTCCGTCTGGGCGGTTAAGCGGTTTGGCGGTTCGAAAACCAGCACCGCCACCGCGACGCCGACCGCCCAACCGCCGAACCGCCCAACCGCCGCCGTCATTGCAGCCGCATCACATTCAGCCGCGGCACGAACGCCGGGTTGATCATGGCGCCATTCGGAGCCGTGAAGCTGATCGCGAAACCGGGATCACCTGGTGGCTGCGAGTCCAGAAAATAGATCCCCGAGCCGGCACGCAGCGTGCCGATCAGCGTTATGCCGCGCGCCACGCTGACCGGTACGAGGGGATAGAGTTTCTTGAAGATGTTCGGACTCTGGGTGTGTAACGACGCATAGACGGCGTGGAGGCTCCAGGAACTGTACTGGAGCTCCGGCGGAGCCCCACCACCCTGATCGGTCACGTAATTCGCCAGCGCCCAGCGGCTGGCCACGGTCGCAAATGGATCCCCCGTGACCGTCGCGATGTTCTGCGCACCCGTCTGCGAGGTCCCGACCAAGGCCCGCGTCAGCACATTCCAATCGGCCCTTGTGCTGCCAGCGGAGTACTGGTCTACCGTGTAGCGCACGAACAACCAGGCGGCTCCGCGCTCCGCGAGTGAGCCGATCCCCGCGGTTGGCAGCAGGAAATGTTTGCTCGTCGTGTCGAGGTAGTCGTAGGCGTCCAGCAAGTCACCGCCATAAAACCGGCAGTCTGTCGTACCGATCGTGCAGTCGGAGATCCTCGCGTCCGGCGACAGGGCGTAGCTCCTCCCACCCAGCTCCTCGGCGTAGTGCGAGAACCCTTCGTTCAACCACAGCACCTCGCCGGTGCCGCCGCGCACGAGCACGTGCTGATTGAAGCTGATCATATGCTGGAACTCGTGAATGAACGTCACCGGCACGAACTTCTCCACGTCCGAGGCCGTGTGGCTGCAGCTGATCGTGCCCGCCGGGTCGGCGACGATCGAGTAGAAGACCTCACCCTTGTTCGACCGCGGATCGGTCCGGAACTGAGGATCGAGGTCGGCGCCGAAAAAGAATCCCGCGACGAAGCCAGTGGTGTTGCATTGGCTCGCGGTGACGAGCTTGTTGACCGTATTCGTCATCAACACCATCACGACCGTATTCGAATCGATATCCGACTCCCGCCCGAAGGCCGCCGTATCAATGGCGTACAACCGCTGATCGAAGAGATTGGCGATGCTGTCGAGCGCCGTCGAATCGAGGCCGCCGGCGGGCGCCAGCGTATCGACGAAAATGGCGACCTTGCTTGTGACGGCGCGCACCCGCGCGCCGACACGGTCGAACCGCGAGCAGTCGGTCGTGGCGCAGACCTGAAAGGTCCGCAGCGTGTTCATCCCGGGGGGGTTCGCGGTAGCCGACGCCTGAGGCTGCGGGCCCGTGCTCACCTCGGGAGCAAAACCCCACCAGCGTCGCTCGTCACCCAGACGGAGATACCGATGAAACGCCTCGGCGGGACTGAGCTCGGCCGATTGCTCGGGAGCAGCCGGCGCTGGGGCGGGCAGAATCGTATCGTCCCCCAGCCGAAAATCCGCCGTCTGGCCGGGAACGCCCGAGACGATTTGGGGGACGACGAGATACTCGGCGGGCAGAGTAGTCGTCGCCGGAAGAATCATGCATCCCGAAACGGGACCGGGGTCAATCGACATGTACTGGTTGACGGCGAGCGTCACCGGGGCGTCGGCCGCCGTACAGGGACGAATGTGTACCCCCGTGCTGCTGCTACATGCGGCTCCCGCCAGCAATGACAGGATTGCCAGTTTCCCCCGACGCCGCGGTCTCAGCCGTACCAGGCATTTCCCCAGCATGCGCCTCCCCCGTAACCTCACCGGTGCGCCGGAGCACCCATTGGAAACAGATCGGCCCGGCCAGCTCGTGCACGCCGATCATTGCCACGAGCAGCGCTTCCAGCGAGACATTCCACTCCGGGAACGCCTGCCGCAACGCTGCGGCGAGTGTGATAGCCAATCCGCCCTGCGACACCAAGCCCAGCCAGCCATAGTTGACCCAGTCAGCTCCGACGCTCGGGTCCCGTCCGGCCCAGCGAAGCCCCCCCCACAAACCGGTGATCCGCAGTCCCGCGAGGAGCAGCGCCCACGGCCAAATGTCCCCGAGCGCGGCGAGCTGCAAATTGCTGCCAGCGAGCGCAAAAAATACGACATAGACGGGTATCGCGCATCGTTGGAGCACGGCCCGTACCCGCTCGCTGTGCTCAGGTGCGGCGTTGCGAAGCGCGCACCCCGCCGCGAGACCGATCAGTACCGCGTCGAGGCCGCTCAGCCGCACCAGCTGCGAGACAATGAAGGCGAGGATCACCAGAACCCACACTACGTGATCGCGGATCACGCGCAGGTACTGTGCGGTCGCCAGCGCCAACGCGATCCCGGCCACTATCGAGCCCACGAGCATAACCAGCGCATGGGCGGCGGCGCCGGGGACCGTGGTCCCCCTGCTCCCGAGTGGGAGCGCGATCGCGAGCACGACGACCAGTAACACGACAGCGGCGAAGTCTTGCAGGACGCTCACATCCAGTGTCGCGCGGGAGAGGCCCGCCGTCCCCCCCTTGGCGCCCACGTCGCTGATGACCGCCCAGGTGAGCGCCGGGGAGCTCACGGCCGCCATCGTGCCGAGCGCGAGCGCCACCACGAGCGCATCCCGGAACGGCTGGTGCGCCGTCAGGGGAAACCAGGGACTGACGCTGAGCACGACGAGCGCGACGGCGGCGAACGGAACGGCCATCGCGCCGGCCACGATTCGCAGGACGGTCGTCCGTCGCTCGCGCCGCAGCGGGTCGAGCGTCAGCTCGTTGCCGACGGCGAACGCAATCAGCGTCAACGCACCGCTCGAGACCGCGGCAAGGGCCTGGAGCTCCGGGCCGCGCACCAACCGGAGCCACGCCGGACCCAGGGCGAAACCGGCGAAGAGATAGCCGACGATGCGCGGGATGCGGTAGCGCTGAGCGATCACGCCCGCGAGATACGCCGCGAGCGTCAGGCATCCGAGCGCGAGTGTCGCGTGCGCCTCGAGCGGCCCGCCGACCCCACGGGCGACTCGCTGCAGGAGCGCCAGTACGACGAACGTGACGACCAGCATCAGCCATTGCATGACCGCGCAAAATACGGCAGATTCCGCGGGGTAACCATGCCGTTCGTTCATCTCCACACGCACAGCGAGTACTCTCTCCTCGACGGCGCCAACCGGATCCCCGATCTGCTCGATCGGGTCCAGGCGCTCGGCATGGATTCGCTCGCGATCACCGATCACGGCAACCTGCACGGCGCCTGGTCGTTCTACGCCGAGGCGAAGGCGCGAAACGTCCGTCCGATTCTGGGCTTTGAGGCCTACCTCGCCTTCGGGAGCCGCCACGCCCGCGAGAAACCCGCCGCCGATGCCCCACTCGGCGCCCCGTACTCGCACCTCGTGCTGCTCGCGAAAAACCGGATCGGCTATCAGAACCTGATCAAGCTCTCGTCCATCGGGTTCCTTGAGGGCTATTACCGCCGGCCGCGCATCGACAAGGAGGTGCTGGAGCAGCACCGCGATGGGCTGATCGGCCTGGCCGCCTGCCTCTCCGGGGAGATCGCGCTGTACCTGCGGCAGGGGAATTATGCGGCCGCGAAGGCGAGTGCCGAGTGGTTCGCGCGCACGTTCGCACCGAATGGCTTCTGGCTCGAGGTCCAGAATCACGGCATCGCCGACGAACAGCTCGTCGCCGAAGGGATGTTTCGCATTGGCGCCGAGCTCGGGCTTCCCGTGGCGGCTACCAACGACGCGCACTACCTGAAGAAGGAGGACGCCGAGGCCCACGATGTCCTGTTGGCGATCGGGACGGGAAAGGACCTCGACGACCCCAAACGCTTCCGCTTTTTCGGGCAGGAGAGCTACGTCAAGTCCGAAGGGGAGATGCGCGGCTTGTTCGGCAACCGGGCCGATGTCCTCGCCGAGACGGCCCGCGTCGCGGACCTGTGTGAGTTCGATTTCGAGAAGCGCTATTTCCTGCCGCAGTACCCCCGCCCCGCGGAGTTTGCCTCAGACCAGGATCTGCTTGTCCACCTCGCACGCCAGGGCGCCGTCGAGCGTTATGGCGATCCGCTGTCGGACGAGGTCGAGCGGCGGTTGGACTACGAGCTTGACGTCATCACGCGAACCGGGTACGCCGGCTATTTCCTCATCGTCTACGACCTCGTCAAAGCGGCCCGCGACCGCGGCATCCCCGTCGGCCCAGGGCGGGGCTCGGCGGCAGGGTCGTTGATCGCCTACGCCCTGCGCATCACGAACGTCGATCCCCTCAGGTTCGACCTGCTGTTCGAGCGCTTCCTGAATCCCGAGCGCATCTCGATGCCGGATATCGATCTCGACTTCTGCTTCGAGCGGCGCGGCGAGATCCTGGAATACGCGCGCGAGCGCTACGGCCGGCAGTCGGTCGGCCAGATCATCACCTTCGGGACGCTGAAAGCGCGCGCCGCCTTCCGCGACGTGGCGCGCACGCTGCGGGTCGAGATGGGCGACGTCGAGCGGCTCACCAAGCTGATTCCGTCGGGTCCGGCGTTCAGCGTGACGCTGGCGGAGGCGGGCGAGAAGGTGCCGGAGGTCAAGGCGGCGGCGGCGCAGGATGAGCGCATCCGGAAGGTGCTCGATCTGGGCGCGCGCATCGAGGGTCTGGCGCGCCATGCCTCAGTGCACGCGGCGGGTGTCGTCATCGCACCTGGACCGCTCACCGATTACGTCCCGGTCTGTACCGCCCCCGACTCCAAGACCGACGCAGACGCGATCATCACGCAGTACGACATGGTGGGGCTCGAGCACGTCGGGATGTTGAAGATCGATCTCCTGGGCCTCAAGACACTCACCGTCCTCCACGACGCGGTCCGGATGGTCGCGGAGCGGCACGGCGTCACGATCGACCTCGAGCGGCCCGATCTGGACGACCCCAAGGTCTACGAGCTGCTGCGCGCCGGCCGCACGGCGGGCATCTTTCAGTTTGAATCGCCGCTGGCGACGGATTGCCTGCGCAACATGAAGTGCGATCGCTTCGACGACCTCGTGGCGACGAACGCCTTGCTCCGGCCCGGACCGCTCGACACCGGGATGTACCTCGTCTTCATCAACCGCAAGCTCGGCCGCGAGAAGGTCCGCTATCCGCATCCGGCGCTCGAGGAGATTCTCGCGCCCACGTACGGCGTGATCGTCTATCAGGAACAGGTCATGCGCATCGCGAGCGCGCTGGCCGGCTACTCGCTGGCCGAAGCCGACGTCCTGCGTAAGGCGGTCGGCAAGAAAATCAAGGAGCTGATCCAGGAAGAGCTCGGCAACTTCGTGAAGCGCGCCATCGCGCGCGGCCACGACAAGAAGACGGTCGAGGAGATCGCCGCGCAGATCGAGACGTTCGGCCGCTACGGCTTCAACAAGTCGCACTCCGTCGCCTACTCGATCCTTTCGTACCAGACGGCCTGGTTCAAGGTCTACTATCCGGCCGAATTCATGGCGGCGCTGCTGTCGTCGGAAATCGGCAACACCGATCGCGTCGTGCAGTACATCAACGAGGCGCGCGAGCTCGACCTCCAGGTCCTCGCCCCCGACGTGAACGAGTCGGGCTACAAGTTCACCGTGGTCGGCGATCGCCGGATCCGATTCGGGCTGGGGGCGGTGCGCAATGTGGGCGAAGGCGCGATCGCCTCCATCATCGCGGGACGCCAGGCGGCGCCGTATCACTCGCTCGTGGAGCTGTGCGACCGCATCGACCTCCGGCTGTGCAACAAGCGCGTGATCGAGTCGCTGATCGACGCCGGCGCCTGTGACTCGCTGGGCGGCGAGCGGTCCCAGCTGGTCGCCGCGCTGGATCATGCGTTCAGCGAGGCGCAGGTGCGGCAGCAGGAGCGCTTCTCGGGCCAGCACGGGCTCTTCGGGGAGGACTCCCCCGCCCCCCGCCCGGCGTCCCCCCTCCCCGACGTGCCGCCCTGGACCGAGCACGAGCGTCTGACACGGGAGAAAGCGGTGCTTGGCTTCTTCATTTCCGGTCACCCCCTCGCCAAGTACGGCGCCGAGGTGGAGCTTTTCGGGACCCGGACGACCGCGACGCTGGGAATGTGGAGCCCGCAGAAGGTCACGGTGGCCGCGGTGGTCACGGTGGTGAAGCGGCAAATCTCCAAGAAGACCGGGGCCGAGTACGCGCGCCTCACGCTCGAAGATTTTCATGGTGCGGCGGAGGCGCTGGTGTTCCCGGAGGCGTGGGCCAAGCTGAACGGCGTGATCCGCGCCGATGTCGCCTACCTCCTGACCGGAGGGTACAGCGCGCGCGATCGCGGTGAAGAACAGGCGCCGTTCATCGTCGAGAGCGCGCGACTGCTGGATGAGCTGAAACCCAGTGGCGCGATCGGGATCGCGCTGCGCTGGACCGCGGCAAGCCGGCCCCAGCCGGAGACTACGCGCGCGATTGCCGCGTTGTGTGCCGCGCACCCGGGCCCGACGCCGCTCTTCATCGAATGGCGCGGGGAAAACGGCAGCAAGGAGCGGGATGAGAATAGCATCACCCAAGCCGTGCGCCTGCGCAGCCGGGCGTTCCGGGTCGACGCGGCGGACGATCTGCTGGCGGCGTTACGGGACCTTTTGGGAGCCGATGGCGTGACACTCGTCAAAGCCTGATGGCGACGCATACGCTGGACTTCGAGCGCCCCCTCCTCGAGCTGGAGAAGCAGATCGAGGAGCTGAAGCGCGTCGCGGGCGATAACGCCGATCTGGCGCGGAACGTACGCCCGCTCGAGGACCAGCTGGCCACGCTGCGCATCGAGATCTATCGGAATCTCACGCCGATGCAGCGCGTGCAGGTCGCCCGCCATCCCCGCCGCCCGTACGCGCTCGACTACGTCAACACCGTGTTCACCGATTTCGTCGAGCTGCACGGCGACCGGTTGTACCGGGACGATCCAGCCATCGTGGGCGGATGGGCGCGGCTCGACGGCATCAGCGTGATGGTCATCGGTCATCAGAAGGGCCGCGATACCAAGGACAACCTCTACCGCAACTTCGGGATGGCGCATCCCGAGGGATACCGCAAGGCGATGCGGCTCATGCGCCTGGCGGCGAAGTTCGGCGCGCCGGTCATCACCCTGGTGGATACGCCGGGGGCCTATCCCGGACTGGGCGCGGAAGAACGCGGCCAGGCGGAAGCAATCGCGAGCAGCTTGATCGAAATGGCATCGCTGCAAACACCCATCATCACCGCGGTGATCGGTGAAGGGGGATCGGGCGGGGCGCTCGCGGTGGGGCTCGCCGACCGCGTCCTGATGCTCGAGAACTCGGTCTATTCCGTCATCTCGCCCGAGGGCTGCGCCGCGATTCTGTGGAAGGATGCCAGCCAGCGCGAGCGCGCCGCCGAAGCACTCAAGATCACGGCCCAGGACCTCCTGAATCTGGGCGTGATCGACGAGATCATTCCCGAACCGCCAGGCGGCGCCCACTCCGATCCCGAAGCCGCGGCCGCGGCGCTCGGCGACGCCCTGCAGCGACATCTCGGCCAGCTACGCAGGCTGAAGACGGACAAGCTCCTCAAACGCCGCGAGGAGAAGTACCTTTCCATGGGTGCGCTAACCGAGAAGTGAGTTGACGCCTGTCATCGAAGTCCGGTTCAAAGGGAACCGGCGAGAATACTTCACCTGGCCGTCCGACGACTCCTCCACCCTCCGCCTCGACGCTCCCGTCATCGTCGAGGTCGAGCGTGGACAGGATTTCGGCGTGATCTCGGCATTGGGGAGCGTGGCGGAGAAAAAATGCCAGCGCTGCGGAGCGTGTAATCAGGAGACGGCGCCGGCGCCGCGCGCCATCGTCCGGCTTGCGACGCCCGACGATCGGAAGACGGCCACCGACTTGCGCCTCAATGAAGAAGACGTGCGCCGCACCGTGCGGGACCGCGTGCGGCAGCACAATCTCCCCATGAAGGTCTCCGACGCCGAGTGGCAGTGGGACAAGCGCAAGCTCACGATCTACTTCACCGCCGAGCAGCGCGTCGATTTCCGCGCGCTGGTGCGGGACCTCGCCGGCCTGTTCCGCACGCGGATCGAGCTGCGGCAGATCGGAGCGCGCGACGAAGCCAAGCGGCTCGACGGGATCGGGCGCTGCGGCCGGCAGCTCTGCATCGCGAGCTGGCTGCCCGAGGGGAAGCCGGTGAGCCTGTCGCTCGCGAAGGCCCAGGGGTTGTCGCTTAATCCGGTGCAGATCTCGGGGCCGTGCGGGCGGCTGCTCTGCTGCCTGCACTACGAGCACGACTTCTACGTCCAACAGCGGAAGCGCTTCCCGAAGGAAGGCAAGACCGTGAAGACGCCCGAGGGGAACGAGCGCGTGGTCGCCGTCGACATCTTCCGCGAGCGGGTCACGCTCCGCTCCGACGCGGGTGACACGCGCGTCGTCGGGCTCGACCAGCTGCAGCCGTAGTGAAGAAGTTCTATCTCACCACCGCCATCGATTACTCCAACGGCGATCCCCACCTGGGACACGCTCTGGAGAAGGTCGGCGCCGACTGCATCGCCCGCTACCTCCGGCTGCGGGGGGGGGGCGATCAGGTGCACTTCCTCATGGGGATGGACGAGCACAGCCAGTCGGTGATTCAGGCCGCGGCGCGCGCCAACGTGACGCCGCGCGCCTGGGTCGACCGGATGGCCACGACGTTCGCCGACTACTGGCGGCGGCTCGAGTGCAGCAACGACGACTGGATCCGCACCACCGAGCCCCGGCACGTGCGCGGGGTGGTCGCGCTGCTCGAGCGCATCCAGCAGCAGCGCCCGGACGATCTCTACGTCGCCGATTACGAGGGGCTGTACTGCACGGGATGCGAGGAGTTCAAACAGCCGGCCCAGATCGTGAACGGCCACTGCATCGAGCACCCGACGCTGGATCTGATTCCGACCAAGGAGCGCAATCATTTCTTCCGGCTGAGCGCGTACGGCCAGCGGCTGCTGCAGCTGATGGGGACGGGGGAGCTGCGCGTCGAGCCGGCCATCCGCCGCAACGAAGTCGTACGGCTGCTCGAGGACGGACTCCAGGACGTCTCGATCTCGCGGCAGCGGCTGCCATGGGGCATCCCCTTCCCCGGCGACAGCGAGCAGACGATCTACGTGTGGTTCGACGCGCTGATCAACTATTTGTCGGCGACCGGATTCCCCGCGGCGGGATACGAGCGCCTGTGGCCGGCCGACCTCCACATCGTGGGCAAGGGGATCACGCGTTTTCATTGCATTATCTGGCCGGCGATGCTGCTCGCCGCTGGCCTCGCGCTCCCGCGCCTCGTCTGGGCGCACGGCTACGTGCAGTGGGAAGGCGCGAAGATGAGCAAGACCGCCGGCACCGCGGTCAGCGTGGGCTCCGCGATCGAACGACACGGGGCCGACGCACTGCGCTACTTCCTGCTGCGCGAAGTCGGGTTCGAGGGCGACGGCAACTTCACGTGGGAGCGGTTCGACGCGCGCTATGTCGCCGAACTCGCCGATACCTTCGGGAATCTCTCGTCACGTTCGCTGTCCATGGTCCATCGCTACCGCGGCGGCATCGTGCCCCCCGAGGGGGGGAGAGGAACACCCGACTCGCCGCTCGAACGGGCCGCCCAGGAGGCGCTCCTTGCGTACGGGCGCGCGATGGACGCGTACGAGCTGCAACAGGGCGCGGCGCTGGTGATCGAATTGGCGACGCGCGCCAATCGCTATGTCGAAGAGACGGCGCCCTGGAAGCTCGTGAAGGACAAGCGCGACGCCGAGCTCGATGCCGTGCTCGTCAATCTGGTCCGCACCGTCGCGCGGCTGGCCGTCTTGTCGGCGCCGTTCATTCCGGTGAAGGCGGACGAGCTCTGGAGCTCCCTGGGTGCGGATCGCTCGCTGGCGAGCGTTCGGCTGGGGGATCTCTCGGCCCTGACGGTCGCCGGATGGAGGGTCGCGAAGCCCCCCCCGCTTTTCCCCAAGCCCGAGGCGGATTAGCCAGCCTGCCAAAAAGAACGTGACGGAGCGCACACCGTCCGATTTGACGAGGTCCCGCACCCGGTCGTATGTTTTCATCCCCATATGAAGAAGAAGCACGCAGAGCGCCGCTGGACCGTCATGCTGGTCCCTCACGGGTCGGGGTCGTCCCGCGCCGTGGAGGTATCACAGACGGTCGTCAAGGCGCTCGTCGGCATCGGCGGCGTGGTGGCGCTGCTGTTTCTCGTGCTCGGTGGCACGGCGCTGTCGCGCGGTGTCAACGTCACGCGGAGCCGCGCGCTCGAGCGCGAGAATCAGTTGCTCGCGAGCGAGATCCAGCGGATGCGCGAGCGGCTCGTCGGACTGCGGGACACGCTCAACGTGTTCGGCGAGCGCGAACAGGCGCTGCGGCTGCTCGCCGGTTTGTCGCCCATCGATAAGGACGTGCAGCAGGCCGGCATCGGGGGCCCGAGCGGCCAATGGTTCGAGCGCGACAGCCTCGCCGCCGCGGGACCCAACGGCCAGCAGGCGCTCGCCGCGCGCATCGACATGGACCAGCTGACGCGGCGCGCTAACATCCTCGTGCACTCACTGAACGAAGCGTACGATTCCGCGTCGAGTCAGCGTTCGCGCTACGCGGCGATGCCGTCGATCATGCCGACCAAGGGATGGCTGACGAGTGCGTTCGCCCGCGAGCGCGTGCACCCGATCCTGCATCTGGCGCGCCCGCACGAAGGCATCGACGTCTCGGCGCCGATGGGCATGGAAATCGACGCGCCGGCGGCGGGCGTCATCACGCAGGTCGCGTGGGTCGAAGGCTACGGCAACATGCTGACCATCGATCACGGGTACGGCCTGGTGACGCGCTACGCGCACTGCTCAAAGATCTGGGTCGTGCGTGGCGAGCGCGTGAAGCGGGGTCAGAGGATCGCCAACGTAGGCTCCACGGGTCTGTCGACCGGTCCGCACCTGCACTACGAGGTGTGGGTGAACGGCCATCCGGTAGATCCGATGAAGTACGTGCTCCCCGACGCGATCGTGGATTGACGGAAGCCTCACAGCATCTCGCTTGACTCGCGCCCTGCGCGAAGTGAAGATGGTCCTCATGTTCCGTCGTCACTCGGTAGCCCCGCTCACTCTCGCCCTCGTCGTGATGGTGGGCTGCCACCGCGTGCCGCCGCAAGCGGCAGACGCGGAGTCTCGACACTCGTCGGATGGCCGCCGCGTGATCACGGCCGCGGCGATCGAGAAGTCCGGCGCGCGGACCGCCTGGGAGGCCCTGCAGCGGACAGTGCCGTTCTTCACCTTCAACGACAACCGGACCGGGCGCCCGGCCAACGTCGAGCATCGCGGCCGCTCGAGCGTCGTGCTGCGGGATCAGCCCCTGATCGTCGTCGACGGCGTGGAGCTGAACGATTTCATCTCGCTGGGCAGCATGCCGGCGGCGGACATCGAGGAGATCGAGGTGCTGACCGGCATCGACGCGACGACGTATTACGGCACCGGCGCATCCAAGGGCGTCATCCGCATCACCACCAAAGGCACCGGCGGCTGAAATACAACGGGGAGCCCCTCGCGCGGCTCCCCGTTTGCTGCTCCTACCCCGGCATCTCACTACGGGGTGTTGTAGTCGCACCCATTCGGAAATGCCTGCAGGTATTTCGGATTATTGCGCTCGTCGAACGGCACGGGCAGCTCCGTATTCGATCCGTACACCGTTCCCTTGGGGTACGGACCGATCGGATAGATCGTGTTGACCGCGCGGCCGTAGGGCGCACGCGCGAGGCGCCGCAGATCACCCAGCCGATGTCCCGTCGCGAACAACCAGAACGCGCGCTCCCGGAACAACAGATTCTCGCGGCCGACGGCGGTCCCCGGATCCGTTAACGCGGCCAACGTGAAGCCACCGTTATTCGCCGCGTCGGCGCGGATCGCATTCAGCGTGTCGATCACCGCGAGGGGAGTCCCGCCGTGGAGCGCTGCCTCGGCCCGAATCAGCCGGGCTTCCACGTAGCCCGCGACCTGCACCGAACTCGTCGGACCCGAATACTTGAGCAGGACCGAGAGCGGCGAAACGTTATCGAATCCCAATCCGATGATTGTATCGACCACGCGGGGGTCGTTGGCCGAGCGGAAGTTGAGACCGTTAGTACCCTCGGCCTCTGCAACCGCAAAGCGACCCGTTCCAGCGCGCGCACCGCCCGGGTTGTTGAAGACGTAGACACCGTTCTGCTGGCGTCCCGTACTGAGCGAATGCGCCGTCTGGTACTGGCCCGGCGTCACACCTGCGACCGCCGTGTTGGCGCCGACGAAATCGCCCTTGTCCAACAAGGCACGTCCTTTTCCGACGCTCGCCAGCCGCACGATCGCGGCGTTCGTGGTCATGCCCAGTGCCGAGTCGAAGCGGGAAATGGCCCGATCCAGGATCTGCGTCGTCGTCTCCGGATCGCCGTAGAGGATCGACCCGTCTGGCTGTCGCGCGCTGAACGGTACTGCCGAGCAGTAGTTCTCGGCGAAGTAGACGTGCGTGAAGCCCGCCAGTGCCAGCATCTCAGCGATGCGGGTCTTCGACGTATCCAGGTACTGCTGTAATGCCGACGCGGCGCCTTCCAGGGCGACGCGCGCCTTGTGCAGGTTGAAGTACACGGCCGTCAACGTGCCATTGCGCTCGGCGATGGCGCGCGAGTCGTATTCGATGCGCGTCGGGAAGGTCTCGACGTCGATGTATTCATCCGACATGACGCCGGACACGAGAATCTGACCTTCCGTGCCGCCGTTATCGCCGTCGTTCGCGAAGGCGAAGTCGCCGATCGCGCCGTTATAAGCCGCGACTGCGCCATCGGCGTTCTGTACATCCCCGGGGTTGATGATGTCCGGGTCCTTGACGTCCAGCAGGCCCGAGCACGCCGTCAGGGTGAGCGCGGCGAGCACGAGGCCGAAGCGAGTGTATGGAGATCTCATGGTCGTCGCCCCCCTAAAAGCCCAACGATACGCGCACGGCGAGCGTGCGGATCGGAGGCGCGGTGAGGAAGTCATCCGGGGTGTCCGATTGCCCGTTGCCGTTCAGCTCGGGGTCGATCCCGTCGTAGTTGGTCCACTTGAGCAGGTTGCGGCCCGTCAACGAGATCTGCATCGACTGGGCGTGCACCGCCCGGGCCCAGACGTCGGGCGCCGTGTACGTGAGCGATGCCTCACGCAGCCGCATGAACGTGCCGTTCGTGATGTAGCCGGCCTGCGTGAATCCCTTCAACGCGCTCCCGGCCGCGACCGCCCGGGCCTGATCCGCCAAGGGGTCGTTGGGATTGTTGACGGCGGCGCAGTTGAACCCCGCGCCGACGCACCGGAACCGCTCGGTCAAGTTGTAGACCTTCCAGTCGCCGCGGTAATCCAGCTGGCCGGACAGGCGCACCCGGTTCTTGAAGAAGCTCAACCCGGCGTTCAGCGTGATCACCGTCCGCGGGATCGAGGAACCGAGGTACACGGCCGTGTCGCCAACCGTGACTTCGCCGACTTCGATGATCCCATTGTTGTTGGCATCGTTGAAGCCAAGAATCGGCCGGTCCCAGAACCCGAAGAGCGGGAACCCTTCGCGCTGCTGGATCTCTCCGATCACGATCGGCGGAACGGCGAGTTTCAGCAGCTTGTTCGTGTTGCGCGCGAAGCTCAGGGTCGCATCCACGCCGACGCTCGACGAGATGTCGTGTCGCGCGCTGATGAGCGCCTCGATGCCGCGGTTTTGGACCGAGCCGATATTTTCGAACCGGGCGGTCGCGATGCCGTTAGAGGGCGGCAGGCGCCGGTTGACCAGCGCGTCCTTCGTTTTCTTGTCGTAGTAGGTGATCTCGAGCCGCCCGGCGTCGTGGAACAGCCCCGCATCGAATCCGAGCTCGACTTCGGATGACCACTCAGGCTTGAGGCCGGCGTTGCCGAACGCAGTCAGGTCGATGCCCGGCACATCGGTCGCCGTGGTCCCCGCGAACGTGGTCGCCGTCTGTGCCGCATAGAAGAGCAACGCGTCGGTGCTGCCGGGCTGCTGCCCCGACGCCCCGTACGCAAACCGCAGCTTGAGATTGCTGACCGGAATGCTGTGCGGGAAGAACGTCTCGTCGGAGATCACCCACGAGCCTTGCAGCTTCGGATAATTCACCGAGCGGGCCTTGCTGCCGAACGTACTGTTGCGGTCGCGGCGAATGGCACCCGTGAGGAATACGCGATCGCGCCAGCCGACCGTCTCCTCGACGTACGCCCCGACCGTCACCGCAATCGTTGTGGCCTCACTCGCCGTCCGCGTGGCGGCGCCGGTGATGGCGCTGCCGCCGGGGGGCAGGTTCTGCCCGTTCGCGAGCACCCCGAAGAAATTGTCTTTCAGGTACTGGACACCGACCGAGGTCTTGGAGTTCAAGGTGGGGTCGAGGTTAAACTGGGCCGTGCCGCCCACGTCCGCCGTGTAGTGGAAGATCGTGAAGCGGTTGTCGCTGCGGCGGCCCTGCCGGAAGTTGGAGAAGTTCGGCCCCTGCCCTCGCGACTGGAATTGAATGTCGCTGCGGCCGGTGTAGTCCATGCCGACGTTGGCGCGCGCCGTGAGGAACGTGGTCGGCCGCCAGTTGCTGGACAGGCTGCTTGTCACGCGGCTGATGTCCTGGTCCGTCAGGATCTGGAAGACATCACCGGGGAGGAAGAACCCCCAAATCAATGGCGAGCCTTCCTGGCCGCGTCCGAACAACCCGCTCGGCAGAAATCCCGTGACGTTGTTGTCGTTCTGCGGCAGCCGTCCCCGGCTCTGCACCAGACCGAGGTTGCCCGTGATGTCGAGCTGCGGCATCGGCAGGATATGGATGTTCGAGCGCAGGCTGGTTTGCTTCACCTCGTTGGGACGGAACACCTCGTACGGGGGTGGCGTACCGCCTGATGCCGCCGTCAGCCGCCCGTATTCGACATCGGAGAGCCGATACACGCCCAGCTGGTCCTGATAGTCGCCCGAGATGTAGTACTGCGCCTGATCCGTCCCGCCCTGCACCTGCAGTCCCATTTGGCCGCGGTATCCCGTGCCGATCGGCGTCTGCTTGGGATCCATCAGCACGTTGTACGTCGTCATGCTGTCGATCGTGCAGGTCGCCAGCGAGGACAGCAGCCGGCACTGCGTCGCCGGGTTGGTCGCGGTGTGGCCCCAGCTGAAGTAGTTCACCGGATACTGATTCTCGTCATTCAGCATCCCGCCTTCGCCGTAGATGCGCCAGCGCGCAGGTCCGGCGACGCCGTGCTTGGTCGTGATGCGGATGACGCCGTTCGCCGCCTGCGTGCCGTACAGGGTGCTGGCGGCCGGCCCCTTCACGACCTCGATGTTGGCGATGTCTTCGGGATTGATATCGTTGACGCGCGATGGCGCCTGGCCTCCGGTGCCGATCGACAACGAGACGTCGCCGCTTTCGACACGCACCCCGTCGACGTAGTACACCGGTTCGTTCGAGAGCGACAGACTGGTCTGTCCGCGAATCCGGATTCTCGTGCCGGTCCCGACCGTGCCGCCCGACTGCAGCACCTGCACGCCAGGGGCGCGTCCGGTGAGCGCGTTGGCGAACGTCCCCGTGGTCTGGTTCGCGATCTGATCGGGCAGGTTGATGTTGACGATGGCGTTTCCCGACTCACGGGCACGCTGCTCACCGGCGGGAGTGGTTACCGTGACGGCATCGAGCGATACCGCCGCCTGCCGCAAGCCGAAGTCCACGGTCGCCGTGCCGCCCGCCGCCACGTCGGCGGCGCTCGTTGCCGCGGCATACCCGATGATCGCCGCCTGGACCTGATACGTGCCGACCGGCACGCTCTGCAGGATGAAGCGTCCCTGCTGGTTGGTCACGGCGGAGCGGTTCGTGTTGAGCAGGCTGACGCGGACCGAGGGAATCGGGGTCCCGGCAACGCGATCCGTCACCGTCCCGGTAATGGTCCCTTGCTGTTGTTGCGCGCTCGCCCGCGTCACGCCGGTCCCAAGTAGCAGGACCGCTGCGGCGAGCACAGCACTGGTGCTTGCTCGACCAATGGTCAGTCGCATAGTCGCTTTCCTCACGCTGTTAGTGAAAGAGAAAAACAAGCGAGGATGACGGAGAGACTCGCCGTTAGCGACTACATCGACCGGGAATGATGATGTTGCGCTGGAGGTGGAGAACGCAGCGAACAGAAATCTGATCCATGCCGCCTCCTGATGAGGGTGGAACGTAGTGTCCCAGTATGACGTCCGGCACAGAGGCCCGCAAGGGAAGCTCACCGCAGCCGGACGAGAATCACTCCACCCCCGTGGCCGGTTCCAAACCGCGTCGTGGCTTCTTGTCCGTTCAAGTACTCCATCTCGAGGACCGTTTCCGCCACGATCGCGTCGAGCGCGCTTACGCCCCCCTGGCGCATACCATTGAGATAGACGATCACCGCGCCCGCGGTGGGGTCCCGGACGCTGGTACGGCCGCGCCGTCGCAGCCACTCGGGACGCAGCCGGGCAACGATCTGATAGGCCGTCGCGACCTGCGCGCCCCGGATCTCATCTTCCAACAGCACGCGGCGCGACGGTGTGGGTTCGGCGGTCCGCGGTGCCGGCCCACACGCGACGGCGACGACGCACCCAGCGATCGCGAGACGGCGCAGATCGCTCACGTCACGGGTCGAGGTTGGTGCACTGGGTGAAGTTCGGGTTGTTGACCTCCTCGAACGGCACCGGCAGCATCAGCGCGGTGCCGAAGGTCCCGCCCTTGTAGTAGCCACCCCTCGGGTAGATGCTGTCGGCGGGATACGCGTACTGCCGCACCATCCGCCGCATGTCACCCAGTCGATGACCGGTACTGAACATCCAGAACGCGCGCTCGCGGAAGTTCGTCTTCATTCGGGACGTGTTACTCGCGAAGGTATCCGTTATGGCGGTGAGGTTTGGCCCCCGGGTGAATCCGGTCTGCGCCGTTGGGTAGAGCGCGGTGTTGGTGCGCAGCGCATTGATCGCCGCGAGCCATCCGGCGGTATTGAGGGCCTGCAGCAACACCTCCGCCTCGATCAGCCGCGCTTCGACGCCCGTGACGATCGACACCGGGGCCGTGGAATTCCAGATCCCCTGGCGGGTGACGAACAACGGGAAAGCGCTGTCGAAAATCAGATCGGTAGCCGGATTCGTACCAGTGGCGCGCGGCAACCGTGGGTCGTTGGCGGAGATGAAGTTAAGGCCGACCACGC
>WNFT01004695.1_pt1 | contig 21167 bp, 19 predicted proteins | sample 5400191 | NCBI WGS metagenome assembly WNFT01 (sample SAMN13153359, study PRJNA577476) | soil metagenome | isolation source: 80 cm saprolite under Madrone tree | place: USA:California | collected 2016-06-14 | reverse complement strand
TTGCTTTGATCGTTTCCGACATGCTGGTCTTCCTGCCAATGTTCAATGCCAGTTTGCCGCTGAATAAACTATACGCTGTCATGCCAACCGCGTAGAGGTCAGACTGCGGTTTCACGTCGCGAAAGTTTTTCAGTTGCTCCGGGCGGCATATACGCAAGCGTGCCCGCCATCTCGCCTGCCATAGTCACGCCGCTCATGCCCGATTGCGTGAAGCTCTTGGCGAGGCCAAAGTCGGTTAACTTCGCCGACAAGTCATTACCCACCCTTCGCACACGAGCAGCGGCGGTTCCCACCCTGAAGAAGCTCTACCGATGCCTCGAAGATCCTCAGCTAACTGCGGGGTAACCTTGCGTAGAAGGTGTCCTGCGGAACTAAAAGGCCTTGTCAGCCGTTGTGAGGGCTCGGGTACTCTCGAAAAGGGGTAAGATCAGTGTGCTCACTTTGGCGCACAAAACAAGGCTAAGCACGAAAAGGCCAAGCAGCCATTGCTTTTAATCCGGTGCTAATCCTCTCTTTACTTAGCGCTCGTTTCCGCCAGCACGTGATTTGCTAGTTTGGGGGTGCCTCGAACATCACCTGCCAATGCCGATCATCAACTCTCTCGATCTTAACCGGGCGCACGTTGCGGTCGTATTCAGGCAGATACATGAACAGAAATCTGCCAGAATTGGTGTCAACAACCCTCGTGATTCCACCGAGGACAGGTTTTCTAAACAATTTAACGCCTGAAGGCCAGCCGGCAGGGGCGGGCACCTCGTATTCCAAGAAAAAAGTGGCATAGATCCCAAAACCCAGAACGGCAAGTATAACAATCAGAAGGGACAGCTTTCGCATAGTCTTTGGCATGACCTCCAAATTAAGAACGATACATTGTATCCGTGCACATCCGCCGCCAAATCGCCTACTGAGTCCTTGACAGTGCCCTTGAAATCAACTCTTAAGAGTCCAAGAGCTAAACCGCCAACTTCCTGCTCGACACTTGCCAGACTGGGCCAAACTGGATTGAAGCCGTGAATTCGGCTGGACACATAACAGTGTTTCTTTCGCCCGTAAGGATCGTCAGGATAGAACCGCTCGGATCTTGCAGCCAAATAGTTGTGTAGCCAGACTTCGGCGCCAACAACTGCAACCACCACTAATAACGGATTAGTACCCTTTGGATCGATGTAACGAATCGGGTTGTTCCGTACATAGGAATAGAGATTCATGTCCGGGATCAAAAACCCAATCGGATCCTCTGAGATAAACCTGCCCACCTGGGGGTCGTACCAACGGGTGCGGTAGTACATCAGCCCGGTGTCCGAGTTAGCCTCGTGATCGGTGTTGGTGTAACGAGTCGACGGAGAGCCACTCGCCGGGAAATCATGTCGGAGTCAGTGGATTTTCTTCGAAGACCGATACAGTTTGGACGCCAAAAAACAGAGCCACAGCGAGTAATACCAGAGTGCTGATACCCCAAAACCTGACGATATAGCTCGATCTGGCGACAGGATAATTTGGAGTTGCGCTTAACCAAATGGCCTGAGCGTATCCGAGCAAACAGAAAAACGCCCCTAAAAAAGAGAGAATCAGCCCAACCAATAATCGTATTCTTCTACTACCAACCACGCGCCCCACCTCTCCATGACTTACGAGTGCCGTCCGGTCTGGCCGGACCGGCATCAGGCGGATCAGCTATTGAGCACGCGAACGTTCGACAATCGTTAAATGGTGGTAACCATCGACCTTGACAGCCACAATTACCCTGTGGCGTAGGCATACGGTTGATCGCCTTCTTGAGTCCCCGAGCCCATTCAACATCGCCTGGGCGATCACTATCTGCGCGTTGTGTGCCGGTTGGATCTCGAAAGTTGTAGGATCACCGAGAACGTAGGCATCGAGGTTAACGTCTCCTCCCCTAAAGCCAGGCGGATCCATGGATAGAAACGACCATGCTGTTGAATTTGCGAGTGCCCGCGTCGTGCGCCAAGATGATCGGTTACTCGACACTCCCACGGGCGGCGTCACGTGCTTTAATCTGTTCTCGTAAGCTGTGTTATCTGGGTACGAAGAGCCACGAAGCCTTCATATTCGCGGAAACCAAATTCCTCTCCAAGTTGGCACTCCTATGTTTGGTAAGACGTGATTCTTATCTAACGTCGAGACATCGATCCCTTCGACAACACGTGTCACAGGCGGAATTGGTGCATCCTTGAAGAGTTTCTCACGGAGCAATAGCGAGGCATCCTCCCGACTATAAGCCGTTACACCGCAACCGCGTCCCAGTCCGCTATATGATGGATAAGTTCTCCTGTCAGTCTCAGAAATATCAAATTCAAACCAGTATCTTTGCAATGAACTCATTTTGTGCCCCCTGGGATGTACATCGGACTCATACCGGGTTCGAAACGGATGGCCGGTCCAATGTAAGGATTGTGGACGCCCGGAATTAAACCTTCGGAATCAATTCTAGGAAGTGCTCTTTGTAGTCCAAAGTTCTCGTAATAAGGCAAACTCCCATGAGGAACAAGATAGTCAATATCGCTGGCAGACGTCCTGGAGCATCTCGCTGCGGAACCAACCACCTCTAGTGGCCGACCGGCTTGATTGACGGTTCTCTGGATCTGTCGAACTTCCACGCTGGTGAGATCTCCAAGTCCACTCGGTCCAGATTTGGGCCCAGCTGCTCCCGCAACTGCGAACGCCAGATCCCAGACAACCCCTCCTACTTGTCCAGCAAAGTAGCTGTTCGAGGTTGGATCCACGGCTGCCGCCCCCGGTGTGAATCCTCTAATCCAAGCAGTAGGACTCCAACCCGGCGCAAACAAGGCAATGATCGGATTAGACCCAGCTACACTCGCAGAGATAGTATCGCCAAAGCCAGCAAAAAACTGTGCCGTATGGCCTAGCACTTCCATTTCACATTCGCAATTTTTGGGCGATATAGCTTGCCCCTTGAGATGATAAGGTTGTAGCCTTTCAAGGCCAGAAGGATCTCTGAAGTTGGGTACGGTGTTTCCCACGTAAGCGTAAAAGTTGGTGCCGCCTACAAAGCCAATTGGATCCTGAGAAATGAATCTTCCCTGCTGTGGTTCGTACCAGCGAGCGCGGTAGTAGATGAGGCCACTGTCGGCATCCAACTCACGACCGGTGTATGTGTAACGAGTTGAGGCCGGCCCGCTTGCCAGGTTACCAAACGAATCGTAGATTAAGGTGGAGCTTAAGGAGCCGCTTGAGTCTGAAAGAGCACGCATAGTACGGAGATGGTCGGCGAGGAAGTAAGAAGCAAAGCCACCCACGGTCTGCCGCAACTTGTTGTCAATGCTGGGTGCGTTGAGATAATCCGCGATAGTTGCGCCATTACCATCGAGATCTCGCACCACGTCTGTGCCGTCGTAGACAAACCTGGTAGTTGAGCCAGAACTCGTGTTGCGTTGAATCCTCCGGCCCAGCGCATCGTAACTGTAGTTGACAGTCGCATTCCATCGTAGCCGAAGCTTGAACCGTTAGCCGCGACCAATCGGTTAAAAGGATCGTAGGTGTAACTGGAGCCCTGGAGCGAAGCCGTCCGGTTTCCTACTGCGTCATAAGTGTAACTCTCGTTTGATTGGCTTGGGTGCGTTGCGGCTGTCAGCCGATCAAGAGGGTCGTAGGTGTAATTATGCGCGCCCGCGCTGTCAGTCATCTGCGTGATGTTGTTGACGGGGTTCAACTGATATTGAAAGTCTGCAAGTGTGTTGCCGGCCTTGGAGTGAGTCAGTCGCGTCAGGCGATTGAGGCCGTCATATTGAGAGGTTGTGACGACACCGTTCGGCAGGCGTGCGCGAGGTTAGCTTGTTAGTTGCGTCATAGGCGAAAGTCGTGTTCAAGGCGCCACTGTCAGTAAGTTGTGTGAGCCGATTCAATGAGTCGTACTGATAAGTAGCACTTGTCGTCGCGTTGAGGCTCAATTGCGTGCGATTCGAGTTGGCGTCATAAGAGTAAGTAACCACCTGGGCAAAAACATCCATCACCGAACTTACTCGGCTGCGGTTGTGATAGGTTTTCGTCAGTGTGCCGTTCGCATTCGGCGCGATCGCCGAACGCAACAGACGGTGCTCAATCACGGAGTGGCCTAAGCGCTCGTCTTAGAAATGTTTTTATCTGTTTCAGCGGACTCAAGGAAATGACTCTATACTCTGATGACTTTTCAACCAAGTCTTGAAGAGATGCTTGGCTAATCCAATCGCTGGCTACTCCGACATATCCCAAATATTCGGTGAGCAGATTCTGAAGTTCGCGATGGTGATTACCATCTTCTTCTGCCGCCCTTATGCTTATGCGCGGTGACGTTGGGATTAGCTGAAGTAGTCGGCCACAGCTGTCGTAAGCGACGAACCTCTCTTTCTCGACGTCGATAGGTTCAAGGTAAGACTCTGCCGCTTCGACTGAGTCGAAGACCTCGACGTCGCCGCTCTCGCTTACGATGATCGGTGGATCAATCGGAAATGTTTCCATAATCTAAAATCTATCCTTCCAAGAACGATCTGTAGGCTTGGTATCCCAGGGTCGGTGTCTTCCAATACCTTGATCCCTCAGGCCTTCGCCGGGTCTCTTCGGATCAGGAACACGGCGGTGATAATGGGGCCAACGACCTGTTGGATGACTCGTTCTATTGCCAAAGGGCGCAATCCTGCAACTCTCACCAACTTCAATCTCTCTGCCGTATCTCGCCATTTCCCCAACCTCTCCAGCGCTCTTGAAGAAGATGGCTTGACCTCCGGCGTTCCCAAGAATCTCCATAGCTTTGTTGGGCCCAAGCGTCACAATCGCATCGATGATCGCGTCCTTTCCGGCAATCGGATGGGCAGCTATTTGGCCGATTGTTTGAATACGCATATCGATATCATTCATGATGCCGCTAGCTGTTTCTGCCGGGTCTCTGATGAAGTCTATGGGAAGTTCGACAGATCCAATCGCCGAGTCCGCAAAACCATTGGCTACTCCCTTTCCGTAGCTGCCCATCAAGCTCAGAAAACTGTCGTCATCAGCTTCAGAATCCATCGTGTGGCACTCGCAGGTTTGTGGCGATGTGAGCCCTTTGAGGTGATAAGGCTGGAGCCGTTCAAGTCCCGAGGGATCGTTCGAATTTACCGAATCATTAGCCACATACGCATAGAGATTAATCGCGGCCAAAAGGCCAATCGGGTCTTCCGACAAGAATCTTGCGTGTTGCGGATCGTACCATCGGGCACGGTAGTACATGAAGCCGGTGTCCGAGTCTATCTCACGTCCAGTATAGGTGTAGCGCGTTGCTGCTGATCCACTCATCACATTGCCGAACGAGTCGTAGCTCAAGTTCGATGTTATATTGCCGGTTGAATCTGAAAGCGCGCGGGTGGTGTGGAGGTGATCGATCACAAAGTAAGAAGCTGTCCCTCCGCTAGTCTGGCGCAACCTATTGTCGATCCCTGGTCCGTTGAGATAATCGGCGATCGTGCTACCACTACCATCGAGATCACGCACCACGTCAGCGCCATCGTAAACGAATTTTGCTGTCGAGCCAGTGCTGCTGGTGCGCTGCACACGTCGGCCGAGGGCGTCATAGGCATACGTTACTGTCACTGCGCCTGGTTTAATTGCCTGCTTGAGCCGGTTCTCGTAGTCCCAGGTATAGGTCCAGCTTCCGCTCGCGTCGGTCTTTGAAGTGAGATTGCCGGTTGCGTCGTATCCAAACGATGCTCCGTTTGCGACCACGAGCCGATTGAATGCTTGATACGTGTAGCTCGACCCTTGGTGTGAAGCCGTGCGGTTGCCAACGTCGTCGAACGTGTAACTCTCGTTCGATTGGCTTGGGTGCGTTGCGGCTGTCAGCCGATCAAGAGGGTCGTATATGTAATTATGCGCGCCCGCGCTGTCAGTCATCTGCGTGATGTTGTTGACGGCGTTCAACTGATATTGAAAGTCCGCAAGTGTGTTGCCGGCCTTGGAGTGAGTCAGTCTTGTCAGACGATTGAGGCCATCGTACTGGGCCGTTGTAACGACACCATTCGGCAGCGTGCGCGAGGTGAGCTTGTCTGTAACGTCATAACTGAAAGTGCTGTTCAGGCTGGCGGCGTCAGCAAGTTGGGTTAACCGATTGATAACATCGTATTGATAGGTAGCGCTGGTTCCGCCATTCAAACTCAATTGCGTGCGATTGGAATTGGCGTCGTAGGTGTAGCCAACCGCCTGCCCGAAAACATCAGTCACCGAACTTACTCGGCTGCGGTTGTCGTAAGCAATCGTGTCCGTGCCGGTCGGGTTCGTGCCGGTTGTCAGTCGCGATAACGCGTCATAGCCGTAGGCTGCTGAAGTCGCGTCCGGATAGCTGATGGTTGTCAGCCGGTTCAGCGCATCGTAAGTGTAGTTGGTAACAGCGCTGTTGTAGTCAGTCCGTTGGCTTCTATTTCCCACCGCGTCGTATGCGAACGACATCGTCGCCGTGTCCTTCTTTTCCTGCGTGCGCCGCCCTACCGCATTCAACCACGGCAGTCATCTGCGACCGCGCGTTGTATTCGTAAGCAGTGGTCTTTTGCGCTGGATCAACCGTACTGGTGAGTCGATTTACATTGTCGTAGCAGAACGTCGTTACTCTGCCGGCTTGATCGGTTTTGGTTAGCAGATTTCCGGCCAGGTCATAGGCAAAGTTTTCCTCCAGCCTTCCCGCCCCCGCGGATGCTTCCGGGTACTTAATCTTCGTCAGCCGGTTGAAATCGTCGTAGGTGTAGTTGGTGGTGCGGCTGAGTGCGTCAGTCACGCCGGTCAAGTTCGACATTGCATCGTAAGCGTAGCTGGTGACGTTGGTGGCGGCGTTCGTTTCGCTCGTGAGGCGATAGACCGCGTCGTAGGCGAAATTCGTTTCATAGCCGCGCGGATCTTTGATCTTTGTGCGCCGTCCGGCCAGGTCGTAAGTGAACAAGACAAAGTTAGTGTCAGGATAAATGACCTTCTTCAACCGTCCGGCGAGATCGTATTCATAACTGGTTGTCTGATTCAATGCGTTGCTTGCGCTAGTAACCCGCCCGCGCGCGTCGTAGGCGACATTGGTTTGATTGTTCAGCGCGTCCGTGCGACGCGTCAGATTCCCGTTCGCGTCATAGGTGAACGTGGTCGCGTTGTTGCGCGGGTCAGTGACTGTCAATAGCTGACCGCGCGAATCGTAAGTGAATGTGGTGGTGTTATTGAGGGCGTCTTTTGTAGTCAGCAGATTGCCATGAGCGTCATAGGTGTTCGTCCAGACGCCATTCAGCTGGTCAGTGTGCGTCAACACCTGGCCAAATGAATTGTAGGTATAGCTGGCGGTGCCGAGAGCATTCGTTTCAGTCAGACGGTTGCCGTTCGAATCGTAGGTGTAGCTGGTGGCGTGGGTGAGCGCATCCGTCCTGGAAGTGATATTCAACTGGCTATCGTAAGTCCAGGTCTGGATTTGCGCGTTGCCGCAACTACAACTACCTTCGACATGCGTCACCACATTCCGGCCTTTGCTTGTGTCGAAGAAATATTTGCTGACGTGGTTGAGGGCGTCAGTCACGTCGGTTTCCGTGGCGCTGAAATAATTAAGCGTATATCTCTCAGTTCCATTTCCCGCCACTTCAGAAGTCAAGGCCCGCCCCTGGGAATCATAGGTATGAGACTCCAAGACATTGTCCAGCGCGTCTTTCACCGTCACCAGGAAGTTGGGGGAAGAGTACTCAAACTTGAACTTTGAGCCATCGGGATACGTGACGGTGCGCAGACGAAATACCCAGTTGTTCCAGGCGAAGGTCCAATCATAAGTGTAGGTGGCGACGACACCGTTGGAGTCTGTAATCGAAGTAACCTGCTTGTCGGAGTTGTATGCCAGGGTTATCACTCTGCCAACTGGATCAGTGATCGTTGCAGGATTGCCGTTGGAGCCGTAGGTCAAGGAAGTCTGGTTGCCGTTCGTATCAGTCTGCGAAAGCAACCTACCTGCCAGGCTAAACTGATGCACGCGCCCATCTTTAAATGTCAGTGTATAACTACTGCCGTTGTTAATTATTTGGCCGTAGAAATTCAGCGGCATAAACGGTTGATAGTTGTTAGGGGATGAGGCCGTGAAATAAATCGCCGTTCCGTCGGCGAGATTCAGCCTCAGAAGATTCAAGCCATAGGCATTGATCGACTCGTCATATTGAGTTGACCAGCCATGGCCAAACAAGCCCAGGCGCCGCGACTTGCTATTGTACGTGCGTGTCATATCGAGGGCATCGCCGATTCCCGGCAAACGATAGTCCGTCTGGGTGAGATACATGTTGCCGTTGGTGACGTTGACCGGCTTACCGACGTTGACATGGCATTCGGTAGTTCCAAAATCCCGAGCACCATCAGCATCCTCGACATTAATTGTGATATTGATTACTTGACTTTCCGAAGGTTGAATATTGCAGGCAGTCGGATTCGCAATTCCCTGAACGTGAAACTGATAAGTGCCCGGATAAGAAAGGGTAAAGTAATTTGGCCCAGTCGAGTTGGATGCCTGGGAGTCGAGAACGTTCCAGAAAGCGGTGGTTCCATTCGGATTCCTGCCATAAACATAGCCCACAACATAATTTCCGTTCAGACCGTTCGCAGTAGAGGCGTCTACCGTAACCGTGGTGTGATTAACAGTACGGTTTTGGACATCGCCTGAAGGTTGGCACGAACAACCGTTGTTGCAATACCAAAACATTCCCACGCATTGGCCATATGCCTCGGCTACCGAGTCGATGCGAACCTGAGTGCCCGCTGGAAGCAACGCTTGGTCAGTTACCGTAGTAGTTGTGCCATCAATCGTGATCTGCGCCGAAATACCCGGCGCTCCACCGCTGCCAATGGGGTCGCACGTGTCAGCTTGAAGCGTTGCTGGTGCAGCCAGCAACAATAGGATCAAAGCCGTGCCATTTAGAATTCTCAAAAGAGGCGCAATGGGAATTGGAGTGGTCGTTACTGTTCGGATGAATGTGTGAACGAAGCGAGGGTTGTCTTGATGAGGTCTGTTCATGGGAGGCTTCCTTTGGCTATGGGGCGTTTAAGTTGCACATGCGAGTGAAGTAAGGACGACTTATCGGTGTCATGAGAAAATTACATTCTAGCCTGGAAACGGGTATGAAGTTCCCCAGTAACCAAGCGACGGAGCTATGAGGTCGGGGTCAAACCAAATGAACAGCCGCACATTAGCACAAAGCCAAAATAATTTGTAATGTTTTTGGAGAGGAAATACTCAAGTATGCAGCAGCGCATTGCGCATTTGCTTTGATCGTTTCCGACATGCTGGTCTTCCTGCCAATGTTCAATGCCAGTTTGCCGCTGAATAAACTATACGCTGTCATGCCAACCGCGTAGAGGTCAGACTGCGGTTTCACGTCGCGAAAGTTTTTCAGTTGCTCAGGCGGCATGTAAGCAAGCGTACCTGCCATCTCGCCTGCCATAGTCACGCCGCTCATCCCCGATTGCGTGAAGCTCTTCGCCAGTCCAAAGTCGGTTAACTTCGCCGACAATTCACTACCCGAATTCCGCACCAGGATGTTTTGATCTTTGATGTCGCGATGAATGTAACCGTGGTCGTGCGCGTGAGACAGCGCATCGAGCGCCTGCGTGATAATTGAGATAGTGTCGCGAGCGGGCAGGCTGCCGCCGCGCGAGTCAGCAAGTTTTGCCGCATCTGGGCCGTCGACGAATTCCGTTACCAGGTAGACGACGCCGTTATGGACACCGCGATCGATGAACTCGACGATATTTGGATGCTTGAGTGCCGCCGCCACATCTACTTCGCGCAAGAAGCGGCGCATCGCTTTGTCGCTGACGGCAAACTCCGGCAACAGCGTTTTGATGGCGACGGCCCGGCCAGCTTTTTCATCGCGCGCCAGCGTGACGCAACCCATACCGCCGCGACCAAGGACGCGAATCATCTCGTAACCCGGAATCGGCTGTGGCGTTTTTCTCAATTCCGCGCGGCAGTCTTCACACAGAAAAGTTAAGTGCTCGTCAGAAGTGGCAACTTGCGCTTGTTCACTACGGCCGCAGTTTAGACACTGCACTGAAACGATGGTTGGTTTTGCGGAAGCAGTGCCTTGCGGCGAGTCCGCCGCCTCACCCGAAACAACTTCAACCAGCAATACAGTTTCACCGCCCTGGATCTTATCGCCATTTTGCAAAGCGGCTTCCGAAACCTTGCGACCGTTCACAAATGTTCCGTTGGTCGATCCCAAATCGCGCAGCAGGCAGTGGGGTGGCGAAATCTCGAGCAGGCAATGATGGCGAGAGAAGAAGCGGTCGTCGGGAAGATAAAGATGCGAGTCGCTGGTCCTGCCGACGAGAAAGGTGTCAGGTTGAGTGAAGCAAAAGACGCGGTCTTTGTAAGGGCCTGCTAATACTTTTAAGTTGACTTGCATCGGTTACAGTCCAAAGTCCAACGTCCAATGTCCAACGTCCGTTCGGCCAGGCAGACTTTGGACCTTGGACGTTGGACTTTGGACTATCTTTTTATCTCGAGATCGTCGAAGGCCACTTCCGTAGTGTCACTGGTGTACAAACCGGCGAGGCCGCGCTTGAAGTTTTCCGTATCCGTAATCCGATCCAGGTACTGGCCGTTAACGTAGAACGAAAGCTCAGCGCCGCGCGACCGTACCTCAAGCTGATTTGTGTTGGTGCCGGTGCGGATGGCGCTCGATTTTGCCCAGGGCATGACCGTGGTCTGCTGGCCGCCTTTATGTTTAATAACTTCGTACTGTGGGTCGGTCCCCGTGTAGATCAAAAGAGCATAATCCTCCAGCTCGCCGGCCTTCGACTTTTCACCGTGCACAATTAAGCCAAAGCCCGTCGCTGAAGCGGTGCCATCAACGCTGCGCGCGGTGACCTTAACGTCAGCGTTGGCGGTGTTGTACTCAGGCGACGGCGCATACATCACCAGGTAAGTCTTCTCCTTCGAGCGCATGTGGTATTCGTCGTTGTCGTACCAGATGTCGCCAAACGAAAAATTTCCGGTACCCCATTTTGCTTCCGAGAAATCGTCGGTTACCAGCGGCGGCAGATTGGCGTCGGAGTTAATGTTTGAAACGTTCCCGTTCAAATTCGTGTTCACATTTCGGTTAGCGACGCGCGAATTAGTATTTGTGTTGTTACTGTTGTTCGTATTCGAACTCATGCTCGCCAGCGCTATCAGCATGATCACCAGTCCAATAGCAATGACCCCGACGATGGCCGCGCCACCAACAATCCACCAAATTGCACTTGATTTCTTTCGCGGAATTACGCCGGGAACATATGCCGGTGCAGGCGCCCATTGCGGTTGTGACGCCGGCATGGGTGGTCGCGAGACAGCAGGTTGCGAAACGTTTGCGGGCGAACTGCTCGCCGGCGGCACAGATGGATAAATCTGCGTAGCCGGCGGATTCGTATCGCGGATTGTGTATTTGACGGTTGCGTTGGGATCCGCGCCGGGTGCTGATTCATTTGTGAGAGGTGTGCCGTCTTCCAGACAGAAGTTAAGCGACGCATCCGTGTAAGTGCGATTGCAACTTGGGCAACGTTTCATTTTGTTAATGCGATCGGCAAAAACGAGCGACACGAATTAGCGAACGAGCGATAAGACGGGAAACATTATAGGGAAAGCACGGAGCGGCTCAAAGGCTGGGAGGCCTAAAGGTAATGTTCCACCAGCGTGTTGCTGACAGGTACAGGCTGATTACCTTGCGCGCTACTTCAAGGCGATGAGGTCAGTACCACCGCGCGGTAGCGGGTGGGTGTTCGATGGAGCAGCTAATACGGCCGGATACTTGGTCTTGCCAAGAGCTCTTGTACGGAAGCAGACCCACCCGCTACCGCGCGGTGGTACTGACCTCATCGCCCTGAATAGCCCCTCTCATTAACACATGCCGGAGGCTACTTGGCTCAAGCATTCAATGCCTTGCCGCAGCGTCCGCAAAATTTTGTGCCGGGCGCATACGAGGTGCCACAAGATTTGCAGACGACTTCAACCGAACGCGGCGGCCGCCAATCAAGTGCCGCCGAACCAATGGGAATGCCACACTTACCGCAGAACCGGATGCCGGCAGGATACTGGGTGTGACAACGCGGGCAAGGCACTTTAGTGGGCGGCGCGCCGGATTGACTGGCAACAACGGCCTTGAGTTCAGAAGTGCCCACTCGCTCAAACGAACTATTCCCACAGCGGCCGCAAAACTTTATGCCTTCCGCGAAGCGCGAACCGCATTGCGTGCAGGCGACGACGTGCGGCGCGCTGACCGCGCTACCGGTGCGGCTATCCAGACTGCCGCCGCGCGATGGCGAAAGGTGTTCGCTTCCCGCCGCGCTCTTAAACTGCGCCTGAATAATTTGCTCGATGCCGTCGGCACGGACTTCGATAATACGTTCGTCGTCAACTTCGCCGGCGCGGGCCACGCGCAGCACGTGTTGGCCCGGAATTATTGAGCGCAGCACAACGCGTCCTGAGCGACCAACGCTGCCATGACGTTCGTCGTCAACATAAACTTCCGAACCCGGCGGCGCCATAACGATTAAAGGAGAGTCGCTGCTTTGTGGCGTTTCCGGCCGCTTTCTGCCGGCTGCGTTGAGTTCGTCAAACCATTCGGCGGCATTTTGTGGACGCGCCTGCGGTTCGCGTGCGAGCGCATGCATGATCGCCTTTTCAACCTCGACAGGAATGTCCGAACGCAAACTCGATAACGGCGGCGGCGCCTGCATCAACTTTTGTGCGACCAGCTGTGTCAGGTCGCCAATAAATGGTGGCCGTCCGCCCAGCATGTGATAGGCGATCGCGCCCAATGCATAGATGTCGGCGCGCGTATCGAGTGTTACGCCGGTCTGCATCTGCTCTGGAGCCATGTATTCAGGTGTGCCGATTATGCCGCGCGACTGTGGGCCACTTTCGGAAATTGCTTCCGAGCGGTCAGCGGTGACGATCTTTGCAAGCCCGAAATCGCCCACCTTAACGAAGCCGTCGGACATGCTGCTGCCAGCCGGTTTTCGCTTTTGCATCAGGAAAATGTTTGCAGGCTTCAGATCGCGGTGCAGTATTCCTTCATCGTGTGCCGCTTCCACGCCCGCCACGGCCTGACCGAGGATGGTGATGGTTCTTTGCAGGTCGAGGGTGCCTTCGCGCCGCAGCAGTTGATAAAGGCTTTCGCCTTCAACGTATTCCATCACCAGGAAGAAAACACCGTCGGCGCTTTTGCCAAAGTCGGTGACATCAACAACGTTGGGATGCCGGATGGAAGCAGCGGCGCGCGCCTCGCGTTCAAAGCGTGCGATGGCTTCGCCTTCCTGCAGATCTTCGTCGTTGAGTATGTCAGGCCGGACGGTCTTGACTGCGACGCGGCGGGTGACGAGGTTCTGATCGCGCGCCAGGTAAACCTGGCCCATCGCGCCTCGTCCTAACCGCTTCTCAAGGAGATAACGCGACGAGAGTAATCGCGATCCCGGCAATGTTTGCTTCGTCTTCGCATCGTCCGACGGGCAAACCTCCACGTCGTCTTCATAGCAACCTTCACATCGTGGACATTCGCGCATTTGAAGGAAAAATCGATGAAACCGAAATCCGCATCGGAGGATAAGCCGTCGCCGCATTGGCGGTCAATGAGCTGGTTTTGATTTGCTTGGGCGAGTTGCATCGTGCAGCAGGTCACGAAAGTAGTCGCCCGAGTCAATCGCTTTCCATGGCAAGGCAAATACGGAACCGGGAGCGGTAGCGACCGGGTTCCAAGATTCGATATAGACTTCCTGAACACAAGCAAATAATTGACTAGATTCCACCACGATGCCCGGTGGTGACAATCACCCGGTCGCTACCACCATCCCAGCGCGGCTGCCGCGCCGGGGACCCCGGTCCGCTCCCGGTTCTGTATTTGCCCTGGCCGCCGCGAAATATTTCGCTATCAGTTGTTCGCTGCCCGGTAGTCGACGCTCAAGCAGCTTGTAGTTGAGAAGTGCACGCCGAGCATCTTGTCGCTTCGATGTTAATTGAAGAGAAGCAGTAGGGACATTCTTTCGTTAGTTCTACAACCTCTTCGTGCTTGCGCTTGTTGATTGCTTTGACAATCAGGAAAATCACGAAGGCGATGATTAGGAAACTGACGACATCGTTAAGGAATACGCCATAAGCAATTACCGGCAGACCCCTGACTTGCGCGTCGGCCAGCGACGCCGGGTGTCTTCCCGAAATGTCGATAAACAGATTTGCGAAATCAACGCCACCAAGGAGTAGACCAATGGGCGGCATGATGATTCCTTCCACCAGTGAAGTGACGATCTTGCCGAAGGCTGCGCCAATAATTACCGCCACAGCCAAATCAATAACGTTGCCACGGGCAATGAAGTCACGAAATTCTTTTATCATTTTTGCGCTCCTTATAGAGTTAAGAATCGTAAAGCAAACTGTTAGTTTGCGTCGATTGCCGATCCTTCAAGTCGAGCGTCCCAAGCGGCCGCAAGACTAACAGTTTGCTTTACGATCCGCGCATTTATTTGTAAACCTATTGGCAATTCTTTGCTGCTTTGTATCCTGCTTTTTCGGCTTCCTCCTTTGTTTTGAAGAGAACGCGATTCGTTTCTTTCACTTCGGTTGTGGGACGGCAGGCCTCCGAATAATAAACTCTGCTTTGCTTGTCCGCTAATATTTCGTTTTCCTCTTCTTCAGCGGCGGCTGTCGCTTCTTGATATTTTGCCTCGCGCCGCGTCGCTATTGTTTGCTCAGCAGTCTCATCAATCAAGTGAAAGCTCACACCTGCTGCCACTATCGAAAGAGTGATTTGAAAGTCAGCACAGCGAATTAGACTGCCGCGCGATTTCCATGGCTCCCAGGCATCGGGTAAGTGCAACGACTGGGAAATCCCGGCGACAAAGTCGGGCACAGTTTGCCATTTGTAAGAGCTTTCAAAGCCGAGCCAAAGCGAACTGAGATGGTTATCAAGAAAGTCGAGCGAGATGGTCCTGACGCCTCCAAAAGCACTCTTGTCGAGATCGGGATTGAAGTCCGGGTTGGCCGTCGTTTTGGATACACAAAAGTCGTCAATTGGGCCGAAGGTGATGTGTGGTAAACGAGCCTTCACTTGTTCGGCTGTCATTCGGAGGTGAAAGCCAAACAACTCGGCACTCGGCGGAAGTTCTGCCAGCTTCAACGAACACGGCGTAGTTTGCGCGCGAATCTGCGTTGCGCAAACCAGCAATGAAAGCAGCGGCACCACAGTCAGCAGTAAAGTTTTGGAGCCGGCAGGTGTTGAGAAAGGGAAGCGCATAGCACCGTTAGCCCAGTTGGATTTCGTTATCGATTCTCATGCGCCATCATTTGAGCAGCGACTGAATGAGTTTCTCAAGTTCGTCGGGCTCGAATGGCGTAGACATATAGTCATTGCACCCGGCCGCAAGTGCCTGCTCACGAAACAGGTCGGCGCCGTACGCGGACACCGCAACGATGGGCAACTCCGCGGAATTTTTCAGCGTGCGAATTTCGCGCGTAGCTGACAAACCATCCAGCTCGGGCATCTCCACGTCCATGATTATCAAATCCGGTTTTAAGTCCCGTGCTTTCGCGATAGCCTCGTTGCCGTTTTCTGCCTCCACCACCCGATAGCCTTTTTTGCGTAGCCATGTTCGTAAGAGAAGGCGCGTATCGTCGAAGTCATCGACAACTAGAATAGTGCGTCCGTCGTCGTTGGGATTTTCAGTATGTTCCAGCATTGGTGTTGGTTCGATTTTCGAATGAAATCTTTTCGCAAAGAAATTGCTTAACGATGCAAGCCTAACATGTTTGGCGAAAGCGAACCAAAATGCGCCAGTTCATAGTAATAGGGGCACGAGAGCCATGCCCCAAAAGTTCATTAGTAAGCCGCGCGAAATCGTCGGCTAAGGTTGTTGCTGCTCGGGTTCCGGCGAGAATTCACCCAGCCTGGCGCTGATTTGTTGTTCGCGGCCGTCACACAAAATCGTTAGTGTTACCACCAACATTCAAACTGCGACGCCCGCTAAGCGACTGTAGACCTCCCCGATACTTGAAACTCTTCGCGGGGTTACCGATTACACATCAGACCGGATGCGGAGTCATGTGCCCGACCGAATGTTCCAGACTGCGGAGTTTGAAACCAAGCGCAATTAGCAAAATGCCAAAAACGATCGCGTAAGCTCCAATTATCCAGAGAACGGCCAATGCTCCGGTGACAGGATTGAAAAGCAAAACTCCGCCAAAGAGAATTGAAAAGACGCCACTAAGCGCCAGCAACCACTCGCCCTTGATTTCTTTACGCAATTGAATCGCTGCCGCAATCTCAAACACCCCAGTCACGATTGCCCACGAAGCAATCAAGATCAGCAGTATGTAGGCCGTCATGGCCGGCACGATGAAAGCGAACACGCCTGCGGCGACGCTCAAAATTCCTTCGATAAGCAGGAGCCACCAACGCTTGAATCCTTTCGGTGCCTTGATGCCGGCCACGATCGAGAAGGCGCCGTCAACCAGCGCATACGCCCCGAACAGAAAGACCAGGGCCGTCAGTGTGATGCGTGGCCAAACGAAAGCCAGTATTCCAAAGATGATCGCCGCAAGACCGCGCAGCGCAATGGCCCACCAACTTCCTGTGTAAACAATCAACATGTTTCCCCCTTTATGAGTAGTTTGTTCCTATTGATTGCTAGTATCTATCGCGGCCCCTCGCCGTGCACGCGCAATTCATTCTTCACATCGAACAGCCCGGGAACGCCGCGTGCTCTCACGTAAGCCAGGACGGCATCACCCTTATTGATTACAATGCCTTTAAGCGTAGCTCGCCCGTGTGAAACGATGATGTGAACCGGCGGAACGCTTTCGGTAGCGTAGTGAAATAGTGGCGAGTCCCAACCATAAATTGCCCGGTACAAAGCAACGCGTAGCTGGTCATCGTTTGGCGACAGGGGCAAGACCTCAATCTGATTAACCACACGCTTCACGCCATCAATTTCCTTCACTCTCGCTTCTGCGTCTGATTTTGTTGTGGGCCGAACTACTTGTCCGCGCAACACAACAGTGTTATCGGGTTGCACTTCATATTCGAGCCAATCAAACACTCCGTAATAGGGCAACGTAACCAACTCGTGTCGCACCTCTTTGACGATATGAGCGTTGCCTTGCGGGCTCTCATTCGCGATCACGAGGCGAGTTAATGCTGATACACATAACGGAGTCATTGCAACCATGATGGCGAGTTTTATCAACATGCATTTATGCATTCTCCAGTACCTCCTTTGTTCTGGATGTAGTGTCATACTGAAAACACAAACGAGGCGAAGCCGGTCGTAGCTTCACCCCGTCATGTCTGTTGGCAAACTTTCGTGTACTTAGGCAGGTAGGCTTGCCGTTCGGCTTCGGTTCTTGAGAAGTCTGCGAATCGTCAAACCCGTCAGACCTCGCGATAGTGGAGCGGTTCCACACTTGGTCCCGGATATATTTAGAGTGGGCCTCTGGTCTAGAATCGCTGATTCCTACCAGACGCACGTTTGTTTTCGTGTTGAACTGATCGGAGTAGGTTCGGATCGCTTCGAGGCTGCTGGGACCAGCTATTGCACGCGATTACTTGGAATGCCTCCGTCGCGCATGCTAAGAGCGAGAAGTGTCGGCGCTGTCGTTATTTAGTCAGGATTGTATGGCGGATACAGTAACCAAAGACAGCGCGGCCGGCATGGACCAGAAGGTAAAGTTGGTACCCGCGGCAGGGGTCGAACCTGCGACCTTTCGCTCCGGAGGCGAACGCTCTAATCCACTGAGCTACGCGGGCAAAATCAGGAGCAGAAAAGATAGCATAGCCGCGCACCGCCTGCCATTGGTTCTCGAAAACGTTAACGGGAGTAGTGCAGAAGGGCTTCGGTCAGCAGGAAAGCGAGTGCCGCTATCGAGCCCGCGGCTGGAATAGTGAGAATCCAGGCCCAAACAATTCGCCCGGCGACGCCCCATTTGACAGCCGACAGGCGACGCGTTGCACCGACGCCGACGATCGCGCCAGTGATCGTGTGGGTAGTTGAAACAGGTGTGCCAGTTAAGGTTACGTAGGCAAGCGTAAGTGCCGCGCCCGTTTCCGCGCAGAAGCCACCGATGGGCCGCAGCTTGGTTATTTTCGACCCCATGGTATGAACGATCCGCCAACCCCCAGACAGCGTGCCCAGCGCGATCGCAGCATGTGCGATTAGCACGACCCACAAGGGAATTGGCGGTATTTGCCCGTTTGGTCCATAAGCCAGAATCCCGCCCGCTGCCAGCACTGCCGTAATGATGCCCATAGTTTTCTGCGCGTCGTTGCCGCCATGGCCTAATGAAAAAGCAGCAGCAGAAAAAAGTTGACCACGGCGGAAAAATCTATCGACATTCTTTGGAGTTGTTCTTCTGAAAATCCAGTGAACTAAAACCATCAAAGTAAATCCGAGCACCATGCCAATCAATGGCGAAAGAATAATGAACTTAATCGTGCGAAGCCAGACGTCCGTTTTCAACAATCCGTGATAACCGCGAAATGCCGCGATGCCGGCGCCGGCGTAACCCCCGAGTAACGAGTGTGAACTCGACGTAGGCAAACCCAAATACCAGGTGATGAGGTTCCAGATGATTGCCCCCAACAAAGCGCACAGCAGGACGTAGAGACGCAAGTTGGCGCTGATCAGATCCATGCGCACGCCGTCGCCGATTGCTTTCGCGACGCGGGTGCCGAATACCGCAAAGGCAACAAAATTAAAAAAGGCGGCCCAAACCACAGCCACGGCGGGAGAAAGCACGCGCGTAGAAACTACTGTGGCAATGGAATTCGCCGCGTCATGAAAGCCGTTGATGTAATCGAAGACCAGGGCGAGGGCTACGAGGACCAGTACGAAGGCGAAGGTGGTGGTCATTGCAACGAGACGTCAGATGTCAGAAGTCAGATGTCGGAAGTCAGAAAGCAGAGAGTCAGAGGAGGAGTCAGCATTCCGCGTTGATTCATCAAAAATATTTAATAAGGCGACAAGCTTTTGGCCTTCCGACTTCTGACCGCTGACTTCTGACCCCCGACCTCTGGCTTTAGGTGTGTTTGATGATGATGCTTTCAATAATATTAGCTACGTTCTCGCAACGGTCTACGGCCGCCTCGAGCTTTTCGTAAACTTCTTTCCATTTCAGCACGGTCAATGGATCGTGTGCATCGTGAAAGAGTTCGGCGATGGCCGCGTGGTAAATATCGTCCCCTTCATTTTCCAGCCGGTGAATTTCAACCAGCCGCTGCGTCACGTTCTTCGGTCGTTTTAGCGTCGAGACGATCTCTTTCAGTTGGTCGGCCATGCGTTCGATCACGTCGGCGAAGTCGCGGGCATAGTCGGTAATCTCATGGACATCGAAAATGATTATTGCCCGGGCAGCATCGTCAATCAGATCCACAATGTCGTCGAGCGCGGTCGACATCGTGTAAATGTCTTCGCGATCAAATGGCGTAATAAAGGATTTATTGAGGCGCGTCGAAATGTTGTGCGTCAGTTCATCGCAGGCGTGCTCGAGCCCTTTGATTCGCTGCGCATACTCGGCAAAGTCATGGTTTTTGTCCGCCAGCATTTCCTTGAGCTCGCGGGCGGCTGATGAAATGTATAGCGTCATTTGCGCGAAGAGATCGAAATACTGTTCCTCGCGCGGCAGCAGATTTAGTAAACCCATATCGCGTTCCTTAACATAAAATTCAGACGGAATTCAGAATGCGCACTATAGCCCGGCGCTCACTGGCTTGTCTACGTTAATACACACTCGAGCACAACCGCAGAAAACGATAAAAACTCAAGAAAATCAGGGTTGGCTCCAGCGGGAAAACTGCTGAGTCTATTGCAGCCGCTTGCAAAAGCTGCGCACTGTCGTATATCAAGTTGTCTCGAATGAATGACAAGAGCAACTTTTCGCAGGTCGTAGACGTACTTCGCCTGGAGTCGCAAGCAATTGCAGACACAGCGGCGCGGCTAAACGCTGGCGACGTGGAGCGGGTGGTCGATCTACTTGTCGCTTGCAAGGGCAAGATAGTTATTCTCGGTGTCGGCAAGTCGGGAATTATCGCGCAGAAAATTGCGGCGACAATGACCAGCACTGGCTCGGCTGCATTAAACCTTCATCCGTCGGACGCGCTTCACGGCGGCATGGGGATTATTAACGCGGACGATGTGGTGATGATCCTCAGCAACAGCGGCGAAACAGACGAGTTGATTGGGCTGCTGCCGTACCTCAAGCGCCGAGGCGTTTCGATCATCGCCGTAGTTGGCAACGCAAACTCGACCTTGGCCCGCCGCGCTGACGCTATTATCGACGCCTCAGTTGATGCCGAAGCGTGCCCGCTAAATCTTGCGCCGACAACAAGCACCAGCGTGGCGCTGGCGATTGGCGATGCGCTGGCGCTTACGTTGATGCAGGTAAAAGGACTGACGCCGAACGATTTTGCAGTCAATCATCCAGCGGGCCAGTTGGGCAAACGTCTCACTCTAACGGTTGCGGATTTGATGCATAGCGGTGGCGATAACCCGACCATTCGCTTGGGCGCTGAGTGGCTGCAAATCGTGAAAGCTATCAGCGACGGCGGCCTCGGAGCGGTGAGTGTTATCGATGACGCCGGTCGTCTCGCGGGAGTGATTACTGACGGCGATTTGCGGCGCGCGATTCAGCGTTCAGACCACGGTCCATCGGAAAAGCTAAAATGCGACGAGATCATGACCAGGAATCCGGTTGTTGCCGAGCCTGGGCTGCTGGCGTATGACGCCTTACGGTTGATGGAGGAGCGCAGTTCGCAGATTTCAGTGCTGCCGGTGGTCGATGAGGATCGAGTTTGCGTGGGATTGATCAGACTTCACGACATCGTCCGCAGTGGGCTGTAAAACACGAAGGATTAGCCGCGGATTTACGCAAATAAACGCGGATTTAGACAACCACATCAGCAGTATTGTGCGTGTTTAATCCGCGTGAATCCGCGTTCATCTGCGGCTGTTTTGTCTGGCGTATTTCCGGCATGTCAACAATGTCCCACGCGGAACGCATGCGCAGCAGTTTCGACATTAAGCCGGCGTGCATGATGTGACCGCTGCGCTCGGCGACAACCTTTCCCACGATCGGCATTCCCAGCAACGCAAGGTCACCAATGATGTCCAGGATCTTGTGACGCACAAACTCATCGCGAAATCGGAGCCCAGTTTCATTG
>WNFT01001869.1_pt1 | contig 21174 bp, 19 predicted proteins | sample 5400191 | NCBI WGS metagenome assembly WNFT01 (sample SAMN13153359, study PRJNA577476) | soil metagenome | isolation source: 80 cm saprolite under Madrone tree | place: USA:California | collected 2016-06-14 | reverse complement strand
CAATTTTCCCATACTCATGCCCTTCTCTTGCAATACTTCTTTGACCCTAAGTCTTATCATAAGCCCAATTGTACCAACAATTACCCCTTGACAGGTATTGACAAAAATGTTACTACTTTTGTGTAGATACTTTTATGATATCGGCACAAACAAGGAGTTACGGCAGTGAGTGAGCAGGTTAAAAGGACATTGTATCTTTTGGAAACACGTGATAATGCAACCAGTTGGGGAAGGCTTCTCACATTCTACGCAAAAGATGCTCAGGAGGCGGATACCATAGTAAAAGAAGAGTTGCTGTTACACCCAGAATTCTCCCGCGTTTCGTTAAGTGAACGTCTAGATGGTTTTACATTTTTTCATCATCGCCGTCCTGGTCACATCGTATGCAAGGAGTAACAGATATGCAGCCACCGTATCAGCAACCGAAATACCAACATTTTCCGCCATATCAGCTTACTAACACAACCAAATATCCAAGTTCACTAGCACCAACACAGGCCGCACATAGCAGTAATCCCTATGAAACAACAGAGCAGGTATATCTTAACCATTACACGAGTAACCCCTATGAGTTACCGCCACCACCACCGAAGCACAAGACCTACAAATGGCTCTACATACTTTTGTTAGTGGTGGTAGCTGTCGTGCCAGTTACTCTATACCATGTGGTAACAACAAAAGATATTACTATCGTGGTCACTCCCACGCCACAGCCCACGTACAACGTTACCGACCCTGGTCTGTCCATGAATGAAGTATCAGGTAAACAAATATGGGAATGCACATTAGCAAACCTAGATACTCAAGGTACAGTCCACACCAACATCACACTCAAGAACCAGATATTGTGGCATACGAATGTGAAAGGGCCGAGAGTGTATTTCCAAACACTAACATGGCAGCGTATGCAAATATAACAGGAAGCTTCCCAAACTGGTGCAAAGGAGTTATGAAAGATGGTACTACATGGTCAGTAACATCTGAATACAATCCTGATGCTATACCTGAGTGTAAGGTGCTCGCATCTTGGTAACACCACCTTCCACCGCGGTGACTTCTACCAGGTCCTCTCCGGTGAGTGTCGCTTAAACGAGCAGTTGCGCCGGTACATCCTCGCATCCTGTCGTCTCCCGCAGTCCGACATCGACGCCCTCGTTACCTGGTTGGTGCAGACAGTGACCGTGGCGAGCGAAGTGTGACTACCCGGTGAGGTGGCCGCCGCGAGGGTTCAGCCAGCTTGTGTGGTATGCTATGTTCAGTGATACATTGCCACCTGGTGGGCCGTGCGAGCGAAGCGATGTGAAGCGCCGTGGTACTCCCAACGGACGGCCGCACTCCAGCAAAGACGCGGAGCGCCAAGCGAAGCGCGGCCGCGGCGCGGGGGCTCCCTGGCTGGGGTGCAGGGATTCGAACCCCAATTGGCCGATCCAGAGTCGGCAGTCCTACCATTGAACGACACCCCAGAGTATGCACAGAACGTGTACACACGTTCTGTGAGATGTATCATACCTTAAGTTGTGCGGTGTGTCAAGCGTTGTTTTAGGATGCTTGCGCCATCTAATCTGCCAGCGCCTCGGCCCGTTGCTCGCCGTTGGCAATCACTGTGCGGCGCTTGAAGCCGAACCAGTAGATAGCTCCAACCCCGAAGAGCACAATCAGCGAGAACTCGAAGATTGGGATATTACCAATCACATTGAGTACTGGGATGGTGGCCCAGGAGGTATAGACCGAGTTCAGCTTCGGGTTGGTGTAAACGTCGCGCAGACCACCAAACCACAGGAAGTTGATAATCATCAAGCCGCCATAGATCAGGGCCAGCACGTTGATGAGCATGCCCCAGCGACCAAGGCTGAAAGGAGTTTTGACGCGGGGCCAGCCCTTCAGGCGCGCATCGAGTGAGGCAACATTGTTCAAGAAGTACGACAGGTAAATCAGGCCCGTTGCAGCAGTCACGATGACGCCAATGGCAGTGCTAACAAAGAAAGGGAGTGCGGCGAGCACGCCAACGGCAATCGCTGCCCAGACTGGAGTATGGAAGGTTTGATAGACCCTTCCCCAGACCTGCCCAAAGGGAAGGCGACCGTCGCGCCCCATCGAGAACATCAAGCGAATGGTGGCCGACTGGATTGCCAATGTGCAGACGAAAACGGCCACGAGTACAACGAAGAGGTAGACATTCCCCCAAAATGGCCCCAGGGCATCCTGAATAATCGTTGGTAGTGCCTGCAAGAAGTTCGCTCCCTGCGCAATTCCTTCGATCTTGGGGTAGTTCTTGATCGAGAGCAGCGTGCCACCCAGGAAGAGCAGGCCTGCGATGAATGAGAGGCCAATCGACCAGAGGACGCCACGTGGGGCTGTCGCCTGGGGATTTTTAGTCTCCTCACCAAGCGTTCCTGCCGTGTCGAAACCGTAGATCACGAACAATGACATGAATAGGGCTGCCAGGAAGGCTCCTCCATAGGTGTTACCGAAACCGGGAGTCCACGGTTGAGCTGCGGTTTGTAGAGAGGTGTGTGGACCGGTAAAGAGAAAGCTAATCGGCTGATGATTATTGAACAACAACAGGATCAGCGCGAAGCCAAACATGCCAATGATCTCAGCAGCCACGCCGATGTTGTTGATAATGGACACGAGTCTCACACCGAAGATGTTAATGACGGTACAAAGCACTATCGAGACCAGTGCGATAAAGACAGCATTCGGCATAAACAGAATTGTTGCTGGAATGCCAGGGAAGATAGCAAGCAGCGGAATGGGGACAGTGAAGGCTACTGCCGTGACGGTAAGAATGCCTGCAAAGAAGTAAACCCACCCGGTGAACCAGCCCAGGCTATGGCCAGAGAGGCGCTTGCTCCACTGGTAGATCGACCCTGCAATGGGAAAGTGTGAGGAGAGCTCAGCGAAGTTCAGTGCGACAATAAACTGCCCTATGGCGACAATGGGCCATGTCCAGAAAAATGCAGGCCCACCTGCTGCCAGGCCGAGGTAAAAGAGCGAAAACGTGCCGGTCGAGACGGAGATGTAGGAGAAGGCCACTGCAAAGTTGGAGAGGAACCCCAGCGTACGCCGCAGTTCTTGCTTGTAGCCAAACTTTTGCAGTAATGCCTCGTCCTGCTGCTCCTGAGATACATTAGTTTGCGGCATTGAAAACAACTCCTTACTGGTAAATGCTACCAGCTGTCAGGAACGTGAGAGGCTCACGAACCAGAATGGTAGTGATGCACAGGCTTTTCCTGAGCATCACGTGACAAACTTGCACCGTTCCGCACGACAAGACTGTTTCGTTGAGCCATTGCTAACTTTGTGCTCATCTTCCTCCTCGCGGATCGAAGAGGATTTTTAGCGTCAGATGTTGTATAGATTTCATCTGTCATATAACACTACTGTACGATTGCGCGACAATCAAGGGACAACCTGGCGCTTCTGTTGGTTAGGCAACAGAGGAAGGAAAATGGTGCAACACCCTGCGTTGAGTGATCCCGCTATGAAGTAGAGTTTACCATAACTGTCTGTCAATAAGCAATGTTTGGGTCATGCACATTGCTATTTTTGTTCGTCACGGCATACAATATTGCTAGACCAGGAGGGCAGGCTCAAGGTCTGCGCTCCTGGATGTTATTTCAGCGGTAACTCTTCAGGACTCCTCTCTTCGAGACTCCTCACTGCCTTCGGCAGTTCGCAGGGGTTTGGTGGTGAGAGCGGGCATTGCCGCCGCAGGCGGCAATGCCCGCTCTCACCACCAAACTGAGCGAGTCGCCGTAGGTAGAGTGCCGAGCAATCCTTCCTGGGGGGCAGGTAATGAGAGCACGTGCGACGAGGAGTCCTGAAGAATTACTTTCAGCGAAAGGATACATCGATGCGTAGCAAGATAACCGTCGTTGGAGCTGGTTTTGTCGGCAGCACACTCGTGCAGCGCCTGGCAGAGCGTGACTATGCCGATGTGGTGATGTACGATATTATTCCTAAGATGCCGCAGGGCAAGGCGCTGGATTTGCTTGAGGCAGGGCCGGTGCTGGGATATGACTCGTTGGTGATTGGTACGAATGATTATGCTGATACGGCCAATTCCAATATTGTGGTGATCACCTCGGGTCTCCCACGTAAACCTGGCATGAGCCGTGATGACCTGGTCAAGAAAAACCAGGAAATTGTCACGGAGGTCACGCAACAGGTCGTCAAGCATTCCCCCGATTGCATCATCATCGTGGTCACGAACCCGCTGGATGCCATGGCACAGTTGGCCTTCCACGTTAGCGGGTTCTCACGCGAGCGTGTCATAGGCATGGCTGGCGTGTTGGATACTGCCCGTTTCCGCACCTTTATTGCACAAGAGTTGGGTGTGTCTGTACGTGATGTGCAGGCATATGTCCTGGGTGGTCATGGCGATACCATGGTGCCACTCGCCCGGCTGTGTACTGTTGCAGGTATTCCTATTGCGCAATTGCTGCCTGCTGAGCGCATTGAGCAGATTGTGCAACGGACACGTGATGGTGGTGCCGAAATCGTCAACCTGCTTGGTACGGGTAGCGCGTACTTCGCACCATCGGCCTCGATCTTGCAGATGGTGGATTCTATCCTGCTTGATAAGAAGATGATTATGCCATGCGCTGTCCACCTGCAAGGTGAGTACGGTTTCCAGAATATCTTCGTGGGCGTGCCGGTGAAGCTCGGTGCCAAGGGAGTGGAGCAGATCGTTGAAATCGAGTTGAACGAGACTGAGCGTGCTCTGCTCCAGAAATCGGCGGACGCCGTCAAAGAACTGATCGGCGTGATGAGAATTTGAGGTGCTTCTCGCTCACGTTGCCTGCTCTGCCTGGATGCTGGCAACGTGAGTGAGCACGGCGATCAATGCGGCTTCCAAATCGCCCTCAGGTCGCAGTGCTCCATGTATCCGCAGCACAGCTCCGAGACTGAACTGATTGGGATTGCCCATGACCACCTGGGTAGCAGGGCTCCAAGTAACAATCCAGTCGGCGTAATGCTCTTCAAGCGTTAGCCCTTGCTTCCTGCTTGTGCAAAGAGGTTGCGAAACCTTCATTCCCGCATTTCTTTACTATCGTATTTTCACCCCATTCATCACTGCTCTCCCAAGCCTTTCATTCTATACTTAGAGACGAGGTTGTCGGTCGACTGCTTGCCATTGCCCGTCTTGAGCATGCGTGTTTTTGTCCCTGCGATGAGGGCCAAAGATCACTCGGCATCAGGACCATTTTGCAGATGAGCTTTATAAAATGTTCCTGAAAAACGGGGAGCCACTTACTCCCCCTACTGTGTTCTCAACCAGTGTGGATCGCCTTCAGAGGCTCCACCATTGTCATGGGAGCCACTGTAACAATTTAGCGTAAATTCATTTAGGTGGCCCTCATGCAGTATCAAAAACATATGCGTAAAGAGCAGCCTCAGCCGTCTAGTAAAGAAGGTCGTACGTACAAGCTTCAACCCACTCGCAGCAAACATCGCACAGAAATGCAGACACAAATTTGGCAACTTTCTTTGCAGGGCTTGCTCCCTCCAGGCCACATACTTGTGTTAAATCAGGAGATCCGTACCTTGTTGCTGCTCGCTGACGGTCCTCGGCTCCTGCTGGAGCAGCAATTTAGCGTCAATGAGATGACCGTGTTGGTCCCAATTCTCCAGGCTTTTCCGCACTACTGTCCCTATGAGGTGTTGCAGGCCCATCTTTTCTCAAACCCTGTTACCGCCGTCTCCATCGACCAATGCCGCCAACGTTTAGAGGAAGCACGCAAGGGTAGAACATGGCAACAGGAATTGAGGCCTCTGCGGCGTGTGCTCTCACAGTTGAGAAAAAAGCTGCATGTCTTTCTTCTAGACATTGCCACCATTCGCCAAAGCGGCTGTAGCTTGACGAAGGTTTGACTTTCCCCCTTCCCGTCGCCTTTCTATCGATCCCATCGAGACTCTTTCACTGCTCCCGCAACCACAACAATGTATTCCCCGCGAGGCCTTGCTTGAGTCACATGCTCCAGCAATGATGAAAGCGTTCCTCTTTGCACTGCCTCGAACATCTTGGTAAGATCGTTGGCAAGAGCGGCCTCACGGTCGCCGAAGACCTCTTGAGCATCCTGCAGGAAGGCCTCCAGACGATAGGGGCTTTCGTAGAAGATGAGCGTATGCGGCGATTCTTTGTCGACCTCCAGGAATCTGCGCCGAGCGGCGGATTTGCGTGGCGGGAAACCACGAAAGGTAAAGGCATGCACCGGCAAACCTGACAACACCAGGGCCATGACGAATGCCGTTGGCCCTGGGATCATCGTCACGTCCAGTTGAGCGTTGATCGCTCTGCGCACCATCGTGTAGCCCGGGTCAGAGATGCCGGGCGTGCCAGCGTTTGTGACCACTGCTACCGACTTGCCCTGCCGCAGGAGTTCCTCGATGTGCTCGCCTGCTCGCTGTTCGTTGTATTCGTGAAACGAAATTTGCTGTTTGTGAGGAATATCGAAGTGTTTGAGCAGCAAGCCGGTTTTGCGCGTATCTTCGCTAGCAATGACATCGACCTCGCGCAGTACAGTGAGTGCGCGCAAGCTGATATCGTTCAGGTTCCCAATGGGTGTCGCGACCAGGTAAAGCATACTAAACCTCATCTTGAGAATTTCTTGAGATTTTAGGAGTCATTATATCCTACGACGCAATTAAAGTACTCAGTGGTGCTCAATGAATGCTGTGCATCAAGCAGGTATGCAAGAGGACTTTGTATCAGGTGCTTCTAGTGAGTGGGGATGAAGTAACACGGGATTGTTAGCTCGTTTACGTTTACTGGATTGTAGGTGGTGAGGTGTGCTAATATAAGGAAAGAGTTCGTTGCTATTGGTTCCTCACAATCGTTGGTAGTATATATCATAACATGCCGACGTCTGTGTATGGAAGCTTTTCGCTATAATACGCGCCTAGCTATTAGGATATTTTTGTCTCCACAATATCATATGAATGTGATGCTAATTAGAGCAGAGGAAGACGACATGACCTCGAAATCGCTTTTGAGAGACTTAGCAAAAAAGTCGTGTTATAATTGACAAACAACGTTCTTTGATGTATCATATAGTATATCATCCTAGATGATAGTGTTGGTCATATCTGCTACTCGAAACGAAGTTTTTAAAGCAGAGCAGTAGATATATCATACATCGAAGCAGCGTTACTACAGATGCCCAATAATTTCACTCCTAGACTGTTCCCTTGGTATCCTTAAAGAAGAAAGAGGGATACCTTAGAAAGGATCGTTATGCCATCACTAGAAACCGCCAACGTTGGGCGAGCTGTCGCCGCGAGGGTAGGCAGCAATATCAGGGAAGTTCGTACGAAGCTTGGACTCACACAAGCACAGCTTGCAGCACCCGAGTTTTCAATCTCGTATATTTCAGCCATTGAGCGTGGAAAGATCCGGCCTTCCCTGAGAGCCCTCTCCATCCTTGCCAAGAGATTGGATGTTCCGTTGACCTTCCTGCTGGAGGGGTCACCCGCCGGTGCGGCAGAAGCCCGGGCCGTAGGCTACTCGCCCGCGGATTCTGGGCCTGACATGGGCGTTGATGTTGACTTGTTGCAAGCAAATGTGCTCATCCACCAGCACGCTTTCAGGGAAGCTGAAGCGTTGTTAGCGCCAATTCAGCCCGAACGCATTACCACCGATCAAGCGTATCGACTGTTTCTCCTGCGTGGGCAGATCCATCTGGGTGCGAATGAATATCAAGAGGCCGTTGTTGACTTGCGTTCGGCTGTCTCTCAAGGCGAAGGTCTGAATGACATTGAGTCCATTGAACGTGCCCGCAATTTACTGGGAAAAGCATACTTCTCACTGTATAATTACACGTTAGCGATGGAAAATCACCAGCGCTGTAATAATGCTATTGAGAATGGGTATATCGAAGACTCGGTGTTTGCTCTCGATGTCTACAGCAATCTCGCCAGCGACTATTTCCGTCTTGGAGATTTAGAGAAAGCTGTGATCTATTACCATCGTGCTCTGGCGACTCTGGATGACATGAGCCACGACAGTAAGAGCTTCGCACAGCGATACATGGCGATTAGTCAGAGCTATAAAGCGGCAGATAAGCTGTCGATTGCGCGTGACTATGCCACGCGTAGCCTGGCGCTCTACGAGATGCGAGAAGAGCAGCGACTTGCTGGTTTGACTCACCAGCGCCTGGGTAAGGCGCTGGAGAGGCAGAACGACCTGGATGGTGCAGAGCAAGAATACAGGCAGGCTATCGCCATTGAGCGAGAACTGGATGATGATGTCTCGGTCTCCATCTGTCTGACCAGCCTGGCGGAACTGTTGCTCAAGCGTGAGCATCCGGAGGAGGCAGAGCGCGAGGCGCAGGAAGCGCTGAGTTTTGCACGTTCGAGCCAGGACCCACAAACGCAGGGGCAGGCACTCATCGCCCTGGCGCAGATTCGCCATCAAAGCGGTGATTTTGCCGCCGCTGATCAGCTCTTCTCGCAGGCATTGGAGCAGTTGGATTCGTCCCATGCGCACGAGATTGCAGCTAGCGCATACTTCCGCTATGCCAATCTCCTGGAAGAACGGGGCGAAGTCCAGCGCAGCCTGGCAGCCATTAAGAAAGCCTACGAACACCAGCGACAAGGCAAGCGCGGCGATATTGAATAACGGACGCGGCCTAAACTCGTTTGCATGTCAGAAAAACTGGCGAGGGGATACCAAACCCTCGCCAGTTCTCTTGCTCAGATCCCTGCTTTATGTTATTCTAGTGTTGGTTTCGACGGGGAATATTGTACCCGCGAGGAGTGCCAGGTTAAATTTGGGGGGGTCTTGTATGTCACTAACAGCACACGATCTGAGATATCATGCCGAGGAGAGCTATCCCGTCCTGTGCGCCTACCTGCAACAGCGCGCGAAACGCTATTTGGGATCGCTGAAGTACAGTGCAATTGAACTGGACCTGGTGGTTGAACATGTTATTGAGCAACTGGTGCGTTTAGGCATCCTGGGCGGTGGGGATCGTGTGCCAGAGAATGCTATTGATCGGCTGAGCCAGGCACAATTTTACTCGTTTCTCAATCATAGTGTGAGAAACAAGGCCATTGATCGTTTGCGTAAACATCGCCTCCAGATCGCTACCTTTGCCGAATTGGAAGTGGCGGCAGATGTGCAAGGCGAGGATGATCCCCTCAATGATCTGGTTGAGCCGATGTGGGGTACGCCTTTTGCCACACCAGAAGAGGCCACTCTGGAGTTGGTCTCGCGGGAGGAACTGCAGGCTCTACTCAGACACTGTATCAAGGCGCTGAGCGCCGCCCCGCGCCAGCTTCAAGCCGTGATGCAGGAACTCCAGGAGATTGAGGCGACGGAGTTACTCCAAGCGTTGCGCCAGGAACTGGGACAAGCAAGCTTAGCAGCTGACGACCCACTCGCCCACGCCAGCCAGCACCGCGATCACGCGCATAAGAAGTTGCGTCATTGTTTGCAACAGAGTAGCACCAATTTGGCGGTGATGATTGCTTTACGTCTGACAGAGTATGAAGGACATGCTACCAGTGCTGGTGAAGTGTTGGTGGATGTCCAGGCCCTGGCACAGAACGATCTTACCGAACGTGAAGTGCAGACAGGTCTGAAACAACTGGTGACTGAAGGTTTACTCGATTGGCATCGTGAGGACGTTGTCCGCCTTACTGTTGCCCAGAAAAAGCGCCTGACGCGCTTTTACAAACAAGAGTAGGCGATGGGTACCCGCAAGGGATACTCCAACGAGGGATATGTTATGGACGAACAGAAGCAATCTGAAAATGCATTCGACACTGGTGGTCAATCTGTGCAATTGGCACGGTGGTTACAACAGGTATTGGCGGCAACACCAGTATCAGACGCAGACTCTTCTCTGCCAGAAGACACACATACGATTTATCATCCGCATTTCTATCAGCAATTGCCCGATTTTGTGTGGGCTCTCCTCACGCAGCAGCCGCAAGCGACGCTCCACTATGCGCCACTCCTCGCGCATCTGATCGGCTGTTCCACCTGTCATGCTGCCTACCTGGACCTGTATGCTGCGCTACGGGCGGCATTGCAGTCCGATGAGGGAGATGTCGTTGTTGACCAGAGGACGGGCACATTGGAGGATACTCCACCGCGCCTGGTGGTACACCTGAGCCAGTTGCTGATTCAGCAGGCAGAAGCGATATTACGTCAGGCACGCCGTGAGCATACGGATAACAGTGCTCTGGCCCGTTCGCTGTTGCAGCAGGCAATTCACATTAGCACACGTGTCACACAGCACAGCTTGCGCAGCCGGGCGCTACAGGACCTGGTTCGTGTTGCCACGCTTTTCGAGGACGCTGGCGACTCTCTGCCGCAAGGACCGGCGCTACACTCCTACTCACCGCTGCTTACGGGCGGGACGCAGCAGGCAAGAACAGTGCGGCGGGCCGAGACGACACTGCGGTCTGCGGGAACTTCTGCCGGGCGATCTGCCATCCACCTGCAATCCAATATGTTGGAGGGCAGTATTACGCAGCATGGGGATACCCTGGAACTCCAGCTGTACGGCCTGGACAAGGCTTTGCGCGGCCAATATCTCACTATCTCTGTCCCACTGGGTTCATTACTTGAGCCGATACGCTGGCAAGGTGGGAATCCACGCGCGATACGCAGTGTGGTTCCTGTCGATGAACAGGGCATGCTGAGTACACCGCTCGGGGAAACAGCGTTGCGCCTCAGCAGTCCAGAAGAGCGTAATCTGCTAGAAGCGACGTTCATGCTGCTGCAGGTGCGTACCGCCAGTTAGCCTGGTGAGGTTCTAAGCCTGGCGCCGCAAGGGCTGCCACTACATCTCTCTATCACATTTTTAGTGGTCGTCTACTGGTTGGAAGTCTACGGTCCCACTTTTGCCTCCGCTTTTCTGAGCCACGTAGGCCTGTTCGATGGTAATCGTGGTGTCCACGCCTTTGCACATGTCGTAGATCGTCAGGGCCGCGACGGTGGCTGCGGTGAGTGCTTCTACATCCACGCCGGTTTTATAGGTGGTGCGGGTCCGTGCTTCGATCTGAATCAGCCCTTGCGCACTATCAAGCGCGAAGGCTACATCAATGTGGGTCATGGGTAGTGGATGGCAGAGCGGGATCAGTTGTGGTGTCTGTTTGGCTGCCATGATGCCTGCAATTTTCGCTACTTCCAGGACGCTTCCCTTTGAAACCTGGTTGGTTTCGATCAGGTGCACCGTTTGCGGTGCCAGGCGCACACGTGCCTTTGCCACGGCCTGGCGCAGCGTTTCAGGACGATCGGTGACATCGACCATGTGGATGTTGCCGCTCTCATCGAGATGGGTTAATTGCTTGTCAGGGCTGCTGTCATGCTTGTTCATGTCATTTCCAGGAATGTGTTTTGTCGATACCTCATTGCCTAATCATATCATGGAGACTGCTTCTCCTTCGCCTGGTCATCCAGTTTGCCGGTCGGCGTCGATAAGATGAGCCTATCCTGGCGTTCAAAGAGCCACTGTAAGAGGTCGAGAGCCTCATCCGACGAGAGGGGAAACGGCATGGGAAGGTCTCTACGATGCAAGATGACGGTGCCCTGCTCGCCCTGTTCGACTGTGACCTGCTGGCGTTGGCCGAGCGTCTGCGAATCCTCCATGTGTGCTATGTCTCCTTTTGCCTCTGCTCCAACTCATGCGGAGATTTCAGTGTCTGGCCCAGATACGGATCCGTATCTTGTTGCGATGTTCTGCCTTCTTGCGCCCAATCGGGTATACCCGTAGGATACGCCGCGCTTAGGAACAATTCTCGATAGGCATAGAGCCATTGCAGCAGCTCCAACGCTTCATTGGGATCATACACGACGAGATGTTGTCCTGAAGCGAGAATGGTCAGCTTCCCATCTTCATTTATCGAGTAGATGGTATCGCCAATGGTCTTTGAACTGGCTGCCTTCTCCATAAAGGTACTCCTTTGCGAACTTTGCTCAATCCTACTACTGCGCTCATGATATCACTTTCCTCGCCTTGCAGGGTTTCCCACGCGGTCTCCAAAGAAAAGAGGCCCCTCGCTGGTTTCACCAAACGTTTGATTTGACAAGGGAGAAACGAGAGACCCTTTCAAATATGTTCATCCTCACCGCATGGGGTCAGAAACCGTAGCAGACTCGCGATATACCTCTGGTCGGCGATGTTGCAGGCAGGGAAGCTGTGCGCGTGCTCGCTCAATCTGTGCAAGGTCAATGTCTGCCATCACGACGGCTGGCATATCCTGCGCTTGAGCCAGCACGAGACCCCAGGGATCAACGATCATCGAGCGACCAAAACACTGCCGATTGGGGGGATAGGTTCCAACATGGGCAGGTGCGACCACGTAACACAGGTTCTCGATGGCTCGCGCTCGTAGCAAAACTTCCCAGTGATCTCGACCGGTATGCAGGGTAAAACCGGCCGGCACCAGCAGAATCTGTGCTCCCCGCAATGCCAGCACGCGGAAGAGTTCGGGGAAACGCAGGTCATAGCACACGGTCAGGCCGAAGGTGATGCCATCAATCTCAGCCGTGACGATTTCATTGCCTGGTACGATGCGCTCAGATTCGTGATGCTTCTCGCCGTTAGCCAGGTCGACATCGAACAGGTGGATTTTGCGATAGCGAGCGACCATCTCGCCATTGCGGTCGATGAGCACGGAGGTATTATAGAACTTGCTTGCCAGTTCGGGGTGGCGCTCAACAATACTGCCGCCGTGCACGATCATCTTATATTTCCGCGCCTTCTCTTGCAGGCGTTCGATGGCCGGGCCGGGGATCGTCTGGGCTACCTCTGCAAAGCCGCTATAGGGGCCCAGGTATGTCCAGAATTCGGGAAGGGCTACGAATTGCGCCCCCATCTCGGCAGCGCGGTCGAGAAAACGCTCTACGGTGGCAAGGTTCTCAGCAGGATTATCACGCGAGTTCAGTTGCACGATTGCGGTTTTCAAATGCATGTGGTCGGCTCCTTGCTCTGTGTAATGGTCTTTTTTGCAGAGTAGCATGTGGGGTGCGTGGCGTCAAGTTAGCAGGGCGATACCGGGTGCGATGCATTTTTTTGCGCCGAGCCAAGCCACCCCAATCCCCCAGGGCGGAGGCAAGCTCCGCCCCTACTAACTGCCGGACGTGGTTAGTAGGGGCGGAGCTTGCCTCCGCCCTGGGGAGGGTGCCAACTTGGTGCAAAAATTTGAATGACACCCGGGCGATACAGCTACCAGGGCCACACAGTCCCCCAGACTGCGTCCGCAAGGGCCCACCCCGCTCCGCTCAACCACCCTTGCCCCTACTATACTACGGTATCGCTGTCCCACCAGCTTCTTAGGCATTAGGGATTTCGACACCCGATATGTGGTAGAATCCTCCTCCTGGCTCAAAAAGTCCCAAAGAACAGATAATATGAGGCTCTTGTTGCTCCCGCTCTTCCTGGATCACACAAAGGCGATCATCGGCACGTAAATCGACCACTAACTTCGCCAGTTGCTCGTCGTTGATCCCGCTCCTCATCTGGCGGTTAAGTGTATCACGGGCAGATTCTCGCAGTGGATAGCGATAGATTTCATCTATGGCACTGAGTAATTCTGGCGAAGGAGGAAACAAGCTATCTCTGAATGCATCGGCATACTGCTTGAGTCGCTCGTATGTGCGGAGACGTGCCCCGCCAGGACGTCCAAGCTGTCCGCCACTGCCCCTTGTTTCTTCTTCAATGATATGCTCGACGCCGCGCCTCACAAGGTCATGTTGATCGGGTGGACGTGGGATAGGTCTTGTCTCTAGATCACATGCAGCTGCTCGTAGAATCGTTAGCTGTGATTGGGTCACACTCTCCCCTTTGCGGTTCACCCAGACAAGCGAATCATTGCCATCGGCAGTACGCATATAAACCAGGGCTCCCTCAGGTGCCATAACAGTGCCATGATGAGCACGGGTCGAGAAGACGACATTGGGCAGCTTTTCGATGATGGCCTTCAATTTGGGATTGGCGTCAGTCGCATTCTTCCAGATCTGATATGCCTGGGATGCAAGGTCCACCTCGCTATCAGCTTCCCCATCGAGCATGCCCGCCTTCTCGTTGTAAAGATCAATCAAAGCGCCAGTATCAGTGTCGTCCTCGAAGAAAGCTTCGTCGGTGCCAACCACTTCCGCGTTTTCCTTGAGCCGGGCACGCACTCGCTCTCGTAGTCGCAGTAGACGTTCGACGCCATCGGCCGGCAGAAACGAGTAGCAATAGATGGTATCGGATTGCTGTCCAATACGGTCAACACGTCCAGCTCGCTGGATCAGGCGAATAATTGCCCAGGGAAGATCGTAGTTCACTACGATAGCGGCGTCTTGCAGATTCTGCCCTTCACTCAGGATATCGGTGGCAATGAGTACCCGCAATTCTTCACTTGGGCTTATCCGATCACGTTTGTCGTTGCTGACAGGGCTAAAACGCCAGGCCAACGCTGTAGGATCGGCAGAATCCCCTGTCACTCCTTCTATTCCCTTGATGCCTTGTGATTTAAGCTGGTTGGTGAGGTAGCGAACGGTATCGGCAAACTGTGTGAAGATGAGCACCTTTTCGTGCGGATGCTGGCGAGTGAGCAGGTCTAGCAGTGCTCCAAGTTTAGCATCCCTGCCGGCATCCCATGTCTCACACGCAACAAGCACCCTGAGCAAATTTCGTGCATCTTGTAGCAGGTCCCTTTTCAAGTTAGCGCTGAAAAGCGTCGGACGTAACCACTTGAAACGGCGACGATACTGGGTCGCATACTCCTGGTAGACCTCTGCCGCCCGCTTACGATAATCAGCTTCGGTACGTAATGGCGATGCAATCACCACAGGCGCTGTGGTTATCTCGTCTTCGTCGTCTCCTGCCTCTGGAAGCGAAGCGTCTTCATCTCCGTCGTTGGTGCTCACATCTAGTAGCTCTGCATTCTGCGTGCCAAGGGGCAAGTCTCGGCCCTGCTCGATGGCATGGAGAAACACAAAGTTACGCAGTACATGACGTTCGACAGATTGAATAAATGCTGGCCCACCGCTCTCCAGGCGCTTAAACAGGTTGGTGCGGCAGAAGCCCATCAAGCGCTTCCCTGCCCGCGAGAGGCTCGCAAGTTGTTGTGACTCCGCGGGTGTGGGTCGCGGTTTCGGGGCCGAGGCGATGTAGTTCGCCAGACCATAGCGCGGCAGGTTGAGATCATTGACTGTCTCTACGACTGTATCTGAGTAAAGGAAGGCATAGGGGTCTCTGGCTTGTTCATCGTCAATGTGAAATTTGATGGTGCGTGGTAGTCGTAGAGGAAAATAGGAGTATCTCCCATCGTTGAAGAGGAGATACTTGCGCCCAGTCGCAGGGTCTGTGCGCGCATAGTTCTCCTGGATGAAGCTGCGCGTACGGCGAACCAGAAACAGGCGCATCAGGTCCCGCCAATCGTCGGCATACTCACTCTTCTCGAAGGCTGTTAGCGAGCGCACAGGGCATTGGTAGCGAAAATTAAAGATGGTTTCGCCTATCTCATTGATGAGTTTTTCTGGGCGAATGCCAAGGTCTTTGCTGTTCTCGTCGGACAGAAAGAGGCGTAGTTGAGCAGAAAGGTCGAGATACGTTTTGTTATAGGGAGTTGCTGACAGCAACACACACTTACTCTCGTTCTTCTCGATGTACTCCTTGATGGCCTTATAGCGTTTGCCTTCGCGGTTGCGCAGGTTCTGGCTTTCATCGATGATCACCAGGCGAAAACGGCGTAGGACAGCCAGTTCATTGATGACATTACTAACAGGACACACCTCACCGACGAGATGATACGCATGCACATACTCCTGCCACATTTTGACGAGATTCTTGGGGCAGATGACGAGCGTTTCCATCCCATAGTCATCCTGCATGATGCGTGCCAGGGTTGTGGCCATCAGGGTCTTGCCTAGCCCGACGACATCGCCGATCAAGACTCCGCCACGCTTATTCAGGTGATGGGCAGCGATTTTGACGGCGGCCACCTGGTACTCAAATAACTCGTCTTTGAAATCACGGGGAATGCGAAAATCGCGCAGACCTGTGCGAGCGTCTTCTGAGAGGTGATAAGCCATCTTGAGGTAGATGTAGTAGGGTGGCAGCATCTCTTCGCGTGCCCAGCTCTCGTCAATGATGTCGGCAAGCTCCTGCGAGATGTCCAGGCACCAGCGGTCCTCCCAGCGCTCGTTGAACCACTTTTCGAGCTTTCTGCATGCATCATGGTCAACAACATCCACGTTCAGCTCCCCCTGGCCCGACAAACCCGCCAGCGTGAGATTGCTGCTGCCGAGGAAGCCGGTGACGGGGTTGTTCGGATCGGTGCGATAGCACAGGTACAGTTTGGCGTGCAGCTTATGGCGCAGATACAGTTTGACAACCACCTTGCCTGCCCGCAACTGAGCACTCAGGCGACGCAGCCCTTCCTGGTCAGCATTCGTGGGAGCGCCGACCACTAGCTGGTCGCGGAAATCCTGAGCTATGCGTGTTTTGAGGCGCAGCACCATCGATTGGTCAATTCCCTGCCCACTCTTGAGGCTGAAGACGTTGCGCAACTCATCCTCTGGTCTATCCTGCATCCCAATGAGCAATCGACATGAAGCCTTCTGGCCACCTCGCCAGTGCTCCATGATGGTATCAATATGCCGCCAGCCACGCAGATTGAAGTACCCAACGCAGAAATCGGCATGCTCTGAGATGTTCAGCGTGTTCTGCAAGGCATCGAGAAGACGCTGTTCGATGTTATCAAAGATTCGCGGCATGGTGTCTACTCCTCGTCACTTTCGATGCTGTCCCGCCCCACGCGGTACTTGTTGTCGTAGTTGATGATGAAGTCTAGCTCTTCGTCGGTGAAGCCGTAGTGTTTGGCGAGTATACGGTCGATTTCGTCGATGATGGGTTTAGAAGCTCCCTGTCGGTAGAAGGGAACCTGGCACTCACCAATTGAGCCAATGTAGTTACAAGTACGCCATTCCAGGTTGTCCGCATAGGACTGCATGAGTTTCTTACCATGCTGGCTCAATTGGTGAGCGGTAGTATCTGAGAGTTTTGCATAGTCAAACGCAAATGCGTCGAAATCTCCTATGTTCACATGCCGGAAATCGGAGAAGACACTGTAATGAAAGTAGAATAAGCCACTGCTGAGCAGTGATATGAAAACGTAGCGATCGAGGTTCGATTGCAGTGTCAGGAGCTTGTTGTCTTGCTGTTGGCGTATAGAGCCATCTGGCAGCACAATACCCTCGATCTCGTCTGCAAAGAGGAGAAAGTATGACCAACGTCTTTTGTAGACCAATGTATTGTTGGAACCCCGTTGTACATAACTTGTGATCGCGAACCTTTGTGCCTGTACCTTGGCCAGGATGTTTAATTCTATGTGGGTGCTCACTTTAGGCATCAGAAGCTTGGCAGACTGCGAGCCTATATTCATATAGGGAACGATGTCAAAGAGGTATGACCTTGCAGAAACATACCATTTCTGATTCCTGGTTGTATACACTCTACATCCTTGTTCATCTGCATCCTTTGTTGCTAGCACGACAGTGTTACGCTGGACAATACCCGAGAATAACGTGCCAGGGATAGTATCGTAATTGTTATACCAGAGGTTTGAGTAAGTCGAGTAAAGGACTTGCCGCAAAGGGGCCATACGGCTCGTACATACGATACTAATTGGGACAATCAAACCAGAGTTTTGTATGCGTTCTCAAGAACACTATACTCTTGTTTAACTGTACTATACTCCACATACGGCGGATTCCCAATAATCACATCAAACCCACCATGCTTCATAATCCCATAGAACTCCACGAACCAGTGGAACGGCTGATAGCATTGTCTCCATTGCCCAAACTTCTCATCATAAACTTCTTTTTTAGCGATGTTAGATTGGTCAATGCCATACTCCGCGGCGAGATAGCGATCAAGTTCGGCACGCAGTACACGGAGCTTCTCACGGATGCGCTGTTTGTTTTCGGCCATATCCGTAGAATCAAGTTGAAGCTGCGTCTGGAGTTTACGGAAATTGTCGAAATCGCGCTCGACTTCCTGGGCCTTCTGTTCGATGCGTGCCAATGCGTCGGCGGAAGTCATAGCGCTGCGCAAATCACGTGCCATGGCCCGCCCTACCTCCTCTTGCGTTGTAAAACCGACGAGTGTGTTCCCGGCGCGGATATTGAAGTCGATGTCGGGCAGCGGCTCGATATCAGCGAACTCCTCGACCTGCGAGACGAGTTTGAGGAAGAGACGCAGTTTGCAGATTTCGGTCGCCTCCTCCATAATGTCGACGCCGTAGAGGTTGTTGATGATGATGGACTTGTAGATGAAATAGCGGCGGTTGGGGTGCTGCTCTACCTGCTTGAGAATCTCGCGGAAACGGCTGATAGCGGGACGGTTTTGCCGCTGCTCCGGCTTGATAGTGGCATCAAGACGATCGCGCTCCTCGACCATGATCTGCATGCGGTCAAGGCAGGCTTCATAGAGCGATTCGAGGATGGTGAGAGCAGCGAAGAGAAAGGCCCCAGAGCCACAGGTCGGATCGAGGACGGTGACTTGCTCGATGCTATCGTAGAAAGCACGCAGCAAATCGGTCCCCTCACAGTAGGTGATGGCATCCTGGGCGAACTGGCGCATATCCAGGTTGTAGGTAATGAGATCGTTAATCGAGGTGATGCCGCCTGCTGCCAGCTTTGCTCTGATCTCGGCGTAGCGTGTGCGCCGGGCAACCACTTCACGCCAGATTTCAGTAGGCAAGGCGTAGTCTGCGGAGGCTGGTTTATTCCACTCCGTGCGCCTGGAGACATCGTGTATACCCACCTCTATTTCTGGTGGGAGCGGCAATTCACATCCTTTCTTGACGGCATCGTAGATGTAGCGATCAGGATTATCACGCAGCAGTGACCAGACCGGCCCGTCTGCATTGAAGGCGATGAGACATTTTTGTTCGGCTGCATCAAAAATGAAAGGAATGATGGTGTTCTTGCTGATGTATTCGGTAATGTCCTCTTTGGTATAGTAGGCTCCCATCTGCTTCTGGTTGATGTATTTCTCAAAGATGTAGCCCAATACGTCAGGGTTGATCTCTCTGTCGTTGCGCAAAGGGCGATCATCAAGATGCCAGTCGAAATCGTCGAAGAAGGCGAAGAGCTTTTCAAAGGCTTCGTCCGGTATCTGGATAGCGGGGTTATCGCGTTCCAGTACATGCACGTCGAAGAGCCCACCATTGAGATAGGGTACCTTGCCAAGGAGCTTTTCAAGTTCGGGCGAGTGCTGTGGTTTGCTTAACCCATCATGGAAGAGTCTGAGCAGAAAATAGCGATAGAAGGAATGGAACGTATCCTGCCCATGCTGCTCCTGCATCATGTTCAGGCGGTTGGAGAGGTAGTTCGGATCACCGTCGAGAGCACCTGGCTTCTTTGTATCGAGGAAGCCCTGCCGTTGGATAAAGTAGACGAACATCAGGCGGTTGAGCATCAGCGAAGCATACCACTCGCGATCAGCCTGCGCGGTGATCCCCTGGATGAGTTTCAAGAAAGCGGCATGTTCAATTTTGAAGCGATCATAGAATTTCCTGGTGACGCGCTCTACATCGAAGGTCTGGCGCACTCGTCCGGCAACCATGGCTGTGTGGAGTTGCTCTTCCTCGTCGATGCTGAAGGCGAGTGCCTGCAGCTTCTGTGCCAGGAGTTCGCCAGATTGGCCTTTATGCAGTCGGTTATAATGTGGGGCAAGCGGCTTGCCGGTTTCACGCTTCACCCATTGCCATACCTGGTGCTCCCTGGCCGCATCCATGTAGATGAGGATATGCTCATAGGCATGTTTCGTCACTTCACGCTCAATGCTACGGAGCAGATGGTCAGCGGGAATCTTGCCCTGTGCATTTGGGTCGCAGATATAGACCTTCACGCCGCGTTTTTCGACTAGTGGACGCAATGTGTAGGTCTGCCCATCTAGCGGAATAGCAAGTGAAGGTTCTCTGAGATAATCCCAACCCAACTCTTCAGCGAAGAGTGTTTTGAAGTCGAATGCTTTGAGGTAGCTTTGTATGCGCTGCTTATCAGATGTCATTTATGAGTGTTTTTCCCCTCTAGCTACAGGGCACAGGCTGTCATATGGGAAATTGGTTTCCTAAGCTCACATGGGAATGACTTTCACGCTCAAGGTGAGCATGGATTTGGAATTTCCCAGCAGAGTCAAAAATTCGTTGTAGGCAAGGGTGCATGCGGAGCGAAGGGCTGGCATGTCCAGAGAGCGACGAGAGCATGCCTCATTGCTCCACCCCTCTTCCCCCCATCGGCACGCTCTTGTCGCGGACGCGCTGAAGCGGGTCCCTACGCACGTTCACCGTTCTCTTGCCTACAAGGAGTTCAGACACCCGACTCGCATCATGCCCTATACAGTATCTGATGTATCGCTTATAATAAAGTCTACCGTTGCAATTGTAAAGCATCTATTACTTGTTATAGGCAACCAACCAAGCGTAGAGAGAGGAGATTGGGACTCTGGGACATGGGACACTTGCTTCGGTGAGGAAACCTTGGTGGTGGAAGGTGTCCCTGATAGCATATAGATTGGGACTCTTGAGACATTGGGACTCTTGGGACAGGGGTGTTGATGTCTTGGCGAGAAAGGGAGAGGCTGCCCAAGAGGATACGTGAAGCAGTAGTTGCTTGCTTCATGGAGAGTATACCAGATGGGGTGGTCAGAGTCAAGTCTTTGAGCAGCTTGGTGGAGGAAAGACGCGGAGGCAATCAAGGAGTATGGTTGGCGACATATAAAGTAAGTGAGTATGCGATGACAGCACAATCAACTCAGGCTCTAGAACTCTTCTACTCCTATGCTCACGAAGATGAAGAGCTACGCAACCAACTTGACAAGCACCTGAGCCTGTTGAAGCGTCAGGGGCTAATCGCTGGCTGGCACGACCGTCAGATCAGTGCAGGTAAGGAATGGGCAAAGGAAATCAATACTCACCTGAACACCGCTCACATTATTTTGCTGCTCATCAGTGCGGACTTCCTGGCATCGAACTACTGCTACAGCGTCGAGATGGAACGTGCTTTGGAACGGCACGAGGCGGGAGAGGCTCGTGTCATTCCCATTATCCTACGCCCTGTTGATTGGGAGCACGAACCATTCCTGCAGAAGCTACAAGCACTTCCCACCAATGCCAAACCCGTGATCACCTGGCCAGCGCCTCCCAGCTATGACACCG
>WNFT01001298.1_pt1 | contig 21175 bp, 17 predicted proteins | sample 5400191 | NCBI WGS metagenome assembly WNFT01 (sample SAMN13153359, study PRJNA577476) | soil metagenome | isolation source: 80 cm saprolite under Madrone tree | place: USA:California | collected 2016-06-14 | reverse complement strand
CGATCGCGGCCGGCGACAGCTTTGCCGATGCGTTGGAACGCCATCCGACCATCATCGAGCCGACCCATATTGCCATGGTCCGCGCCGGCGAGGCATCGGGAAAGCTTGATGTGGTGTTACGCGCGATCGTCGAGGATCGGACGCGGCGGCAGCTGCTTGCCGAACGGATCAGTGCGGCAATCCGCTATCCGCTGTTTCTCATCGGCTCGGCGATCGTCGTTCTGATGTTCTTCCTGATCTATGTCGTGCCGCAGTTTGAGCCGGTATTTAAGGACCTCGGCGGTCGCCTTAATGCGGGCGCGGCGCTCGTGGTTGCCGCCTCCACCTGGCTGAACGGCAATTTCGATCTGTTTGTCGGGACGTCGATCGCTCTCACTCTCGGTATTTGGCTGCTGTTGAGCCGGCCACGGGCGAAGGGCATGGCCGTTGCGTTTTTTGCATCAATCCCGGGAATTGCGGGCCTCTTTGGCGACCGACGCACCGCCCGCCTCGTTGGCACGCTCGGCCTTTTGATCGAGAACGGCGTGGCGTTGCCGACGGCGCTGAAAATTCTTCGCAACATCGTGGTCGAACCGCGGTACGCCGCCGCCGCGGAGCGCGTGTACGAACAGGTGCGCAATGGCCGCCGTTTCGCTGACGCGCTTGCCGAAACGGAGCTCCTGCCGCCGCTCGCGGTGCGCATGCTGCGTGTCGGCGACGAGATGGGAGATCTGGCTTTGATCGCGCGGCATGCGGCCGAATTCTACGAGCACAAATTCGGCATCGGTCTCGATCGGCTGATGGGCGCCATCGGGCCAGTGGCGATCATTGTCGTCAGCGTTGTCGTCGGCGCCCTCATCGTATCGATCATGACCGGGCTTCTCAGCATCACGGAGCTTGCAACATGAATCGGTCCCGCCAAGGTGGGCCGGGAAAGGCGGTTGCTGCCGCGAATGCGCAACGCTGACCGAGAGGCAGGCTTCTCGCTCATCGAAGTGGTGGCGGTGATGTTGATCATCGCCCTGGTGGCCGGGCTTGCCGTGGCGATGATGCCGGGAACCGGACGCGCCCAGCTCAAGGCCGTTACGCTCGAAACGGCAGCGTTGCTTCGACGCGAGCGTCTCGGCGCAGTCCTGACCGGCCGCAATCGCCTCGTGTCTCTCGACGGAGAACGCCGCGCGTTCGTCGGCGATAGCGGCGGTGTTGTCGCAATTCCGCGCGATGTCGTCGTCAATATCCTCGGGGTCGACGAGCAATTGTCCGGGCGGCAGACGGTGGTGCGTTTTCACCCCGATGGAGCGTCTTCCGGAACAGTGCTGAGGCTTTCGCGCCAGGGGACAGAAAATGAAATTCGCGTCAATTGGTACACGGGCGGCGTTGCCGTCGAGACCCGGTGATCCGGGGAAGAACTGCGCCGGCTTCACGTTGTTCGAGGCACTGGTTGCGTTGGCGCTGGTTCTGGCGTTTGTCGAGGTACTCGGCCCCTACCTGTTCCACGCGCGCAGGATCATGGTCAATTCCGAAGGCCGCGTCGCCGCGCAGGTCCTGCTGCGCTCGCTCGTTGACGCGCCGTTCGATCGCTCTCAATTGGCCAATGTCTCGCGCGGCGGCGAAACGGCGGGATTGCGTTGGCGCATCGTCACGCAACCGATGACGACCAGCGCCACGCCGTCGCGCGGGCAGCCATGGACGGCGTTCCGTGTGATTGCAAGCGTCTCGTCGGGCGGCGGACAGGTCATCACCGCCGAGACCGTACGGCTCGCAAAATCGGAGTGACGAGCATGAAGCGCGTGCCGAGGGACGACCGACGCGCCGGCTTCACGCTGATCGAAGTCCTTGCCGCACTTGCGATCGGATCCGTGATCATCATGGCCACTGCCGCGCTCATCCACGACGTCGCGCGACATTTCGATCGGGGAACGCGCGGCGCGCAAGAGGCGGAGCGTCTCATGCTCGCCGTCGAGCGTCTGGCCCAGGATTTCAACTCGGCGCGTTTTGTCGGGTGGACCACTGAGGGCGGACCAGCGGTCGCGTTCACCGGCGAGCCCGCGAGCCGCGACAGGCCGGCCAAGGTCATGTTCGTCGGCAATGCCGGCATCATGGCGGGGCCCCAGGGCGAGGAAGTCGTCGCCTTGACGGTCGAGCCCGCAGGCGAGGTCACGCGTCTCGTCCGACGGCGCGCCGCGTGGGCGGGACCGGGCACGCGCCTTGAGGAGGTTTCGCCACGGGATGCCGTGGTCTTGGTCGAGGGCGCGTTGGACATCGCCTTCATATTCGGGCGCATCGCGCCAGGCGGCGCCCTTGCGTGGAGCGAGAGCTGGATCGGCCAAACGATGCTGCCGCGCTTCGTCCGACTGGTTTTGCGTGACCGCACCACCGGTTCGGATCTGCTCGGAGAAGCCGATTTCGTGGTGCGCGCCGACGCTCCCCCCGGCTGCGGGCGTCCGGACGCCGGCACCAGTTGCCTTTCCCCAGTGTGGACGGGCGCAGCACGATGATGCGAAATCGAAAGGCTGTTGGAAATCCGCGCCGCGGAACGGTCCTGCTCATGGTCCTGTGGACGATCGCGCTCATGGCGGCGCTCGCCATGGCGGCGGCGGTGAGCTTTCGCGGATTCGCCGGCGTCGCTGCCGTGGGGCGGGACCGGGTGCAGGGCGACGCGCTCCTGACGGCGGGGCTCGAGATGGCGGCCGGCGCGGTCTTAGGCTTGGGCGACACGTCACTTACCGAAAGGGAAATCACGGTCGATCTGTCGACCGGCTCGGTGCGCGCGCGCTTCAGCGACGAGGGCGGGCGCATTGACGTCGGAAGGGCGCCGGCCGCAGTCCTCGCCTCCCTGTTGCGTTTCGTCGGTGCGTCGGATCAGGAGGCGCAGGGTGTCGCCCAGAGGATCGTCGAATGGCGCCGTCGTAACATTGCGCGGCCGGCGAACGCTGGTCCACGTAACGACCCGGCAAAGACGCCGGACGCGGAGCAGCCCTTTGCTGACGTTCGCGAGGTCGCACAGGTTCCCGGTATGGCACCGGCATGGCTCGCTGCGATGGCGCCGCTCACGACCGTGTTCGGCTCCGAAACCGTGAACCCGCTGACGGCTTCGGCACGCGTGATTGCCGCCTTGCCGGGCGTCAGCCGGGTGCAACTTGAAGCCTTCCTCACTGCACGCCGCAGTTTTCCGACCGACGCCGTGCGCCTCGCGGCCATATTCGGAGCGGGACAATCCTATCTCGCCGCCAAGCCGCAACGGGTTGTTGCCGTCGAGCTCACGGCGGCTCTGCCCGACGGCTACGCCGCCGCGGCCCATGCCGTAATCGTGCTGCTGCCTCAAGATAGCCAGCCTTATCGGGTTCTTGTCTGGGACCCCCTGCCGTCTTCCCTGTCCCGTTAGAGGAGCGTCCCATTAGAGGAGCGTGTAGCCCAAGATGACATTTACGAGTATCGCCACGTTCCTGCGACGATGGATCGAGGTTCTGACCGTCACATACTTCGCCGGGCGCGACGCTTGGCGTGCGCGGCAATCGCTGACGATCGCGTGTGAGAGCGGGCGGTTCATCGTGCGCAGATCGCGGCAGGACTCGCGATCGGAACCGCCGGACGAGCCGGGAGAGAACCTGGCCGTCCTTGCTGCGGGTGCGCCGATACCGGCGAAGGTGGCACGGGCCGCCCGCGGCAGCTTCGTCGTCTTTCAGCTTCCCGACGACATGGTGGTGGTGCGGCGGATCGCCGTTCCGGGTCAAGCGCGCGAGTTCCTGCCGGGGATCATCCGTAACCAGATCGAGCGCCTTTCTCCGTGGCACGCCGGTCAAGTGGTCTACGGCTTCGCTGCCGATGTGGATGAGGCGGATGCAGCGACCCTCGATGTGCGTGTTTTGATCGCCTTGCGCGCCGATATCGATAGAGCCAGCGACGAGCTTGCCGCGATCGGCCTGCCGGTTGACCGCATCGTCACGGCTCCCCCACATGCAGGGGAGGGGAGGGAGGGGGCGAAGTCGGTCACCTTGTGGTCGCGGCTTGTCGACGTTTCGCCTGACGATCTCGCCCACACATGTCGGCGCGCGGGCGCTGGCATTGCCGCCGCAGTCGCGGTGAGCCTCGGTCTGAGCTTGTGGGCCATAACCTCGGCTGCCTCGCTTGGCGGAGAGAGCGAGGAGCTGGCGGCGCGCGTGCGCACACTGCAGCGCCAGATTCAGGGACCTGCGTCGCGGTCGGTTGCCTCGCTGAGCCCGAATGAGCGCGCCTGGTATGCGAAAGAGACTTCGCCGACTGCCACGATCGTGCTGGAGGCGCTGTCACGAGCGCTTCCCGATGGGGCCTACGTGACGGAGTTGCGGCTTGAAAACGCGACCCTGCGCATGATTGGGCTCGCCAACGATGCGCCATCGTTGATCGCGCCACTCGAGCATTCCGGGCACTTGAACGATGTGCACTTCTTCGCGCCGACGACGCGCGGACCGGACGGCACCCTCTTCAGGTTCAATATCGAAGCGCGCGTCGAGCCTCATTTCAAGATTGCGGAGGAGGGGCCATGATCAAGCTCGATCGCGAACAGATCGTTGCGGTCGGCGCGCTGGCCGCGCTGTTCCTCGTTTGCTTGAGTCTGATGGGATTGTCTCTGCAAATGCGGTCCAACGCCGCGCAGGAACTCGCCGAGCGCCACGAGCTCGTTTCCCGTCTTGAAGCGCGCGCCAAAGCCCGTAGCTATGCGCGCGCGCGACCGGGTTCAGCGCCCGCCGCGGCGTTTCTCAACGCGCCGACCCAGGGTCTCGCCGTTGCGCAGCTGCAGGCCCACCTCGCGCAAATGGCCGATATTCATCATTCGGTGCTTGTCTCGTCCGGCATCGAGCCGGCCAAGCGCGAGGACCCGCCGGACTCGATCCGGCTTCAGGCCACGCTGGAAATGAGTTGGCAGGCCTTGCAGGCATTCCTCTACCAGCTCGAAAGTGGGACGCCTTACGCATTCGTGGAACAGCTCGCGGTGCAGCTTGCCGGCACAGCTTCGCAGCGCGCCGCGGAGGATCCGCCGTTGCGGGTCACGCTCGGACTGCGCGCCAACTGGCGGCGGGGAACGGCGTGACCTTGCTTCGGCCAATCTCCGTCGCGGCGCTGCTGGTGCTCACGCCAGCGCCGGTTGCGGCGGCCGATGCGTCGCCGCGCCCCCCTCCCTCCCCTCCCGCGCAAGCGGGGGAGGGGAAATCGATAGACCCTCCGCCGCTCGCGGGAGAGGTTGCTCTCCCAAGTCCGTTGGCCGCGCAACCGCTCGATCGCTTGTCCGCGACGCGCGCGCGTCCACTGTTCTCGCCGACGCGCCGCCCCCCGGCACCGCCCCCACCAGTCGTCGTCGCGTCGGAGCCGCCGCCGCCACCTCCGCCTCCTGACGTGGCGCTCTTCGGCATCGTGATGGATGGCGACGGAGCGCAGGCCGTCGTCCGCGCCGGTCCGGCGGACAAGATCGTGCGCGTCCGCGTAGGCGATGACATCGGCGGCTGGAAGGTCGCCCAAATCGACGGGCGGCGGCTGATATTGTCGCTCGACGACCGGATCGCCACGTTCCTGATGTTCGCCGGCAACAGCGCCAACGGCGCGCCGCGTACCGGGGCGGAAGCGCCGGCGGCCAATACCCAATCCCCGGGTCAGACACAACCGCAGAATCAGCAGAATCAAATGCGGCAGAATGCTTCTCCGCCGCCTGATCCGCCGCCATCCGGCGCCAGAAGGCTGCACAGGCCGAGGGGATGAAGGTGTATTCGAAAACTGCAATGAATATTCATATCTCGCCAATAAAATAATTTCGAAAGGGCTTTTTTGCCGGCTTAGAAAAGTCGTCAGATTGTGGCGCCGCCGGCGCTTCTTGGCCCCACAAAGTCCAGTATCTATGCATTTTCGCCAAGAACTATTTTAAGAAACCTTGATCTGCTCTGAAACTCGCCGGATTGCGGCGCGGCGCCCCATGGTGGTCTCACAACGGGCAACGGCCCATTGGTTTTTGTCCTCCATGCATATTCAAGAAACCTTCGCCCACTCTGAAAGACCCCTACATTGCCGTACTGCGCTTCTTGTTTAGCCTCACAAAGTCCACTCTCAAAATTAACAATCCTGACAGACTCGGTGGGACCGTTAGCGGAGCTGGCGGTCGGCGGGTACCATGTGGCGCATGGTTTCCCGCGGTGGCGAATTAAAAGGTGATGCCGAAAGCTACGGCGTAGGCATGCGGAGTCATGTCTCACCGCAAACGGCGAGACGTGGCTCCGAGGTCGAATGCGATGTGCCTTGGGGATCGAAGGGATCAATATTCATGCAAAGTCTCCGACCGTGGCGAGTCGCGCATCTGATGCGGGCCGGAGTCGTGGTCTTGGTTGTGGTCTTGCAGGCGGGGTTTCTCGCTGGTTGCTCCACTTCCCTGCAGAAGCAGTTTGGCGCCTACGACGACGCGCCGGACCGCGTTTCCACCACCGTTCGCAATGCCGACCTGAGCGCCCGCTTCCCCACCGCTGACGAGTCGCCCGACAGACAATCCGGCGAATCATCAAAACCTCTGCTGTTTCCGGGCATCGAGCCCGAATCACCGCCGCCCCCCGCCTCACGCGACCCCGGTGGCCTTGGGGTGCGCACCGCGTCGCTGGAGCCAGTTGCGATCAGGGGCGACGGCGTCGAGATCAATTTTGAAGGCGCCGACATTCCGACCGTCGCCAAGGCGCTGCTCGGCGACGTCCTTCATCTCAATTTCGTCGTCGATCCAAAAGTCCAAGGCACTGTGACGCTTGGCTCGGTCGGACCGATACCGCGCAAAGATCTGCTGTCGACGTTTGAAAGCGTGCTGCGCATGCAGAACGCCGCGATCGTGCGCGATGGCAAATTCATGAAAATCGTCCCGATTCCTGACGCGGCGGGGCACGTGTCCGTGAGTGCCGGAGCCGGAGAACCCGGATTCGGCGTTTCAGTCGTGCCGCTGCGCTACATTTCTGCCGCCACGGTGGCGAAGACGGCAGAAAACATGCTCGCGCGACCGGGTGCGATCCGTGTTGACCAGGCGAGAAATCTGCTGCTGATCCAGGGCACAGCATCCGAGCGCGAGTCCGCGCTCGACGTGATCTCGACCTTCGATGTGGAGTGGCTGCGCAATCAATCGGTTGGAGTCTACCCGCTCAAATCGACTTCGCCCGAGACCATGATCGGGGAGCTTGAACGGGTGTTCGACAACCGCGAAGGCGGCCCGGGGCAGGGCGTCATCAGCTTCCAGCCGATCTCGCGCATGAACGCCGTGATGGTCGTCGCCAAGAACCCGAATATGCTCAAGCAAACGTCGCAATGGGTGGAACGCTTCGACCGATCAGACACCAGCGGCACCACGCTGCGGAGCTATCGGCTGAAATACGGCAACTCCGCGCAAATCGCCAAGATCCTCAACAATATCTTCGTTTCGAACCGGTCCGGCACCGGCAGCGATACGCCAACCAATCCGATCGCACCGGGGACGACTACCGCCCAGTCTCGGCTCGATTCGCTCAAGAGCGGTACACAAGGCTCAAGTGCGAGCGGGAGTACGAATGGAAGTACGAGCGGCCAATCCAGTGGCGGCTCGTTCGGGGCGGGGAGTCGTGCTGGCGCGCCGATTTCCGCAGCCTTTGAGACATTTTCAAACCGCAAGGACTCCGACGCGGACGCGCCCGGCGGCACCGACGCATTTGGCGGTGCGCCCGCCGGAAGCTCGTCGCGAGGCATGTTCCAGAACGTTCGAATCACCCCCGACAGCGCCAACAATGCGATCGTGGTCTATGCCAATCAGGAGGATCACCGTATCATCGAGCGCGCGGTGCACGATTTCGACCGGCCGCGCCTGCAGGTCGCAATCGAGGCGACCGTCGCCGAAGTCACGCTCACGAACGACTTGGCTTATGGGGTTCAGTATTTTCTTACCAGCAGGGACGTGGGAGCCGCGAGGGACAAAGGGTCGGTCGGATTATTCGGCGCCGCGCAAGCGGCTGCCCAGGCGACGGCGCTGCAGCGCGTTCTGCCGGGCTTCAATCTGCTGCTCGGATCCGAGGCGCAGCCGCGCGTCATCCTGAACGCATTGTCCACGATTACCAGTGTCAAGGTTCTCTCCTCGCCATCGATCGTCGCGCTCGACAACCAGCCTGCGCTTCTGCAGGTCGGCAACGAGATTCCGATCACGACCAGCTCGGCCACCCTCATCAACAGTGCGACCACGCCGACGGTCAATACCATCGAGATGCGCAATACCGGCGTGATCCTGAAGGTGCTGCCGCACGTGAACTCGAACGGAACGATCGAGCTTGAGGTCGATCAGGAGATATCCGCCGTCGTCAATCCCGATCAACAGACGTTGACGCCGACGATTTCGGAGCGGCGCGTCCATTCCACGGTGGCGGTGACGAGCGGTCAAACGGTTCTCCTCGGCGGCCTCATCAGCGAAAACGATCAGAAAACGAAGTCCGGAATACCCGGACTGAGCGACATCAAGTTCTTGGGGGATTTGCTCGGCAATACCAGCGGCACCAAGACGCGCTCGGAGATCATCATATTCATCAGGCCGCAGCTGATCCGAAACAGCGTCAATGCGCGCGCCGTGACCGAAGAGTTCCGAGACAAACTACATACGATGAAGAACAGCGCAGGTTCGATGATAAGCGGTGCGGATGCTCGGCGCTGACGCCGCAGCTGGTAAGAAAGCTTTGACGCGGCGCGGCCCAACTGAGCGACGGTCCCGGCGCTGGAGTTTCTCCGTCCCGTGCAGGTGATTTTTGTCGGCATGTGCGGCGCAGTTATTCACCTTAACTCGCCGAGGTTAGAGCGCGCTGGGATGAGGTCGAATCACCTCCCCCCTCGACTCCGTCATTCCCGCGAAAGCGGGAATCCAGTACTCCGCAGCGTCGCCAGGGGTTACTGCATCGCCCGCTCTCGCGGGCGATGACACGGCCGTGTGACGCCATCAGGTCAGAGCGAAAGTTGCTCTACGCAACCTGACTATCATTCATTCAACTGAGCCCAACTGAACGATCTCGACAACGGTAATATTGCGCAAAAATGGCAGCGCCGGGATATCAAAACTATAGCGAAAAGACAGTTCTAAAATGAGGTATATTGTATTTTGCGGTTTTGTCTGCGCTTAGTGTGTTCACAGCCTTGTTGATTTCACCCTTTCTCACATTTGTGGTCGTACAAAAGACCGCCCACTGTGATTATGTAGCCATTGCTATACTGGAATATCTCACTCGTACGATGGGGAGCTAGAAATGACAAAAATTGCACGGGGATGGTCCCTTGCGAGCACAGCTGCCATGATTTTGGGGGCGACTGCCTTGTCAGGATCCGCTTTTGCGCAGGATCGCCACGGAGGCGGCTTCAATCTGCATAACCACTTCGCTCAGAATGTCACGCCAGACAACAGACCTGGTGGTGGAGGCGGTGGCAGCGGCTCCGGGGGAAAAACGCTTGACCCGGGTCCGCGAGGGGGCGCTGCCGGCGCGGGCGGCCCGCTTCCCGGCCTCAGCCAGGACGAGTTGAATTTTTTCACCGCGGCCACGGATGTGTTCAACGAGGTTGAGGCGGTTGCCGACGGCTTGGGCCCACGTTTCAATCTCGACAGCTGCGGCGGGTGTCACGTGCATCCGGCCGCGGGCGGCTCGAGCCCTGCGACCAATCCGCAAGTGGCGAATGCAACCGCGAATGGTGCCAAGAATACGGTGCCGTCATTCATCACCGCGAACGGGCCGATACGCGAAGCGCGCTTCGTGCGCAATCCGGACGGAACGCCGGATGGCGGCGTGCACGATCTCTTTGTGATCACCGGGCGCGCGGATGCGCCGGGTTGCAACATCACGCAGCCTAACTTTGCGGCCGCGGTTGCTGCAAACAACGTCATTTTCCGCCAACCGACGCCCACATTCGGCGTTGGATTGGTCGAGGCGGTTCCCGATGCAGGTCTCCAAGCCGCCTTTGCGGCCAGCGCGCAGCAGAGGAGGTCGTTGGGCATCTCGGGAAGCTTCAATCGCAACGGCAATGACGGCACCATCACGCGATTCGGCTGGAAGGCGCAGAACAAATCCCTGCTGATCTTCTCCGGCGAAGCCTACAACGTCGAAATGGGCGTCACCAACGATGCCTTCCCCAACGAGCGGGAGGACAATCCGGGCTGCCAATTCAACAACTTGCCGGAAAGCACGACTCGTCTGGTCAACAACACCAACAGCGTAAGCCCGGCGTCGGACTTTTCGTCGGACATCGTCAATTTTACTGCCTTCATGCGCATGTTGGCGCCGCCGACCCCAGCGACGTCCACCGCGGCGCCGGCTGCGTCGACGCCCGCCTCGACGCAGGTCGCGGCAGCGACTGCCACCAGCGCCATAGCGGCCGCATCCTCGACCACTTCAACGTCGACCACGTCCACGTCGTCGACTGCGTCGGTGACCCGAGGACAGCAGGTGTTCGCGAATGTCGGCTGTCAAGCCTGCCATATCATGAATCAGACCACCGGAAAGTCATCCATGACCGGGCAGAGCAATGTGGCGTTCCAGCCGTTCAGCGACTTCGCCATCCACGACATGGGAACGCGACTCGCTGACGGTGTCTCCCAAGGCGGCGCCTCTGGCAGGCAATTCCGTACCGCGCCGCTGTGGGGTGTCGGACAGCGCATCTTCTTCCTCCATGACGGCCGCACCAGCGATATCTACCAGGCCATCCAGGACCATGCCAGCCAAGGCTCGGAAGCAAACAGCGTGGTCAGGAACTTTAATCTGCTGAGCACGACTGACCAGCAGGCGGTGGTCAACTTCTTGCGCTCGTTGTGAGCTCGTCCACACTGCAATGCGCCGGTTGCTGCTGTTTGTGGGGTTAGGGGTAGCGACTTGCGTCGCCAGTGGGCTCGCTTGGCGTTACGGTGCCGTAACATTGCCTTACGGCACCGTGATGTCTCCGCTGCCGGTTCCCGAGGACGGAAAGGTTCTGAGCGGAACCTATGTCAACGACTATTTCGATCTGTCCTATCCGCTGCCGGAGAGATGGACCGAAGGGGAGCCGGGGCCGGATCCCTCCGACACCGGCTATTATGTGCTGAGTTCGCTCATTCCCGAATCGGAGCCGAACGCGACAATCATGATTGCGGCGCAAGACATGTTCTTCGCGTCCAAATCGCACGGCAACATCGCCGAGATCGTGAGCGACTTCCGTCAGGCCATGTCGGAAGTCGACGGCATGACGATCAATCGCGAGCCGACCGCGGTGAAAGTCGCGGGTCGTCTTCTCCATCGCGTGGATTTCAGCGGAGTCGGGCTCTATCGCGCGACATTCACCACCGAGATCCGCTGTCATGCCGTGAGCTTCAATCTTACTGCGCGCGATCCGGAGTTGCTGGCGAACCTTGCGTTCGGCGTGCACAAACTCTCCACTGCCGGAAAGTGGCATTTAGGCTCTTCGGTCCCCCATTGCATCGAGAATTACGTGGTGCCGGAGAGCCTGTTGCAAAGAGTTGAGCCTATCCCGGTTGGTCCCAAGTTCTTGCCGATTCCGGTGCGTATCATCGTCGATACCGAGGGCTCCGTGAAGCACATCCACGTGATACGCGCGACTGCCGAGCAGCGCAAAAGCATTGAGGACGCGCTGCGCCAGTGGAAATTCAAACCCTATCAAATGAATGGACGCGCAGTCGAGATTGAGACGGGCTTGGTGTTCCGGTTCGCGGTAGCGGAAAAATAACCATGTTGTTGGTTGCAAGCGGGTTTTTCAGATAGACGCGCGTCGGACCACCGCCATGTGACAAGCGGCGTCTGGGCGTCGGTATTGGAATGTGACGGGTGGGGGCCATGACGATCGATACGACGAGACGAGACGGCAATTTACCTTTGCTTGATGCAAAGTGCGCCCTATCCGGGCGCACCCGACCCAGAGGCACTGGATCAAGAGCAGTGACCGCCGCTATTTGGCTCGGATGCGCCGTGGTCAGTGCGATCCCCATGGCCACCACCGCCTCAGCCCATGTGAAATGGTTCGTAACATGCAATGCGGCCGATGATCCGCTTCCGCCGCAGGCGGTGTTCACGCCGACCTTTTGGCTCTTCTCGGCCCTGTTTGTGACGCTGCTCTATGTCGGGTGTGCGATCGAGGAGACGAAGCTCGGCACATCTCTCTCAGGGCTCATCGATCGCTGGACCGAGCCCTTGCATAAGCGCGCCGACGGTCTGTTGCGGGCGGTCGCGGCTGTCTCTTTTACCCTGCTGTGGGCCGATGGCGACTGCATTCTTACACCGGAGCTCAAAGGCAGCGGTACCTGGCTCTCGGCCATTCAGGTGCTCATTCCGATCTATTTGATTGCGCGGGCCACACTGCCCGCTGCGGCGGCCGGCATCCTCGTGCTCTACGGCTACGGCGCCGCCACCGATGGTCTGTTCCATATGCTGGATTACACAGTTTTTCTTGGGCTCGCTGCTTATTTCGCGCTGTCCGCATTGCGGAATACCGAGCTCCGCTCCTTCCGGTTCGATTGCCTGCGGTGGACGGTCGCTCTCTCGCTGATGTGGCCGTCGATGGAAAAATTCCTGTATCCCTCCTGGATCGCGCCGATCCTGGCACAGCATCCGGAGCTGACCTTGGGCTTCAATGTCGGCACCGTCATTACTGCGGCGGGGGTGGTGGAATTCGGCCTCGCCTTTGCGTTGTTCTGGACGCCCCTGGTCCGTCGTTTTGCCGCCGCCGGCCTCGCGATGCTGCTGTTTGCGGCAACATTCGATTTCGGCAAGATGGATGGAATCGGTCATTTGATCATCATCGCTCTTCTCGTATTGGTGTTCGCTGATCCGGGAAGGAAACAGGCCTGCTGTCGCCCGGCTGTCGCCCCGCTTGTCGGCGGAACGACATTGTTGGCGGTCATCTTTCTCTATGCAGGCTTTCACACGCTTTACTATGGGTCGTCGCCCGCGGCGGTTGCTGCGCTCGCAAGCGGCGCGGCATTGGCGTTGTTGACGATCAGCTTTCTCTGCCTCCCCGGCCTCGCACAAGGGTTACGACGGGCCATCAGGCGGCGCCTGCTGCTATGGTTGATCGAGCGCGATGAGGCGGGCGACACTCTGACCGTGCAAAGACCGCGCGACTTGGCTGCGCCGCGACGGATGACGCGTTCCGAGCGTTTGGTGGCCCTGCGAGCACATGGCTAGCTCAGCACGCACCGCGGGGCCGCCCTACGCAAATGCGCCGCGGCGTAAGGTTCGCCCTGCTAAGCCACTCGCCTTCACGGGTGAGCATTCGACTGATCGGCGCATGAACTTAAGTACTGATCGGCGCATGAACCTGAGCAACGAGCAGGAGCCATTCTCTCTTTCCGAACTTGCGGCGGGAAGCACTGCGGTCGTTGCTGTCGCACTGATCGCGTTCCTGGGTGTCAGGGTCTCTCAACCGCCAGATCCGCCGCCCGCAAATATTGCGCAGGCGACGCCGTCGCCTGCGACCGGGCCGAGCTCTGCGGCGGAAATGAGCCAACGGCGCCGGCATGTGCCCACCGCGACGGCGCGTGCGCGGCAGGGCCTGCCGCCGAACGATGTGATAATGCACCTGTCAGAGTCATCCGGTGCCGATTTGTCAGCAAGTCACCCGCCAGCGTCAAATCCGGCCGCAACGAAGGGGGCCGCAGCTTCAAATTTTCTCGTCGAGGCCGCACCAGCGACGATTGTAGAAATGCAGTCGCCCGATATCGGCGGCCCGCCGCCCTCATTGATCGGGCCACCAGATCTATTTCGAACCAAAGACGCAATCAGCGTTCGGCCGTCTGAGCCGATCAGGGAGGCGGCGATCCCGGCGCCGCCCGAGGCGGAGCGAAATCCGTCCAACCGTTCCGATGCAATGTGGATCCAGACGAAGCTGCGCGATCTGGGTTATTTGGCAGGTAACGGCAGCGGCGTCTGGGGAGCAGCCTCCCGGAACGCGTTACGTGATTTCAAGACAATGAATGGGCTTGCGGAGGACGACAAATGGGACCGGGACACCGAGCAGCGGCTGCTGTCGAAACAAAACGTCCCTGCCTCCAGCACCTTCATCGGCGGTTGGGCGCAGAGCGTTGAGGAGTGCCAACGGTTCCGGGGCCCGGGTGCTCCGCTCGTCATAAGGTCACGCGGCGCCGAAACCGACAGCGTCAAATGCAGTTTCAAGTCGATCAAACGGGAGGTTGCGACGACGTGGCGTATTCAGGCCGCATGCTCGGCCGGGGGGCAGTCGTGGAATGCCAATGTCAGCCTGAAGCTCGCCGGATCGAACCTGAACTGGTCGAGCGAGAATGGCAAAGAGACCTACGTGCGATGCGCGAAGCCGTGATATCGACTCCGGGCCGCATTCAGGCCGGCGGCGCCGACCCTGGCTACCTTCTCAGCGCGGCTTGCGTTCCGATGAGAACGAATCACCTCTCCCGCGTCATGCCCGCGCAGAGACACCCCGCCGGCAAAACGGCGGGGACCCCGTCTTCTCGGGCATCCACGTCTTTGTTGCGGCGCCTCAGCAAGCAAGACGTGGATGGCCGGGACAAGCCCGGCCATGACTCCGACTAAATGGCTCAACCTGACGGGAACACGCCTTAATTCATGAGACCGCTCCGGCGCAAGGCGAAATACTCATTGTATGGAAGATCGTCGGTTACGACCATGCTCTTGCCGTCCACCGGGAGCAGCTTGGCGATATCGGTTCGCCGCGACAGAATATTCTCCGCCATCAGCTCAAGCGAAATACTCGAATTCCATTCCATGAGATCGCGTTTGGCTGGTCCAGAAAGACGTGCCACGAATTCTGCGGGCGCGATCTCGGGGATCGGCGACGCGGAGGCCAGGAAATGATAGCCCCAGTCCTCGATCGATTTGAAGGCGACCACATAGGGGAAGGACTCCCCTAACGAGCGCACGACCGCGTACTGGATATTTTCTTCGCCCCCGGGGAACCATTGCTGGAGGATGCCGCCGGGTGCGAGATGAGCCTTCACGACATCGTAGAATTCCTTGGAATAGAGCAGGCTCGACGCGGCAGCCTCGATCGGAGGTGGCGGATCCAGCGTGATGACGTCGAATTTCCTGTTGCCGCGCAGCAGATAGCGGCGGCCGTCATCGACGACGATGTGAGCCTTCGGATCGCTGATCACATTTTCGAAATCCGGAAAGAAGAAACCGAAAGACTCGGTCACCGAACGAGAAAGTTCGACGACCGTCGTATCGATTCCCCAGCTTTGCATGGCGCGGAAAGTCGTGCCCATGCCGAAACAGATGATCAGCCCTGACTTGGCGTTGTTGTTGACCGCCAGCGGAAGATGCGCCATGACCTTGGTGATCGGCGTCAAAAATGTCATGCCGACGCCATTCACCAGCAACCGCTTACCCATTCCCTCGCCATATGCGATGACGGTTGCCACATGATCACGGCGGACTTCATGCGGTCCATCGTAAAAGCTCCCGTCCTCGTAGCCGCGGCTCACGAATATCGAGAACGCAAATAATGCGGCGAACGGGAGGGCCACCCCGGCGCTCTGCCGTATTGACAAGAGGACCCGCCGCATCGCCCACACAAACAGCAGGAATATCGGAACGCTCAGAACGAGAAGCGCGGCGTGTGTGCCGATTGTGGGGAGAAGCACATAGGCGGCGACGAGAGGGCCCAGGATTCCCCCGGCAATGTTGACGCCATAGGAGCGGCCGGCGTTGGCGGGATCGCCGCCGGAATACTCGTCGATCAACCGGGGCGTGAGGTAGCCAAGCGCGAGACAGAAGGGCACGATACTCAACAGCGTTACAGCGACATTCTCGCCCAGGCGCGGATCGTTGAGCACGATCGGCAGCAACGAGAACACGCACGATGCGCCGAGAACGCCCTCCGTCGAAATGAGCCATCCATCCTTGAGGCCGCGGCGGTAAAGATAGGAGCCGATCCACGTCGACAGCAGATAGGTCGTGAGTATCATTGCGAAGGCGTAGATGGTCGTCTTCAACACGAAGGTAAATGCTCGCGTCCAGGCAACCTCCATGGCCAGGGACGTGAACCCGGTCGTGAACAAGATGACCTCGAGCCAGCGCCTCGACGCCGGTAATTCGCTCTGCACCGGAGCTCGATTCGGTGCGCGCAGTGCAGCAGGTTGCTCCGACTCAGACCGGGAAGTCCACGCGAGGAGGAAACTAACCGCAGCGATCAAACAATTAATAGCCGCTGCGATGGTAGACGTCTGGCTAAAGCCGAAAAGCTCCACCAGAACAAGAGCGGTCATCGCGGTGCCGGCCGTCGCCCCCATGACGTTCGCCACATACAGAAAGCTGAAGCCGCTTTGATTGACAGGATCCGTCTGTCTCACGAACGACATCATCAGGGGAAAGGTAGCACCCATCATGATGCACCAGGGCAGGATCGCGACGACAATAAAAATTGCCGATATGAGCAGATAGCCCGTTGAACTGGCTTCTCCGGCCCCGAGCAGGTAGGCCTCACCGAACCGGAACAGCTGTGGGACGACGAAAGCGCCGGTCGCAATGGCGCACTCGGCCGCACCGTAAAAATAGGCCGACGAAATCTTTGATCGCGAACTCCACCATTGGCTCCATTTGCCGCCGAGCCACGAACCAAGTCCAAGGCCCAACATAAAGACGGACAGAACGACCGACAGAACCGGGGTGATGACGCCGAAATTCGCAAAGGCCATGCGGACCCAAACGACCTGATAGAGCAGACTGCAAAATCCCGAGCAGAAGAACAAAAGGAAGAGAATAGGTTTGACGCGACCGCTGATCGCTGCGGGCCTGGTTGTCCCCTGTCGTTCCTTCACCAAGGCGTGGTCCATGTTCCAGACTCCGATAAACCGCGATTCTTAGGAAGCATTTTTCGGTCAGGTCGACCTACCTCTGTGCTGTCATCGCCCGGCTTGACCGGGCGATCTAGTAACCACAGACCGGGGATACTGGATTGCATCGAAATCGGATGTTTCCGATTTCGACGATTTAATGCCGAAGTCGGGCAGGCCCGACTTCGGGTCAAGCCGGGCAATGACACTGGCAAGGTCAACCTAATGGAAAATGCTCTAGTCATCGGCGACCCGGCAGAGGCTCAGGGCGTGCCCTTCCAAGTTCGACCAAATGGGTTGACAGGGCGAAGCGCTCAGCCGCCGACCAAATTGCCCCAATAGGCGATTCAATTTGTCGGCATTGAATTCGTCAACGCTGAGAATAAACGTCGGCCGTCCGGGCGTTCTCATGATGCGTTTTACCTCGGATGCGAGCCTGTTATCCTGTGACAGTTCCAGATAATTATTCTCGATCCCCAGGTATTGGGCCGTCGGCTCAGCGAATGGAATGAAAAACGCCACCGGATCCCACGTGGCAATCAATACGGCACTCTGCGCCGGCAGCGCCGGCACGCGTACGTCGACGTATCGATCTCCGTAGCGGCCGCGACCCCAGTCAAGATAAACGGTGGTGGTGGTGGCGAGGATCAACGACATGATTGCGGAGATGATCCGCAGGCGGCGATCTTCAAAGAGCCAGATCAATGCCCCGATCGTGACGACCCCCGTCAGCATTTCAAGCGGGACGGCGTACCTGTAGTAGCCGAAGCCAAGCGCCCAGCAGAAGTACGACAGGATGACGAATATGAAAACGAGATCGAGACCGCGCGTCCGCGTTGATGTCTCTGCCCGACGGTAACCGTTGCGTAGATAGTTCATCGCAAACGCCGCGAGTCCGGCGGCCGTCGCCACATACGCAATAGCGCCGCGCCAGTCGCGGAAAGGCGGCTCCGCCACGATATAGGTGTCGACCGTTGTCCAATAAAACGGGTAGGTGATCAGCTGCCAGATGTCTTGCGGCAGGAATCGCGCATCCCGAACCGCTTCAGGTTCCCAGTACGGCGAATGAAAGATCTGATTGAGGTAGGGAAATGTTGGATTTCCGAAATCGTGCCAAAGGATGAGCATGTGATGTCCCGCAACCGCGAGAAATCCCATGAGCGCGCCTCCACCAAACGCGATCGGACCGCCAACCGTCCTGCGCCGTATCGCCACAAGAAGAGCGACAGCGCCTAATCCCGGTACATAAATCGCCGACGTATATTTTAATCCGATACCGATCCCGGCCAATAATCCCGATCCGGCAAAGCCGAGCCGGGCCTCGCGTCCGTTTCGCGGTCCGGCGACCTTGAGAATGCCAAACAGCGCGCCCAGCACGAACAGCGAACTGGTGAGATCATTGGTGGCCGTTCCGACCAGGGACACAAACCCGGCGCCGGAGACACCCATCAACCAGGCGGCGGCTGTCAGCGTCCGCCGCTCCAACGTCTGAATCGGACGGATGACGTGGCAGGTGATGGCGAACAGCACCGCGGCATTGATGCCGTGCAGGGCGCCCATGATAAACGCGATGAGGCGCGGAGTTTCATTCAGGAAAGAGGAGATCAGCCCGTAAAACAACAGGTCTGCCGTGGGGTTGAGAAAACCCTGCTCTTGCGCGGGACCAACATCGTAAAGGTATCGGTCGTGCAAATATGCCCACGGCGCATAGAGGTGATAATAGCGCAGATCCCAGTAGTTATCCGGCCCGAGGGCGACCGACAACACGCCCACGCCGCCACAGATAAGCGCAATCAGGGCGCAAAAGTGCCACGCCTTGAATAGCCGGTCAATGCCGGCCGAAACTTTGACATTCGACCGCCCGATGGCCGCCTCGCGCGCGGTCGTGCTGGACGGCGTAGCGACGAGTTGATCATCTGAGTGACTACGCGAAGACAAGACCAAGATCTCCCCGGATCGCTTGAGCTCTGCGCGCTCGCGCATATGCTGTTTTCGAATTACCCACGAGGACAGACCCAAAAGCCCGCAAGCGGTGGATGGGAATTTTGAGCCGGAGCGTTGTCATCCCGTGATCATGCGCATCAGGACGCGGTCTTTGCGCACGAAATGATGATAAAGCGCGGCGCCGATGTGCACGGCCGCAAGGCAGGCGATGGCGGCGCCGATCAGGGCATGAACCACGAACAGACGCTCGGACAAGGGGCGATCCTGAGGCCAAATCGGCGGCAGCTCAAACAGTCCAAATACCATGATTGGTGCGCGATAGGCGGAAGTGGCGACCCAGCCGATGAATGGCTGCACCACCAATAGCGCGTAGAGTCCCCAATGCGTGGCGCGCGCGGCCAACTGCTGGAGCGGCGGGATGTCCTCTGGCAGCGGCAGGGGCGGGTGCACGAGACGATAGCCGAGCCGCAGCAAAACGAGGGGGATGATGACGGTGCCGATCGAGCGGTGCAGGTCATAGAGAGGGTCCTGCAGCGGTCCGCCCCATTCGTTGGTGATGACCACGCCGAGCGGAAGCATGAACAGAACGAGCGCGGCCGTGGTCCAGTGCAGTGCGCGCGCGGTTGCGCTGTAGGCGGTCGATGTCTTCTGGTCGGTCATGCGAGCGCCCTTTGCGAAACCGTTGAAGTTTGCAGCACGCGTTCGGCAATTCCGTGAGAGGCGGCGAGCCTCACATCCGCCCTGTCGTCCATGGCCCCCTCCCTGTCGCCGCCGGCGCGGCGCCTTCCGCTGATTTCTAGCCGGACACTCCCAGGATGTCCTTGGATCCCAGGATGTCCTTGGATCGAATTCATGTTAACAATTTACCGGGAAGCTGGGAAGTTACCAGGGGCGACCGGAGCCCTGCGACCGGAGCCCCCCGGGTATCGTCCGCTATCGAGCTGGCGCGCGCTGATCCGTGCGAACAATCAGCCGAGATGTAACAAAGGGGAGGCCGCATGCTCGCAAACCGCAAGATTTGCGTTGTGCTACCCGCCTATAACGCGGCGCGGACGCTCGAAATGACATTCAAAGAGATTCCCGCCGATGTCGTCGATGACGTGATTTTGGTCGACGATGCAAGCACGGACGGCACATTTCGGCTGGCAAAGAACCTGGGCGTTTTCGCGGTCAGACATGATTGCAACAAGGGCTATGGTGGAAACCAGAAGACCTGCTATCGGTTGGCGCTGGAACGTGGCGCCGATATTATTATCATGTTGCATCCCGACTACCAATACACCCCGAAATTATTGCTCCCGATGGCGTCGATGCTATGTTCTGGATTATTTGATGTCGTGTTAGGCTCGCGCGTTCTTGGCGTAGGTGCGCTGGCAGGCGGCATGCCGCGGTACAAATATATGGCAAACCGCGTACTCACATTTGCCCAGAATATCCTCCTTGGTTACAAGCTGTCGGAATATCACACTGGATACCGGGCATTTACGAGAGCTGTCCTTGAGGCCGTTCCGCTCGAGCGTAATTCAGATGATTTCATATTTGATAACCAGATATTATCGCAAGTCATCTATCGCGGATTCAAGGTCGGTGAAATTTCTTGTCCAGCGAAGTATTTCCCGGACGCATCTTCCATTAATGTCTATCGCAGCATCACCTACGGCTTCGGCGTGCTAAAGACCAGCATCAGCTTCAGGCTCGCTCGCCTGGGTTTGGACCGCGGCACAATATTCGAAGGGCTGCTTCAATAGCCTTGATTGTCGAGCTTACGCTGACAAGCACCGGCATGTTATAACGACTCCCGGTCGATTTGGTCCGCTCGGTCGTCATGCGCGGGCTTGACCCCGCATCCATCATCTTTGCAAAATCTATCCGAAGAAAGATGGACGGCGGGCCAAGCCTGCGGGTGACAGCGGGGGTGGACGAGCGCCGACTCAAATCGACCGGGAACTGCTATAAAATTTTGGGTCATCGCCGGATGAGCGCGGGCTAATCATGGGGAGGGAAGCATGAATGTGCAGCGGCGGGATTTGCTGTTGTTGGCGACAATAGTGTCAGCGATTTCGACATCCGGCTGGACACAAGCGGTATCGCCGGCGGCTGCGCCGACCGGCAGCGGCGCGCGAAGCGCGACTTCCATACCGGATTTTTCAGGCACCTGGGCTCATCCCTATCTTACGGGCTTTGAGCCACCGGTAGCGGGGCCCGGGCCGGTGCGCAACAGGTCGCGCCGCCGCGACGGCATCGCCAACTTCCAACAACTGGTCGGTGATTACACCAACCCGATCTTGCAGCCCTGGGCGGCCGAGGTCGTGAAGAAGCACGGCGAGATTTCATTGGCCGGCCAGGGCTATCCGACGCCAAGCAACCAGTGTTGGCCCGGCGGCGTGCCCTACGTCTTTTGGGATTTCTTGCTGCAAATCTTCCAGCAGCCGGACCACATCTTGATGGTCT
>WNFT01001296.1_pt1 | contig 21183 bp, 15 predicted proteins | sample 5400191 | NCBI WGS metagenome assembly WNFT01 (sample SAMN13153359, study PRJNA577476) | soil metagenome | isolation source: 80 cm saprolite under Madrone tree | place: USA:California | collected 2016-06-14 | reverse complement strand
TATCCGGTGCAACGCGGCGCGGCCGCGTTGTATTCGCGGGAAGGCCGCAAACAAGTCCGTGCGCTCGTTGATCATTACATGGGCAATGCAAAAATCCTGCGCGACGCGTGCACAAAGATTGACATGAAGGTTTTCGGCGGAGTGAACGCGCCCTACATCTGGGTGAAAACGCCGGACGGCTTGAGCAGCTGGCAGATCTTCGATCGGATGCTGCGCGAACTCAATGTCGTCATCACGCCTGGCAATGGTTTCGGCGCGCAAGGCGAAGGTTATTTCCGCATCTCTGCATTCAACTCCAGGGAGAATGCGGCGGAGGTGGCGCGCCGCCTCCAGACTCTTTGCTGAGATCAACATCCACCCGCGGAAGGATGTCGAAACACTCTTGTCGATCTAATCGGCGAGCGTAAAGTTCCGCAGTTTTGGAGAAACCGAGTCTTCCTAATCAAGACCTGCCGCAGCTCTATCGTTTTTGCTTTCTCATGCTGGGCGACGCGGGCAAAGCGCAGGAAATTTTCCAGGCAATCATGCACGACGCCGCATTGCGCGCGGCCGAAGGTGAATTGCCGAATGATCGCTTGTCGTTCTTTCGCGACGCGCGCTATCGTTGTTTGGGAGCGAGCGAAGCCGGCTTGCAAGCCGAAGCAATCAAATTGGAGGAGCATGCGATCGATTCCAATGCTCCAGTCCAAATCGCAAAGCTCGAACCGGCGCAACTCGCGGTTTGGATTTCGGCCGCGCGCGATCCGCAGCGCACGGCCCTGGCACTTTTTTATCTCGATGAATTTGATCACGAAGAATTGCTGGCACTGAGCGAACTAAAGACAGCCGAGTTCGCCAACCTGGTCGCCAACGGGCGGCAGGAATTTCAGGCTTGGTTGAATGCGACTTTCCCGCGCGAGCAACCCTTCGAAGAACAAGCATGAAAATGCCACGTCTATCGCGTCGTCAGCGCATGTTCGTGCAGTGCGCCCCTTTCAATGAGGAACGCATTCGTGACCGCGCCATGCGCGCGGCTGTTTTTCGCGTGCGAGAAACCGACGAGTTCGCGAATCAGCGCGCGTTTGATCGGGCGGTGGCCGCTTTAGTTCAAACGGTTCCCATTCCGGGAGGAGTCACCGAATGGATGTCGAAGGGAATTTACGTGGCCGCGCCGAAGCGGACTTGGAAACAAGCGCTGCAAAATCCGGCCGTGCTGGCCATCGGAATAGCCGTCAGTGTGATCGCCGCCGTTTTCGTGATGAAGCTAATCGAACGCATGAACGAATTTCCCGGCGAGACCACCGCGCGGCGGCTGCTGACGGTGGCGAGCTCCGTGCACTCGATGATGTTGGATCCGGTGAAAACTGACGCAGGCGCGCTGGGGGATTATTTTTTTATGAAACATCGGCTGCCGCATTACGACGTGCCGCCTGAGTTTGCCGAGCTGAGCACGCTCGGATGCCGCGTATTCGACGACGAGGAAGGCCAGCGCGTCGCTCAAATCTGGCTCGTTGAAAAACATATACAGTTTTTCTTTTTCCCGGCGGAGCGTGATCCGAAGACCGGTGCGGCGCGCCATTTCTCCGGCTGGCGTTATGTCGATCAATACCGTTGGACCGGGGTGGTGCAGGAGCGCAACGGCGTTTGTTTCATGGCCGCGCTGCGCGGGAGCGAGAAGGATCTCGCGCCATATATTTCGAAACCAAAAGATTAGGCCGACAATCACAAGACTTCTTCTGAGCGGAGTCGAATGGATCGACATCCTCGCTCGCGTTGACAGTTCGTGATAGGCGATTCAATCTTCTCGCATTCGTGCCAGGGTAGCTCAGCGGTAGAGCAGGGGACTCATAAGCCCTTGGTCGGGAGTTCAATTCTCCCCCCTGGCAATTTTTTAGCGTTCGATGTTGGATGTTCGGCGTTGAACGTTTTAAAAACGCCGCTTTACGTCACTCGCCGATGACCAACGACGACAATTTTTTCGAAAGACTTTTCGCGCGCGGAAATTCGTACTGGTTGACGCGGTTTGTTATTTTGCGGTTGCTCGGTTTTGTTTACGCGATTGCGTTCCTGATTGCGGCACAACAACTGGTTTCGTTGATCGGTGAACACGGACTGACGCCAGCAAGTCATTTTCTTGCCACGATCCAAGCGCAACTTGGCTCACGCACGGCCGGCTTCTGGCATTTGCCGACGCTGTTTTGGTTCGGCATTTCAGACAACTTGTTGCCGATCTTTGCTTGGTTTGGTTTCGGCCTTGCGCTTGTTGTCCTTGCCGGTTACGCCAATGCGATCATCCTTGCGACGCTTTGGATGATGTACATGTCGATCGTCCATGTCGGCCAAATTTGGTATGGCTACGGCTGGGAAATTCAGCTGCTTGAAACCGGCTTCTTGTCGATCTTTCTCTGCCCGTTGTTCGATGGGCGGCCGTTCCCAAAATGCCGGCCGCCGCTATTGGTGATTTGGCTTTTTCGGTGGCTCGGTTTTCGCATCATGCTCGGCGCCGGCCTCATCAAAATGCGCGGCGATCCATGCTGGCGCGATCTCACCTGCCTCTATTATCATTACGAAACGCAACCGATCCCGAATCCGATCAGCCGGTATCTGCATTTCGCGCCGCATTGGTTCCACCAGATCGAGACAGCCTGGAACCATTTTGTCGAACTGATTGTGCCGTGGTTTTCATTCGGTCCCCGCACCGCACGCCATGTCGCCGGCGTCTTGCTGGTCAGTTTTCAAATCATCCTCATTATCAGCGGCAATCTCTCGTTTTTAAACTACGTCACCATCATTCCATTTCTGGCTTGCTTCGATGACACGCTTCTTGGTCGCATTTTGCCGGAATCGCTCGTTCGGCGCGCCAAGAAAGCGGCGGAGGAATCAGAGCCGTCGCGCATCAACAACACGATCGCGATGGCATTGTCGATCTTGGTCGCGTATTTGAGCATCGCGCCGGTCCTCAATCTCGTTTCCGGCCGGCAACTCATGAATTACTCCTATGATCCGCTCGATCTCGTAAACACTTACGGTGCGTTTGGAACCGTCGGCCGCGAACGCGACGAAATCGTTTTCGAAGGAACGCAGGACACGTTCATCACCGGCGATACAAAATGGCTGGAATACGAATTCAAAGCCAAACCGGGCGATCCGAACCGGCGTCCCGCTATCATCGCACCGTACCAATGCCGGATCGATTGGCAAATCTGGTTCGCCGCCATGGCGTCGCCGGCGGAATATCCGTGGACGTTGCATTTCGTTTGGAAACTTTTGCACAACGATCGCGGCACGCTCTCGCTTCTCGCCCGCAATCCATTTCCGAACGCGCCGCCGCATTATATCCGCGCGCGACTCTATCGTTACCAATTTGCACCGATCGGCGACCGCGCCTGGTGGAAACGCGAACCAATCGGCGAATGGTTGCCCGCTCTGTCCACGGACGACGCCGAGTTCCGCCGCTTGCTCGGCGCGATGAACTGGCTCGATTAGAAGATCGACATCTAGAGCGAGCGCTCTTTCAAGCGTGCGATGGTTTCGCGTAACATGCGGTAGCCGAAATGTCCCTGGGGCACGCGGAGCAATTCCGAGCCGCGCCATTTCTCATGAATCTTCTCGAGGTCTGCGGGACGCACGATTGAATCGAATTCGCCCGCCACAAAAAGGACGCGCTCGGCATCGCACAGCGGCTCGTTATGCACTGGCGAACTGAGATGGAAATGTCGCGCCACCAGTGACGGCTCGATTTTCTCGCGCCGCAGTTTCCGCCGCATGAAAGCCGTAGCCGGGCTTTCCCAAATCGCGTGTTCAACGTTGACGATGGGCGCCATCAACGCGACAAAACGAAAATCGCGCTCGACCATCGCGAGCAGCGCGCCGATCCACCCTCCGTAGCTCGTGCCGAGCACACCGAACTCGCTGCAACCGCGTTCGCGCAACGCCGCAATCAATTGTCGCACCTCCATAACCCCCTGGCGCAACCCCTCGGCGTTGCGGATGAGATCGGCGGTAATGGCAAGCTCGCCGTTCCAATAGCCTCGAGGAACACGCGAGTAGTGATACGGAAGATGCACGAAGCCCGCGTTCCAGCCTAGTTCGTTAAAGCGCGCGGCCCAGCGACGATAGCCGATATGACTCGCGGACATGAGGGCGTGCAGCATGAGCACCGTCGGCGCGCGCCAACCGCGCTGGCATGGAAAAAAATCCGCGCGAGCGATGTTGTTCGCCGGAAATTTTGTCTCGATTGGGCTGCGCCACGTAACACTCGTCCCGTTTCTGATTGCACTCGCTAGGTCGACATTGTGCCGAACTGCATAATAATCATGCGCGGTGAGCTTTTCACACTCCGCCACATACCGCTCCATCTCATCGCGGCTGCGCCCGTTCAGCCGGTGTCGCGACTGGAGAAGATTCATCGATGCGCACATGAGCGAATCCATCCCGGTTGCGGCCAGACGCTGCAATCCTGAAAGCTTTTGGGATTGTTTTATTTCACCACTGAGGGCGCGAAGATTTCGCATGCGCTCTTTCGGCGGATGGGGCAGATCGTCCGACGTGAGCGAAAATCTTTCGCGGACCTCGCGGTAGAGAATTTTGAACGCCATTGCCAGTTCTTGTTCCATCCGGTGGCGGGCGGCGGACTTCTCCAGATCCCGAGAAGGGGAAATCGGATCGCCGAATGCGATCCAGATGGGCGCCCGCCGCAGAGGTAGCCATCTCTTTGCCGAATAAAGGCGATCGCTGCCGACGATCACGCACGGCACGATTGGAACGCTGGCCATGTGCGCGAGTGTCGAAGCGCCCGCCCGGAGCGGTGCGCCTTCGAGCAGCGAACGTGCGCCATCGCGGATGCCGCCCTCGGGAAAAACGCCAACGACCCGTCCTTGCTTCAACCGTTCGATCGCAGTGCGGATCGTTTTTCGGTCGGCGCGATGACGGTCTGCCGGAAATGCATCGACTGCGCGCAAAAAATGCCCGAGCAGCGGAGTTGGAAAAAACTCGGCCATCGCCATCCAATCGATTTTGCGCCGCACGACTGATGAAATGATAAGCGGATCGAAATGGCTAATGTGATTCGACGCTAGCAGAAATGCGCCGTCGCGATCCGCATTTTCATGGCGCAACACGTGAATCCGCGCCGCATATCCAAAAAGGAGCCTCATCGACATTGAAGCGGCGCGATTGGCAATCGAATGAAAGAGTTTGCGCATGAACGTGGCGCAGCTTGGCAGCTTGCGTTTTTATTTGGATCGCGAGTCAGACACTCACGCCACTAGTTGCCTTTTGCGAGCTGATTGCATTTTTTCAAATCGAGTTTGCCGGAAGCAAGAATGGGAATTGATTCGACGCGTTGGACTCGCTTGGGAATCCATAAATTCGGAACGCCGGCTTCGTGAAGCTTTTTGCGCAAAGCCGCAAGATCGACATCGACGACGTTCAGCAACAGAAGCGCTTCGCCTTTGGTTTCATCGGCGACGCCAACAACTGCGATTGCTCTCTCGTCCCTTCCGGAGAGTTCAAGCAGGTCGATGATTTTCTGTTCGATTGCTTCGTGCGGCACCATTTCGCCGCCGATTTTTGAAAAGCGTGAGAGCCGGCCTTCGATGTAAAGAAAACCATCTTCATCGAACCGGCCGATGTCGCCGGTTTTGAACCAGCCATCGCGCAAAACTCCCGCCGTTCGTTCCCGATCTTTCAGATAGCCTTCGAAAATATTTGGACCGCGCAACCAGAGCATTCCGGCCTCGTGCAGCGAAAGTCTGCGATCGGTTTCTGGCTCGCGGATTTCTGCCGCGATGCCGGGCGCCATCTTGCCGACCGAACCCAGACGGCTCGACGGTTGTACCTGTTCGCCGGCCTTGGTCGGAGTTGGCTCCGGCAAATTCACGCTCACCACTGGCGAAGTTTCGGTGAGTCCGTAACCTTCAAAGACCTTTTGTTTGAAGCGGTCCTCGAAACTTTTGGCAAGATCGAGGGGAAGTTTCTCTGCGCCGGTGATGACGAGTCGCAAGCTGCGAAGTTGATGCGGCTCAACCTTGCGCAGATAGCCGCGCAGAAAAGTAGGTGTGGCCAGCAGCAACGTCAGTTTGTGTTGTTCGATTAGCGCCGCATTCTTCGTGACTTCCAGCGGATTCGGATAGGTAACAATGCGCACGCCTTCGATAAGTGGGTACCAAAGCGTGACGGTCGATCCAAAGCTGTGAAAAAACGGAAGCGCGGCAAGGATAGCATCGTCTCTCTTCGCGTCGAGAAGTTCCCGGAATTGCGAAACGTTGCCGACGATATTGCGATGACTGAGCACGACTCCTTTCGGCTCGCCTGAGCTGCCGCTGGTGAAAAGGAGCAGGGCTTCAGCGTGGTCGCCTTTTTTTGGAATTTGCAACAGCCGAATGAACAACCGCGCGGGAAGTAAGATGGACATCAGCCACCACCAAACGATTCGGGATTTCAGCTGAGGCATCAGCTCGTCCAATTTCAGAACGCGTTCGGGCCAGGGAAAATCCTTCAGCCGCTCGATGAATTGCGCAGCCGAGATTGCGGTCCGAAGTTCAGCGCGCTGGCTCGCCGATTCATTCGCCGAGCGACCCATCGTGAAGTTCAGATCGACAGGAATTTTTCCGGCAAGCGTAACGGCGAGATTTGCCACAACCGCGCCCTTGCCCGCCGGCAACACGATTGCGACCCGATGGTCCGGGCATTCTTTTTGAAGCAATCGGCTCAAAGCCGTGGCTGCACCGAGCAGTTTCGCGCGGCTCAATTTGCTTTGGTCGATTCCATCAATCACCGCCGTTGAGAACGGTCTTCGCTTCAAACCGCGCACGCACGCTTCGGCAAGATGTTGATCTAAATTGCGCCGCTGGCTATAACAAAACTCCCCAAGTTTTAACAATTCTTCACGCACCGTCGGAATGTCGGCGGCCTCGGCACCAATCGGTTTGCCAAATGCGACCGTGACACGATAGGGAATTTCCTTCGGCCACTTTCTGAAAAACTTTCCACCTTGAAATGAAAAAATTGAGCCCCACAGCCGGTCGAGCCAGACGGGAAGGACCGGCGCTTTTGCGTGGCGCGCGATTAATTCGTAACCGCGGCGCAAACGCAGCAATGTGCCAGCACGTTCCAGCTGGCCCTCGGGAAAAAGGCATACGATTTCGCCGGCTGCGATTTGTTCCGCGGCTGCGCGAATGGCGGAGCGGGAGTGACGCGGCTCGATTGGGATGCAGCGCACGATACGCAGGAACGGCCGCAGAAACGGCTTGTCATAAAATTCGCGGTCGATGATGTAGCGAATCGGCCGCGGACAGGCGAGTTGCAGTACAATCGCGTCGACCCAGCTGATGTGGTTGGGCAGAAGTAGAAACCCTCCCTTCGGCAAACATTCAATGCCTATGGATCGAACACGATAGAAGCAGCGTACGAGCGGCCGGCCAAAAAAGTGAAGCATGCGTTCGCCGGCCGACATCATCATTTATGATTTACAATCAGCCGCCCACGAACTGCAATCGGCAATTGGCGATGGAAAAGAGTTTTGGAAAAGCCCGCGGGATGGCACATACCGCTCTCTGGCTGCTTTTGGCCATCAATCTTTTTAATTACATCGACCGCTACATTTTGGCTGCGGTCCTGCCGCAAATAAAACACGATTTTCTCGCTGGCGATCCCAACCAGAACGGCAAAGCCGGATTGCTGACTACGGCCTTCTTGCTCACCTACATGTGCGCAGCGCCGCTTTTCGGTTGGCTCGCCGACCGATTTTCTCGATGGCTGCTGGTCGGAATCAGCGTGGCACTCTGGAGCCTGGCAAGCGGATGGTCTGGTTTAGCGATTTCGTTTGTTGTTTTACTTTGTACGCGTGTGTTCGTTGGCGTTGGCGAAGCCGGCTACGGTCCAGCGGCACCGACGATTCTTTCCGATCTCTACCCGTTGGCGCGGCGCGGCCGGATACTTGCCTATTTTTATCTCGCTATGCCGGTAGGGAGCGCGCTCGGTTACGCGTTTGGCGGAAAGATCGGAGATCTTCTCGGGTGGCGGTGGGCCTTTTATTTGGTGGTACCACCGGGATTGTTGCTTGCCATGCTTTGTTTTTTTATGCGTGATCCGCGGGCAAGATCGACATCGCCATCAATCGCGAAACCGCGGCCGAAACTGGCTGATTACCTCTTGCTGCTGCGTACGCCGTCGTACGTCATCAACACCGCCGCGATGGCGGCGCTGACTTTTGCGATCGGTGGCATTGCGGCGTGGGTGCCCGATTATATCTATTCAGATCGCGGTGCGGAATTCGCTGCCAGCCCAAATTTGCTCGGCAATATCAACGTCACTTTCGGCGCGATTACGGCGGTGGCGGGATTGTTCGCGACACTCCTCGGCGGCTGGACGGGTGATTGGCTTCGCAAGAAATTCGCAAGCGCGTATTTTCTCGTTTCTGGCGTCGGCGTTGTGCTGGCGTTTCCCGCTACCATAGCGATGCTCTATGTCCGTTTTCCCGGAGCGTGGATCTGCATTTTTATCGCAGTATTCTTTTTGTTTTTTAATACCGGACCATCCAACACAGCATTGGCGAACGTGACACTGCCGAGCGTTCGCGCGACGGCCTTCGCGCTGAATATTTTTATCGTTCACCTATTAGGCGACGCGACTTCGCCGCCGCTCATCGGCGTGATCCGTGATCGCTGGAGTATGAATGCCGGTTTTCTGACGGTCTCAGTAACAATCCTGCTCGCGGGAGCTCTTTGGTTTTGGGGCACGAAATTTTTGCCAGCCGATACCGAGATGGTGGAACGAACTACACCGCACGAGCAACTGTCGATCTAACAAGAAACCGCAGGAACATTTGCACGTTCCTGCGGTCCTTTGAACGTTTACGCTGCGCGTTATCGCGCAACGCAGCTGATTACTCTTGTTCCTCCGGTCCCTTGGGACTCGCGCTTGGTTCTATTGTTCCTTCGGTAGCATGACGGCGCGAGCTTTTCTTGCGCTCGCCCGCCGGACTGGCGGTGGCTTCCCGAGCAGATTCCTCGGTCCTGCTCGGCGAAGTCGTCTCGGTATGATACCGCGAGGAAGGTGTCGCGCTGGTCTTGGTTCTGCCGCTTGGCGATTCTCCAGGCGTCGCGGATTCGCCGCGACTCGGAGATTCACCGCGTGTCGCCGATTCACCACGCGTTGGAGATCTGCCTCGCGTTGCTCTTGGCGAAGGGGTTGGGCTCGCTGTCCCTGCGGGACTCGCGTATGCGGTCGCGCTCGGTGACGCACTCGCTGCAGGCGAAGTGGGCGCCGTTAGAGCTGAAGCGGTGGGAATCGGAGTAGCCGTCGCGGTCGTGGCGCCTGTTGTCGTAGTACTACTTCCGGTTGTCGCCGTGCTACCTCCGGTTACCGAAGTTCCCACGCCCACTCCGGCTTGTCCCGACACGCCATAGTAGGAGTAAACATTGTTGATCCAACCGCTGCTCGAATATTCGTCGATGCGCGCGTAGTCAAAGGCGGGCGCGTTATAGATCCGCTCTCGATCGACTCGCACTGTCAGAACGCGCGGATCGGATGTGATGGAATAGATCGTCCATGGAACGGCCACGGTTTTTGCCTGGCCAACTACGCGCGTGCCAGTGCCGCCGGCTGAAAGCACGGTGTAGGCCATGCAACCGGTGTTGCGGTCAAGAACGACCTCTTTGATTTCACCAATTTCTTCGCCTTGGGCGGTCTTGACCTTTGTGCCGATGATTTTGCTCGTCTGCACATAACCGGTGCTGGTGCTCGTAGTAGTAGTGCTGGTTGTCTGGGCTCTGGAATCGACTGGAGCCGCAGCCAAGCCCAAAATGGCCAGCGTCGCTCCGTATAGAAGAGAAGTTTTCATATGTTATTGAGCGGATGAAAAGAAGGTTCTGCGTTATTCAGAACCACCGAGATTGCTTCGCTGCCGCATTGTCCGTTGGACGTGACAATTTTTTTACGGCTAACGACGACGACACCGCAATGAAAGTTCAGATTTGGAATTAGAGAGTCTCGCCGTGTATATCGAGGTGCACATCGTAAGCGCGAGCTTGGTTCAGCGCTTGCAGCGCTTCCTCGCGGCGTCCGGATTTCGCCAACAGCCGGCTGAGCAGCTTCCAACTTTCCGCGCGATACCATTCTCTTCGTAGGCAAGCCTGCAATTCAGAGATTGCCTGCGCGGTCGCGCCGCTCTCATCCAGCACTGTTACATAGCGTCTTTCGATCGACCAATTGGGTGGGCCGGTCCGCGCCGCGAGCCGCAGACGCAATAAATTCGCCTGGCCCTTTTCCCTGTTTTCTAATACAGCGAGAAATTCGTGCGCTCGTGCTTCGACCAACGGTAACTTTACTGCGCGCTGGAGTTGTTCGCGGGCCGCTTTGAAATCGTTTTGTTTCAATGCGACCGCGGCCAGGTTCAAGATTGCGAGCGGTTGTCCCGGCTCTTTGCGCAACGCCGTTTCGAAATGCGTCTTAGCCTCTTTAACTCTTCCTTCATTAAGTTCGAGGTCACCGAGGTTGATAGACATTCGCGCGGAATCTCCACCACTTGCAATTGTCCGTTCCAGAAATGTCCGTTGATCTTTCCAATCAAACGTCCGGATAAATGTTCGAACGCCAAGAAATGCCAGCCACACGGTGGCGATGGAGATAACCGCCAATCGTACTGTCGATCCTTGCTGCTCATTTTTGGCTTGGACGAACTCCGCGGCTTCAATTGCCACCGCTAAAAAAAGGAAGGCCGTCGGCAGATAGAGCCAATGTTCCGCCACCGAGGCGTTCCAAACGAAGATTCCGCTAAACGGCAAATAGCTGATGCCAGCGAGCACCAGACATGAAAACACGGCGGGATTTCGTTTGCGCGCGCGAATCATCCAGTAGGCCGCCGCGACAATGAGTAAGATGCCGAGAAGGGTTTGCAGTTCGCGCCAGGCGGCCGCAGTCAAGCTCGCATCACTAAAGCCGCTCGGCTGAGTTTCAATGTTCCGATCCATATGGAGATTGAGAGGAAATACGATCAGGCCCGGATATTCTGCGAAAGCGCGCGCTACCAAGATCGGCCTCACCAGCGGTGGCGGGGGCGTGGGTAAGATCGGCGGCGCGAAATGTTCCGCCGGAAGCCGCAAACTCAAGTAAATGACCCCGGCGAAGACGACGACCCCGGCGGTCTTCAAAGTCGCGCCCCAGTTCTTTCTCAGCACAGACGTGGTTATCGCGAGCAGGAAAATGATCAAACCTGTCTCCTTGCTTAAGATGCTGAGAAGAAACGCAACAGTTGCCGCAACCAAAAAAAGCAAACCACTTTTCCCGGCCGCGCGCAGACTTCGTAAGATCAAATAAAATCCAAGGAAACCGAAACCTGCAGCCAACGGATCAGCGCGTCCGGAAACGTAAACGACAGCGGCGCTTTGGATGGGATGGATCGCCCAAACCAACGTTGCTCCAAAAGCGATTAGTCTACGTTTGTTTGGATCGGTTCCAAATAGAAGAAGGAGTTCTTCGGCCAGAAATAGAAATGCAATCGCTGCCGCAGTATGACAAATGATGCTCGCCAGATGATAGGGCATGGGCCGAAACGCAAAGGCAGCGTACTCGAGCGTGTAAGTGAGACGCTGGAGCGGACGGTAAAAATCCGAGGCCGTCGCATCGACAAATAGAAAATGGTTGAACCCTTCCGGAATGAGGCGCCAGCTTCGAATCAATGGATCGCGCAGAATCAGGGCGGTATCGTCCCAGACAAAACCGTCTCGCAGCGTTGGAGCATAGCTGATAAAGACAGCGGCGATGATGAGCAAGACGGCGAAACTCTTTTTCACAAGAAACGAATTGGACAGAATCAATAGAATGCGCGTCTAAGTTTGGAAATGTTTATGTCGATCTTGCCTGGGGCTTTGGCTGGCGCGCTCATCTTCCTTATGAGCAACGTACGTGCCGACGGTGTCCCCGCTGATTGCACGCAACTCATTCTCGCCATCGCACCCGATTGGAATTCGCTGCGTGGCAAACTTCAACTGTTCGAGCGGCCGCACGGCGGCAATTGGAGCGCAATCGATGCTCCGGTCCCGGTTTTGTTCGGTAAAAATGGACTGGCGTGGGGAACTGGCCTCGCCGGGCAGAATGAGCGCGGCCTACGAAAAAAAGAACGCGACGGTCGTGCACCAGCTGGCATTTTCAAGATCGGCGAAGTTTTTGGTTACGAATCGAATTTGCCGCCGGGCGGGGATTATCCATATCACCAGGTGACCGAAGCAGATGTGTGGAGCGACGACCCACGATCGCCCAATTACAATCGCCACATTGTGATCGATCCGAAGAATGCGCCCGATAATTACACACACGAAAAAATGCGTTCGGGCGATTTTGCCTATCACTGGCTCATCGAGATCCGACACAATTCTGATCCGCCAATTCCCGGTGATGGCAGCGCGATTTTTTTTCACATTCGCCGCGGAGTGAATCGGCCGACTACCGGTTGCACGACTATGGCAGAGCCCGACCTTGTAAGGATTATTACCTGGTTGCGAGCGTCACGCTATCCCTGTTACGTCCTTTTGCCCGCCGCAGAGTATGAAAAAAAATGGCAAGCTTGGAACTTGCCTTCACCCAACGCGCCTGCGTTCCAGCGCCAGCCCTTCGTTGATTCCGGCCGCCGTCAGGCTAGCTTGCTGTTAGGTATTTCTCATGCGAAGGCGCCCTAATCCTGATTCCGAAGCAAACATTCGCCGCATCGACACAAAACCTCGGGCAAAGAAGCAGACGCACGGTTTTCAAGTCCATTTTCTTCGCGGAACTGCGGTGCTAACGAAAATGTTCAGCGACACGCTTTACGGTGGAAAGGAGGCAGCGAGACGAGCCGCGCGCACCTTCAAGCGCTCAGCCGCGCGCGGCCTGGCCGCGCTGAGAACCGGAGGGTTCAAGTCGACGAGGCGAAGGAAAGCGGTTAACCGGCGGATGCAGCGTCGTCGACGAAGAAAATCTTAGAGAGCGTATCGCCTTAGGCGTGTTTTTCGCGATATGCCCCCCAGCATTCCATAAATCCAGGTGCGAAATCCCCCGGTCGCGCTGTGATCCAGCCGTTTACGACAGCGAGAGTAAAAAAAGCCCCGGTCTCGATTTCGCTTCGGTTGGGCCTGGGATCACCCTGGAAGTGGCCGCGATAGAGCCAGATAAATTCCTGCCCGGTCCGTATTGACGCCGAAACCTTCAGGACCTTTTCGAGTAGAACGTTGATGCCGAGCTCTTCCTCCAATTCGCGTTGGGCCGCTTCATCATATTCTTCCCCGGCGCAGACGTGACCGGCCGCGCTGGAGTCCCAGAGCAGGGGATGTCGATCTTTTCTGCGGGAGCGTTTTTGCAGATAAACCTCGCCGGCGTCGTTGAAAATCAGAATATGGACCGCGCGATGACGCAAGTTATCCCCATGCGCCTGGGACCGGTAAGCGTATCGCAGGATGCGGTCCATTTCATCGACGACTGGAAAGCGTTCTTCCTGGCCTGTGCGGCGCTCCGGAACAGTTAAAGGCGCGATCTCGTTTGTGAGGCCGATCCATTGGTTCAGCGACAACTCTTCCGCGCGAGCTTTCGGATCGAAGTCTAGTTTAGTGGCGGCCTGTTCCCAATCCGGGACGTGCGCACGCAGCAGTTTCTGTAATTGCTTTCTTCGTTGCGAAAAGCCGCGTCGCACCAGCTCCATGAACAGCGCGTCGTCGCGCTCGGGTAGTTCCAGAGGATCGCGCGGAGACATTCGCACCAACGCAGAATCGACATCCGGTTGGGGAATAAAAACCGTTGCCGGAATCGTGCGCAGATATTCCACGTGATGGTGCAATTGCACTCGCAAAGTGAGCGCTCCGTAGTCGCGTGAAGATGGTAAAGCAGAGAGACGGGACGCCACTTCCTTTTGTAAAACAAACAACGATAGTGATATAGGACTTGGATAATCCAGAAACTTCAGCAGGAGCGGACTGGAAATATTGTATGGCAAATTGCCCATCAATTTCACTCGCCCCTGCGAAAACAGGGTCCGCACATCAAAATCCAGTGCATCGGCATTGCGCACTTCGAGACGCGGATGACGAAAGCGCTCGCGCAAAAAATTTGCGAGACGCGTATCTTTTTCGAGTGCAAGGACGCGCGCGCCTTTCGTCAACGCCAGCTCTGTCAGTGCGCCCAATCCGGGACCGATCTCCACGACATAATCGCGCGGAGTTAATTCCGCTTGCTCAACAATCCACCGGACAAGGTTCTGATCGTGCAGAAAATTCTGCCCGAGCGTCTTGACCGGCGAAACACCGATCTCTCGAAGCGTTGCGCTGATCTCTGAGAGCTTCATATAAGATCGACAATCGCGCCTTGGATTCCGCGAAAAACGCGAATTTGTTCACAAAAATGCTGTGAACAAAATACCCCGCGCAGCCGATCTTATTCACAAGTTATTCGATGGCCAACTGCAATCCAACCCACGCTCGCCCTTATTTTCACTTGGTCCGGCCAGTTTCGGCCGACTTGGTGGCCACTCGAACGGGAAGAGTCCGCCTTTTGCGGCTGGCAAGATAAGTTCGGCGCGCCTCTTTCAAGGAAACCCCTTCGAGAAAAAAAGCGGACGCGGCGCGGCCAATCGCGTAGGTTCCCGCGCCCGCGACCATTCCGCAAACCACGTTGCCCCAGCCGGGGAAAAATTTTAATACGGCGCGGGCGCCTTCGCGGAGCAGCATTCCTACGCCGACGTTCGCGCCAAGGGCGCCGATAAATTCTGTAGCGGCCCGCAAGCTTCGTTCGCGCCCGCTTAAGTACATAATTCCGGAAACCATCACCAGTTGGAGCGTGGTGAGAATAGGCAGATCGGCCAATGGGATCGGTTGCGCGCCAATCGCCGCACAGATGGCGGTGGTCGATTTCACCAGGATCTGTGCAACTTCCCTTTGCGTTTCGCGATCGCGCGAGATCCGGATCATTTCAATGCGCGCTGCATTCGGCAATTCCCGTCCCAAGATCGACATCAACTCCTGCGCTTTATCGGGCAAATTCTTCTCAGAGGCAAAGGAAACCACCTGAAATAAACCGTCTTCAGTTTTCAACGCCTTCCGGAGAGAAGAAGCGAGTTCTTGTGAATGGCTTGCCGCTTCTTTCTCGTGATTGTAAGCAGCTCTCGCCTTGGTGGACGAAAACGCAATCCCAACAACCTTCGCTTTCGCGTGGGCCGCGCCGTTCCAATCGAGGCAGGCGATAAGATTCTCGATTTCAACCTTGCGCGCGCGTGCTTTAGCATCGGCCTCATCAAGAAAAAAGATCATGTCCGCTGGCCGCCTATTCAGTTCGTCTTGAATTTGCCTGGCGGCTGAATCGAAAGCGCCGCGTGCATCGAGAATGGAAATCGTGCCACGACTGCCGATCTCAACCTCCTGCCAGCGAAAGATCGACATTGGTGGGCTGGGCGTTTGCTCGTCTTCGGTGAGGCCGAATAACATTCTGACAAGTTCCGGTCCAGATTTTTTGGCCGAGCCCGTTAATACCAAGCGCGGCGGCCGCTGTTGCAAGAAGAGCTCCTTTAAGGGAGTCAACTCGCTCAAGATCGGCTTTTGGATTGCTTCCGGCAGTTTGCCGAGAAAGTTTTCCAGTCGCTCGACGATATGAAGAAGTACTGGTTGATTCATGCCATGTCCGATTTTCGATTTCCGACTTGAAGTTGTATCGAAATCTTTTTGTCGTCTTGACGCTTTATCCAAATTATAACCCAGTCATGAGTTTGAACGTAGAAATTCTTTCCCGCGCGGCCAATGAAGCGCGCGGCTTGTGCATGGACGCGGTGCAGGCATCGCAATCGGGTCATCTCGGGCTTCCGCTTGGCTGTGCCGAAATGGGCGCTGTCCTTTACGGTTATGCCCTGAAGCATAATCCCGACAAACCGCGCTGGATCGGTCGTGATTATTTCGTCCTCTCCGCCGGTCACGGCAGTATGTTTCTTTACGCCTGGCTCCATTTGAGCGGATACGATTTGCCGATGTCGGAAATCAAACGTTTCCGGCAACTGCACTCCAAAACGCCGGGTCACCCGGAGTTTTTAGAAACGCCGGGCGTGGAATGCACGACTGGGCCGCTCGGGCAGGGCGTTGGCAATGCCGTGGGTATCGCCGTCGCATCGAAAATGACAGCCGCGCGTTTTAACACCGCGGAGCACAGAATCTTCGATCAGCACGTCATTTGTCTGGCGGGCGATGGTTGCATGCAGGAAGGCGTCGCGTCCGAAGCGAGTGCGTTCGCCGGGCATTTCGGTCTCGATAATTTGATCCTGATCTATGATTCCAATGCCGTCACGCTTGATGCGATGGCGAAGGAGACGCAGAGCGAGGACACAGGAAAACGGTTCGCCGCCTATGGCTTCGATGTTCAAGAAATTGATGGACATGATATGCAACAATTTCTCGACGCGCTAAACATTGCGAAAGAGCGCGACAACGGAAAACCGCAGTTCATCATTGCGCACACACTGATTGGGAAAGGCGTTCCGGAGGTTGCCGGCACGCAAAAAGCGCACGGCGAAGCCGGCGCGAAGTTTGTTGACGCGGGGCGCAAAGGGCTTGGTTTGCCCGACGAGCATTACTTCGTCTCGCAGGACGTGCGTGATTATTTCGCCGAACAGAAAAAGAAATTGCTCGCCGACTACGATCGTTGGGAGAAAAGTTACAAGGAATGGCGCGAGAAGAATCCCGAGCAGGCGAAGCTGCTACAGGATGGGATCGAGCGAAAAGTTCCGGTCGATCTTTTGTCGAAAATTCCGGAGTTTCCGAAGGATTCGAAATTGGCGACCCGCAAAGCCGGAAGTGAGGCTTTGCAACCAATCGCCCAGGCGATGCCATTGCTTGTCAGCGGCAGTGCCGACTTGCATGGATCGACCTTGAATTACATCAAGGACGCGGGGGATTTCACGCGCGACAATCCCGGCGGCCGCAACATCCACTTTGGCATTCGCGAGCACGGCATGTGCGCAATCATGAACGGCATTTCCTATCATGGAATCTTTCGCGCGTCGGGCGCAACGTTTCTCGTTTTCACCGATTATTGCCGCCCTTCTATTCGCCTTGGTGCGCTTTCTCGCCTGCCGAACATCTACATCTTCACGCACGATTCGATTGGCGTTGGCGAGGATGGTCCGACGCATCAACCGGTGGAGACTGTGAGCTCAGTTCGTTTGATGCCAAACATCGACGTAATTCGTCCCGCCGATCCCGAAGAAACGGCGGGTGCGTTTGTCGCCGCTGTTCAGCGGACGGACGGCCCAACGCTCATCGCGCTTACCCGGCAGGTCGTGCCGATATTGAACGATGTCGACCTTTGGGCGCGGCGCGAAGGCGTCGCGCATGGCGGTTATATCGCGAAAAAGGAGAAAGGAAAACTCGACCTCATTATCATGTCCTGCGGCAGCGAATTGCAGCACGCGCTCGCCGCCGCGAAAGAGCTTGGCGACGGAGTGCGGGTCGTCTCGATGCCCTGCTTCGAGCGTTTTAATCGCGAATCGGAAAAATATCGCGAAGAAGTTTTACCGAAATCATGTCGGCGGCGCGTGGCGATCGAAGCGGGCGTTCCGGAGATTTGGTACCAACACGTCGGTCTCGATGGAACAGTAATCGGCCTGCATGAATTTGGTCTAAGTGCGCCGGGTGCCGAAGTGATGAAAGAACGCGGGATCGACGCGAAGCACGTGGTCGATGCAGCGAGATCGCTGTAAAGGCCGCTGTCTTCGGCGGCAACTACAATTCAAAACGCTTCTTCCGGTTCGGTCACGTTTCGCGCCCGGTCCTCAAAGCGGGTGAATTCTTTCAGGAACGTGAGAGAAATCTCGCCAACCGGACCGTTGCGCTGTTTCGCGATGATCAACTCGGCCTCGCCGGCCTTCTCCGCCCGCGCTTCTTCATCTTCTTCGTAAATTTCCGGCCGAACGAGTAAACCGACGAGATCGGCATCCTGTTCGATCGAGCCAGATTCACGCAGATCGCTCAATCGCGGTTTGCCGCCTGAACGTGCCTCCGGTTGGCGATTCAATTGCGCGACCACGATCACGGGAATCTTCAATTCTTTCGCAAGCCCTTTGAGGCCTGCGGAAATTTCCGAAATCTCCAGCTGCCGGTTGTCCTGCGCGCGCCGAGATGTCGATCTTAGCAACTGCAAATAATCGACGATGATCAGTTGCACGTCCTGCTGCGCTTTGAGCCGGCGCGCTTTCGCCCGCAATTCGAGAATGGTTAGACTCGCGCTGTCATCGATAAACATTTTTGCCTCGGCCAATTTCGAAGCCGCAGCCGTGAGGCTCGGGAAATCGCGCTCGCCTAAAAATCCATCGCGCACTTTTTGCAAATTCACCCGTGCCCGCGAGCAGAGCAGTCGTTGAACAAGCTGCTGGCTGCTCATTTCGAGGCTAAAAACGCCTACCGGAAGTTTTTCCTGGATCGCGACGTGTTCGGCAATATTCATGGCGAGCGCCGTTTTGCCCATGCTCGGCCGCGCCGCGATCACGATCATCTCGGCGGGGTGCAGCCCACTGGTCATGCGGTCGAACTCGACAAAGCCGGTTGAAATGCCGGTGATGCCGCCTTTGCGTTCGTAAAGTTTCTCGATCGACTCGATCGCTTCCATCACCTGGTCTTTCATCGAGAGCATCTGGCCCTTGAAGCGGTCTTCACCGACCGCGAAGATTTTCTGCTCCACTTCGTCGAGGAGATTGCTCACTTCGTCCTGTTCCTCGTAGGCGCGGCGCACGCTCTCGGTCGAAGCGGTGATGATCTGGCGCAGAATGTATTTGTCGCGAACGATCTCGAGATAATACCCGACGTTCGCGGCCGTTGGCACGAAGGTGAAAAGGCTGGTGACAAATGCGGCGCCGCCTACGCCTTCGAGTAAATTCCGGTCGCGAAGAACTTGCGTAAAGGTGATCAAATCGATGGCCTGGCCCGCGTTCCAAAGATCGACAAGCACGTTGTAGATGGTCTCGTGCGCCGGAACGTAGAAATATTCCTCGTTAATCTTTTCCACGCATTCCGCGATCGTTTCGCGTGGCGAGATGAGCATCGAACCGAGAACGCCTTGCTCCGCTTCTACGCTGTGCGGCGGCGCGCGGTGAATATCCTGCGAAGAGAGGCGAACAACTTTTTCTTCACTTCGCGCTGCCGAACCTCGGCCAGCGCCATTTCCCGCTGCTTTACGAGGCTCTCCACCAATCCCAGAGGATGGTTGAGTAGCCATTTATTTATTTTCTTTTTTTCTTCGGAAAAATGAGCGGTGCTTTTTCTCGGGATGCTCCGCAGTGGCTTCTTCAGTCTTCGGCGCTTCGGCCGATTTTACCTCGAATTTAAATTGCGCGGATACGTCGTGGTGCAACTTGATTGTGACTTCGTGTTCGCCCGTGTCCTTGATCGGCCGCTCCAGTACGATTTTGTGGCGATCGATCTCCTGGCCAAGCTCGTTCTTGAGCCGAGTCACGATGTCTTGCGCGGTGACCGATCCGAACGCCTTACCCGTCTCGCCCGTGGCGAGGGTGAAGGTCACTCGCAACTTGCCGATACGACGCGTGAGCTCCTCCGCTTCATTCAGCTCGCGCGCCTCACGTTCAGCCCGTTTCTTCTTCAAATTATCCAGCTCGCGCAAACTTGCCGGCGTCACTTCGTAGGCTTTACCGGAGGGCAGGAGATAATTTCGTGCGTAACCGCGCCGCACCTTCACCACGTCCGCCTCAGCGCCCAGCCCGGGCACATTCTCGGTTAAAATAATCTCAGTCGAAGGCATGATTTAATTTTTCTCGCGCGAAAATTGTTTCGGCAAGAGGAAGCGCGGAGGCGAGTATAGGAGCGACAAGAAAACTGTCAACGCCACAAAAATTAAATCGTCGTAAGCTGAAACGTTTCGTCTGGCCATGCCGTGCCGTCCCAAGGGCGCACCGCGACATTGTTTACCGAAGAGCCAGCGAAAATTTGGCTGAGAACGTGAAGTGTTCGCTCTTTAACGCTGTCTTGAGACGAACTTGCGCGCATCGCGCGGTCCTGGAAACCCTCAGGTCAGATCATTCCAAGCTTCATTCGACCCGCTTCGCTGATCATGTTCTGGTTCCACGGCGGATCCCAAACAAGCTGGACGTCGGCTTCGTCCACGCCGTCGATCGAAAGAATTTTACTTTGCGCATCGTGCGCGATCGCCGGACCCATCCCGCAACCCGGAGCGGTCAGCGTCATTTTCACTTCCACCTTCGTGCCCCCTTCATTCCTTTTGATTAAGCGGCAATCGTAAACCAGGCCAAGATCGACAATGTTAACGGGGATTTCCGGGTCAAAGCATTGTCGAAGTTGATTCCAAACGTCTTCTTCGGAAACCTCGCTGTTGCCGGCGACCGCAGTCTTCGATTCGGTTTTAGCCGACGGTTTTTCCAGGCCCAGCGCATCGAGATCTTTTTCCGCGATCCGCGATAGTCCGTGCGGCGTGGCGATGGTGTAACTTCCACCCAGTGCTTGCGTAACGACGCCCTGCGTTCCGGCTTCGAGCGTGAGCTTTTGCCCGCTCGGAATCTGGATCGCTTCGCAATCGCGGCTCAAAGTGAACTCCGTGTTCTCGTGCATTGGATTTCAAAGTAAACTCGGCGTCGCTGAGTGCAAGTTGCTGTAGCGGCGCTCTACGAGCGCCGAATCTACTAAAATCGGCGGTCACAGACCGCCGCTACAACGTCTTCGGATCTTCCAGCAACTCGATCACGCGTTTGAGCAAACGCGCGGCCCCGCCGCCATCGATGCTGCGGTGATCGAAGCTCAGCGTAATCTGAGCTTCCGTTTTGGGAGCAAATTCCTTTTCCGCTTCGTCCCAACTCGGGACTTTTTTTCCGACGCCCAGCCCGAGCAGCAAAGTTTGATCGGGCAGTGGAATCGGTGTCCCCCATTCCACTCCGAACGTCCCAAAATTTGAAACCGTCGCGAGGCCGCCGGCTTGCATATCCGGCGAAATGCGGCGCTTGCGCGCAAGATCGACAAGCTCCTGATACTTTTTCACTAAATCGGCGAGTGAAGTTTTCTCGGCGTTGCGAATTACCGGGACCATGATTCCGTCCTCCGCTTCGACCGCTACGCCAACATCGATCGAATTCGATTGCACCACCCGGTTGCCAATCAGTTTCGCGGCCGCGGTCGGACTCTCCGCGAGCGCAAGGGCGAGCGCGCGCGTCGCGTAAAGTCCGGGGCCAGGCTTCGGATC
>WNFT01002919.1_pt1 | contig 21188 bp, 21 predicted proteins | sample 5400191 | NCBI WGS metagenome assembly WNFT01 (sample SAMN13153359, study PRJNA577476) | soil metagenome | isolation source: 80 cm saprolite under Madrone tree | place: USA:California | collected 2016-06-14 | reverse complement strand
AGCGGGGCCGAGCCGAGCTGCCATGGCGGGGCCGACGATACCACCTTTCTCGTCGCCCGAGCGGCGCGAACGGTCCATCGGAACGCCCGTATCACCCGACCGGTTCGACCTAGTGGCCGGGGGCGGGCGCAGGGCAGCGATAGTGACTCCGCGGCGTGGCGTCAGGCTTGAACGATCACCCCGGCGCGCAGGAGTCGCTCGATCTCCACCGTGGGAATGCCGGCGGCGCGCAGCACCTCGACGGTGTGCTGTCCGATCTCCGGCGCGAGCGTGGGGGGAACCTTCGCTTGATCCCCGACCTGGAGCGGGCTCGACACGGTGAGCGAGGCGCCGGCTCGGGGGTCGTCGATGGGAACCAGCGCGCCGCTTGCCCGCATCTGGACGTCATGGGGAACGTCGTCGAGCGTGGCGACCACGCCGAACGCGATGCCGGTCTTCTCGAGAAGCGGCGACCACGCCGTCCAGTCCTTCGTGGCGAACCACGCGTCGAGAATGGCGGTGAGGGCGCGGGCATTCGTGCGCCGGTCACCGGTGGCCGCGAAGCGAGGATCGGTCACGAGGTCCTCGCGGCCGATCCCCCGCGCGAAGCTCTCCCAGTGGCGCTCGTCGCCTGTGATGGTCAGCATAAACCAGCGCCCGTCCCGGCAGCGGTAGAGATTGGCGAGGGCGCTGATCGCTTCCTCGCGAGGCGGACGCACCTCGGTGCGCGCTCCGCAGAGGACACCTTGCACCGGGATCGCGTTCATCCAGAGTCCATTGGCCAGTAGCGACGTGGCCACCATGGTGCCGCGCCCGGTACGCTCGCGATGGTAGAGGCCGGCCATGATGGCCGCGAACAGTGACATGCCCGTCGGGTGGTCCCCCATCCCGGGCAGCGAGCGGGCAGGCGGCACGTCCGGTGAGGCGCGCACGAGGTCCATCAGTCCCGTGCGCGCCCACAGGGCGATGCTGTCGAAGCCGGGCTTGCTGGCCTCTTCACCCCTCTCCCCGTAGGCGCTGATCGACGCGTAGACCAGGCGCGAGTTGAGCGGGGCCAGATCGTCGTAGCGGACGCGCAGGCGGGCGCGCGAATCCAGGGGCGCATTGGTGACGAACACGTCGACGTCCCGCACGAGGCGGTGCAGGAGAGCCTGTCCATCCTCCGTGCGCAGGTCGATCGCCACACTGCGCTTGGTGCGGTTGTCGACGATCCACGGATAGTTGTACGGGCTCGGAGGATAGCCCGCGCCGCGCACGCGGTAGACGTCGCCGGTCGGTGGCTCGACCTTGATGACGTCGGCCCCGAAGTCCGCCATGATGGTCGCGGACACGGGCCCCGCGATGAAGTTGGCCGCGTCGATCACGCGGATGCCGTCGAGCAGACGCGTCATGTCCGAAAGCATACCGCGACTCGCTGCGGGGTGGGCACCGGGCTCGGGGCCAGGCCGGAGACCCTGTTCACGCCGTTTGACGCTTGATGACCAGCCTATTTCGCAGCCGCCTCGCGCATGCGGGCCAGCGCCGAGCCGTACACGTGCTCGGGCCGCAGGATCATCGCGACGCGCTTGTCCGCTTCCGCGATCTTGTCGTACGCCTCCCAGTCCGCGCTGCGCCGTCTCGTCGTGGCGCTGAAGATGTTCCGGCGCGCCAGGCGGAGGGCTTCGGGGTCCGCGTTGCCCGAGTGGGTCAGCTCCGCCTTGCCCTCGAACACGAGGAACCCCGACCACCAGTCGACGTGTGAGATCAGCACGGAGCAGCGGGGGTCTCGCAACAGGTTCTTGAACTTCATCCGGGTCTCCGTGATGGAGATCCCCACGCCGCCGTCCCGCGGGTACACGGTGACGATGCTGAGCTGGGGCATGCCGTTCCGCCTGAACGAGGTCAGCACGCCCTGCGGATTGTCGTGGATGAACTGCTCGATCTGGGGGGCCAGGGGGGCCGCCTTCGGCATGTGGGCGCTCCTTTGCGAATCAGGGAAGCCGCGATAGGTACTGGGCGACGAAATCGGTGCCGACGTACTCGACGTACGCCTGGGTGATGCGCTTGGTCACCGGACCGGGCACGCGGCCGTCGCCGATCATCTGGCCGTTCACCGAGCGGACGGGGCAGATGCAGAGACTGGTCGAGGTCAGGAAGACCTCGTCGGCGGTGACCGCGTCGTAGACGTCGAGGTCGCGCTCCTCCGCGGTGAGACCGAGCTGCGCGGCGAGCTCCATGGCCGTCCGCCGGCTGACGCCGGGCAGGACGTACTTCTCGCGCGGCGTGTAGATCCGTTCGTCGCGCACCACGAAGATATTGCTGCCGATTCCTTCGCACAGGTTGCCGTTCTCGTCGAGCAGCACCGACCACGCCTGCGGCTGTGCGGCTTTGACTTCTTTGTCGGCGAGGATGAGGTTCAGGTAGTTGTGGGTCTTGGCGCGCGGGCTCAGCATGGGCGGCGGGATGCGCCGGATCGACGGCACGACCACGTCGATGCCATCCCGGAACTGGGCGGCCCGCGCCTTGAGGGGCAGCGGCGTGCAGTCGACGATGACCTGCGGCCCCGTATGTGCCCAGCCCTCGTCGCCGATCGCGTCGACGCCGCGGCTCACTCGCTGGGCGAGCCACCAGTCACCCGCGGCCGCGCGGAGTTGCTCGTTGCGGAGGACGACCTCCTCGCTGATCGCGATGATCTCCTTGGGCTCGAGGCCGATGTCGATGCGCAGATAGCGCAGCGAGCGGTAGAGCCGCTCCACGTGCTCGGCCAGGCGGAAGATGCGCCCGTCGAAGGTGCGCGTCATATCGAAGCAGCCGTCGCCGCGGTTGAAGCTGCGGTCGCGGTAGGGAATGACCACCTCGGTCTCCGGTACGAACTTGCCGTTGAAGTAGGCGATGCGCGTCATGTGAGGCCTCCCTTGGGTGTGGATGCCGGCAATTACCGCAGCGCGCCGCGATTCGAAAATCGCGTCTCCTGGCTGGTGATGAACTCGAGAAGCGCCGCCTGCCCGCTCTCGGTGGCCTTTCGCGCCCGGGCGAAGGCGCCCGCGATATCCTCCGCCCGCTCGACGCGTTCGCTCCAGCCGCCCATGGCGCGACCCAGGTCCGCGTAGCGCCCGCCGATGTCGCGCGTGCCGTACTTGTCGTGCGATACGACGAGGTGCGGGATCTCGATGGCCATGGCCGAGTTGTTGAGCACGACGGTGAGGATGGGGATTCCGCAGCGCACGGCCGTCTCGAAATCGAGCCCGGTCATGCCGAAGGCGGCGTCGCCCATGAAGTTGACGCAGAACTTGTCGGGAGCGGCGAGCTTGGCCCCGATGATGAGGCCGAGCCCGGTGCCGAGCGCATGCGACTTGCCCCAGCCGAGATAGCTGCGCGGCGAGACGGCCCGGTAGAACGGCAGGAGCTGGTCGCGCGGACTCCCCGAATCGTGCGTGACGATGGCCTCGCGCGGGTCCACCGCGCGCATGAACTCGGCGATGACCCGGTAGGGCGTCATGGGCACCTCGGCCGAGCCGAGCGTCGCCGCCCATTCGGCGAGCCAGGCCGCGCGCACGCGCTCGAGCTCCGCGCGCACGCCCTCGCGTCCCGCCGGGCGGCCTCCCTGGCTCTTGACGGCCTCGATGAACTGGCGCAGCACGAGCCGCGCATCGCCCAGCAGCGGGTAGTCGGCGGCGTAGCTCTTGTTGAGATCACGCTCGTCATTGGTCGCGTGGATGAGCGTCTTGCCGGCGGGAATGCTGGCCGCCATCCCGTGGCGCGTGAAGCTGCACCCGATGCCGAAGACCACGTCGGCCTCGCGGAGGAAGTGGAGGAGGGGCCCGGGCACCGCCGGGCCGCCCGTGCCGAGGGCGAGCGCATGGTCCTCGGGGAACGCGCCCTTGCCTTCCATGGTGACCATGACCGGCGCCTGGAGCAGCTCGGCCAGCTCGAGCAGGTCATCCGATGCCTCCGAGTACAGCACGCCCTGGCCGGCGTGGATCACCGGCCGCTTCGCCTCGCGGAGCACGCGGGCGGCGGTCTCGACCTCCCGCGCATTGGCGCCGGCCGCTGTCACCTTGACGGACCGGTAGGCGTCGATCAGGGCCTCGGGCACCTCCTCGCCCACGACGTCGGCGGGGATCTCGACCATGGCCGGGCCCGGTCGGCCCATGCGCATCACGCTGATGGCCCGGCGCATGACGTCCGCCACCTGGCTGCCCGCGGTGATGGTCTCGACGGACTTGGTGACGGACGCGTAGGTGCGCGCCGAGCTGAACAGCGGGAATACCTGGGCACGGTCGCGCTGATGTCCGAGCGGCAGGAGCAGCATCGGCGTGGAGTCGGAGTACGCGGTGGCGACGCCGGGAAAGGCGTTCTCGGCCCCGGGACCGTACTGCATGCAGAAGACGGCGAGCTTCTTGCCGTTCGTCACCCGCGCATACCCGTCGGCGATGCCCACGCCCACCCGTTCCTGGCGGCAGAGCACGGGCCGGATGTCGGCCTTCGCCGCAGCCTCGATCAGCGGAGTCGTCGGATAGGCGCTCAGGAACTCAGCGCCCTCGATCTTGAGAATGCGGGCGACGGCATCGATGACTTTCACGGTCTACCCCTCCTTGCGCACTGGGAATTACCGGTCAGATCACACCGTCGGCCTTGAGCCGCTCCAGGTCGTCCCCGCCGAGCGACAGCCACTCCTTGTACACCTCGGCATTGTGCTGGCCGAGGAGCGGGGCGGGCTGGATCTCGGTCGGCGACTTCGAGAGCTGCACCGGATTGGCGGGCATCGTGAACTCGCCCCAGCCGGGATGATGAATCGTCGTCACCATGCCGCGGGCCTTGAGGTGCGGGTCGGACAGGATCTCGGTCGGCGTGAGGCAGGCGCCCGCAGGCACGCCGGCGTCTCCCAGCTCGGCCATGACCTCGTGCTTGGTGCGGGTCATCGTCCACTGCTCGATCAAGGTGTTGACCTGGTCCTTGTGCGCGGCCCGCCACTTTGGGTCTGACCACTCGGGGTGCCCGACGAGGTCGTCCCGGCCGATCGTGCGCAAGAGCGCGTCCCACATGTGGCGGCGCACGGGCTGCGGATAGATGTAGGCGTAGTCGTCGGGCCCGCCGGGCTTGCAGCGATAGATCCCCGATGGCGACGTGTTGGCGATCTCGTTGCCACGGCGGAGCTCGAAGTCTCCGCCGGCGTAGGCCAGGCGCATGGCGATCCGGCAGAGATTGACGACCGCGTCCTGCATCGACACTTCGACGCGCTGCCCCTGCTGGGTCGCCTCGCGCTGCCACAGCGCCGCCATCACCGCGAAGGCCGCGTGCACGCCCGTGCCGGAGTCGCCGATGGTCGGGCCCGGCTTGAGAGGGGGCGAGCCCGGAAAGCCCGTCAGCGTCATGGCGCCGCCGGTCGCCTGCGCGATCATGTCGAAGCTCTTGTACTGGCTGTACGGGCCATACGTGCCGAAGCCCTTGACGGAGAGGTAGATCAGCCGCGGGTTGATGGCAGCGAGCGCGTCATAGCCGAGACCGCTCTTCTCCAACGCGCCCGGCGCCTGGTTCTCGCTCAGAACGTCGGCCTGCTTGACCATCTCCAGAAACATGGCCTTGCCCTGCGGATGCTTCAGGTTGAGCGTGACGCTCTTCTTGTTCGAGTTCAGCGTGAGGAAGTAGCTGCTGTCGACGCCCGGTTTCTCGGCGCGGCCGTAGCGGCCAGGATCGCCCCGCTCGGGCTCCTCCACCTTGATGACCTCTGCGCCCAGCCACGCGAGAAGCTGGGTGCACGAGGGACCGGCCTCGAACTGCGTCAGGTCCAGCACGCGAACGCCATCGAGCGCTTGTCTCATCGTTCTGCCTCCGATGGAGCGGGGTCAGGCCTCCCGCATGATACCTCGGAGGGCACGTGCTCGGCGTCGCCCGTATAATTCTTACGCTCGACGCTCCGGCGCTCCTGGACGCGGAAAGGACGATCGGTAGCCGAGCATTCGGCGGACTCTCTGAGCCAGGCCCATCACTGTGAAGGGCTTGGTGATGAGAGGGTCTCCGGGGAATACCCCGTAGGCGGCTACCAGCTCATAGGTCCGGCGTGCCCCTTGGCGACCCGCAGCGCATCTTCTCCACCCGCCCCCTCGAGGACAGAGTAGCCTTCCGCCCCGAGGATATCCCGGGCCAGGGCCAGGATCTCCGGGTCGTCATCGACCACGAGGATGCGAATGTGGCGTGTCTCGGCAGTGGACATAAGATTGCGGGGCAGGGGCCTGCCTCCTGTAGAGAAGGAGCTGCAAACGGTGGGCCATTCTCACGGAGTAGCAGAATCAGGTCCTTACGACATCTCCGTTCACCCTCATTCCAAAATTGGAGCCCGCGCCGACGAATCGTTACGGAGACCGGCTGGCCCACCGCGTTCGGCCCGATCCCGTCGCAGCAGGCTCCGATCGGCATCAGCAATGCGCGCGACTATCTGACCCGCGTGACGGCCTGGGCGCAGACACAGCAGGTCGTGCTCTGCATTCACAACATGTTCGACGATCAATTCGGGGTCGCATATCTCTGGTGCTCGCGCTGCAGGTGATCGGCGTAGCCCACGCCGCCGACAAGAACAAGGCCGTGCGGATCACCAACCAGCAGGGCACGCCGGCCGAGGTGTACATCAACTTCGCGGCCGACTCTGTGCTCAAGCCGACGGACCTGCCCTTCTGCAAGGTCACCGGCCCGCTCAACTGCCACTTCACCCTGGCCGCCCGCAGCTCACAGGACGTGCCGAATCCGCAGGGCAAGTACCTGAACATGGCCCTGGCCTTCAATGCTGAAGTCACCTGCGGATCGACCAAGGCCGAGGTTCTGGTCAACAACCCCAGCTGGTTCGACGTCCTCGATGTCAGCGTGGTCGACGGCTTCAACGAAAAGATCCAGATCAACCTGACGCCGACCGGCGGCCAGCTGACGCAGCTGGGCCCGCCCGTGGGCAAGCTGGGCAACCAGAAGGTCTTTGGCGTCTTTCCCTACGCGTGCACGATCTGCGCCGGCATCAAGAACGCGCCGTGCGGCGACGGCGGCCCCGGCGAATGCAAATTGGGCACGGAGAGCAAACCCGACGTGCTGTGCCAGTATCAGATGAACGAGCCGACCGGCCTTGTCGAGGTGCTGCTGCTGCCAAAGTAGGCGCGCCGGGCTGGGCACAAAAGCCGGGGCGCCTACTGGATCGCTTCGTCTAGTATCCGCCGCCGCCCCCGCCCGTCGCGCGATCGCACATCGCCTGGGCCGGGCGCCACACCCCGCCGCTCCGCGCGCAGGCATCGGCTTCACTGAGAGTTACCGGGCCCGCCTGGGCACACCCGGCGACAAAGGACGCGAAGGCAATGAGTACGTAAGCTGTCTTGCGCATGGTGTCGTCCTCCTTCACATTCCGCCGCCACCTCCGCCACCGCCCCCGCCGCCACCACCACCCGCCGCTTCGGGCGCGCTGGGACGATCGGTCACGGTGACCACGGCCCCGCCCTGTCTCTCGGGCCGGTTCCACACCGTCACCCGTGCCTGCGCAGGGACCATGAGATAAGCCAGCACCGTTCCGGAAGTCCCCCGAACGGCGTACACGACGAACCCGGCCTGGAGAACGGAAGCATAGTCGCGAGGCGTGGCGACACCACCTGGCTCGACGGTGGGCAGGTCGAGCGTGACCGCCTGTGTCTCCCGGGTAAATAGTACGGCGCTGTACCCTGGCCTACCGCCGCGATTCTCGGAAACTACGACGTGGTACTCTCCGGCGGGCACTTCGGCCACGCGCTCCGGGGTCAGATGGGCGTAGGTGGAGCAGCCGACGCTGCCCAAGAGCCAGCACAGCACGCCCAGCGAGCCAACGAACGAGGGTCGAACGATATCCATAGGGTCGCCTCGCGTACCCTTGGAACTGCGGAATCTGCACGTTCGTTCCGTTCGATCATGGAGCAAGGCCTGCCGAGCCTTCCCTGGGGCCAAAGGTCCTTTCGTGACGCAGCGCGAAGAGCGTCGACGGCAACGAGTTCGTGATCTACTGGATCACCTCGTCGGCCCGGGAGAGCAGGGTTGGTGGAATGGTCAGTCGGAGCGCCCTCGCAGTCTTGAGGTTGATGAGGAGGTAGTATCGGCTCGGGCGCTCGACGGGCAGGCTGCTCGGCTTGGCTCCCTTGAAGATCCGATCGACGTAGACCGCGGCTCGACGAAAGTTGTCGTCCTGGTTCGGGCCATACGACATCAGTCCGCCGTCGTGGACGAGGAAGCCAAACTCGTACATGGCGGGAATCCGGTGCACCTCGGCAAAGTCGATGACGCGCTTGCGATTGAGGTTCGTGAGCGCATCCGTGACCAGGAACAGCGCATCGGGACGCTTGAGCGTCATCGCGGAAAAGGCCACATCGAAATCGTCGGGCTCGCGGACGCCGAGGGGCTGTATCGTCACGTGGAGGAGTTGGGCAGCCCTTTCCACCTGCTGGTAGCGCAACGTCATCCCGCGATCGGAGGCGTTCCAGAGAACGGCGATCCGCGTTGCCCTCGGCACCGCTTCCTTGAGGAACTCGAGGCGTTTTGCGCTCAAGTCGGCAGATTGATCGGTGATTCCGGTCACGTTGCCCCCGGGCCGCGCGAGGCTCTCGATCAAGCCGATGCCGTCGGCATCACCGACGAGAGCCAACACGATCGGGATCGACGACGTCGCTTGCTTGATCGCCTCCGCCGCTGGCCCGCCCACCGTGACGATCACGTCAACGTTGAGTCCAACGAGCTCGGCCGCGAGCCCGGGGAGCCGATCCCGCTTGGCCTCGGCCCACCGGCCCAGGTAGACGACGTTCTGCTGCTCGACGTAGCCGAGCTCCTGGAGGGCCTGGCGTAACGGCGGCGGCGGCGCGCCGTCCGGAGGGCGCGCGCCGCCAGCCAGGAACCCGACCCGCCAGACCTTGCCCGCAGGCTGCGCCTCCGCGGCGAGCGGCGCGGCGAGCAGGCCGCTCGCCATCATCCACAGGAAGGCGCGGCGCTTCAGCGGATACGGGGCGCTGGGAGTGGGCTCAGCGGACTCCATGGCGAGGATTATCGTAGCCGAACGTGAGCAGGTGGGCCAGCACGAGGCTCGAGCGCCCGGCGGGCCGCCGACGGTCAGGGGCCGACGGGGATCGGGAGGTCGAAGAGCGGCGCGTACTGCTGGGCGCCGAATACGTCGCGCTCCCCCGGACTGCCGCTCGGCCGCTCCCGCCGGATGGTGAACTTGATCGCCAGCGCGGGGTCGAACTCCACGAAGGCGGTCAGCCGCTCGCGCGGGATGCCGTAGAGGCGCGCCACCGTTTCGGGCGTGAGCGCGCCACTCTTCCTGACCAGCTCGTAGCTCTCCCGATCGCGGAAGATCACATCGAAGGTGATCTGGTCCACGCCGGCGTTCTTGCTGCGGATCGTCTTGGCCAGCTCCACCAGGGGCTTCGTCGTCATCGGCCCACCTCTTCCAGCCTCACGGTGCAGAGCTCGAGCGGGTCGGCGAGCGGCAGCACGTGATTCACCGTCCACTCGTAACCCGGCTTGCCCCGCAGCACCTCGTCCATCATGAGGGCCGCCGTGCCGGCCGTGCCCTTCACCTCGGGCAGCCGCGCGTAGAAGAGGTTGCGGGTGCCGAGCGCGCAGATCACCTCGGCGTCTTCCCACTGCGACGCGACGGCCTCCACGACCAGACACAGCTCGTGGGCGGGGACCGGTGTCGGCTCCCACGGCCCCATGACGCCGTCGCGACCGTACACGTGGTAGTAGAGCTGGTAGCGCGCGCCGGGCGCGCCCCATCGCTCCTCCACCTTTGACCGCGCCCAGGCGATCACGGTGTCGATGTGCCGGATCGTGTAGGGATCGCGGATGCCGGCGATCGAGACCGCGCGCTCGCCCACCTTGCCCGAACCCTCCAGCTTGATGCGATAGACGGGGTCGCGGCGGAAGGCGAACTCGGTCACCCGCGTGGTCCGCTCGTCCTGTTGTTCGTAGCGGCAGTGGCTCATGTCGAGCACGCCGCCCGCCACGTGCTCGAAGAACGGATTGGCCCGCTCGTACATCGCGTGGCTGGCCACCGAGGCGACGGTGCAGCGCTGGCCCGGATGCATCGCGGTCACGGTCACGGCGTCGGCCGTCACCGTGCCGAGAATGCTCTCCTTGCCCATGAACGGCTCGCCCGCGAACGAGGCGCACTCGAGGACCTTGCCGAGGTAGTAGGCCGCGGCCTCGGGAAAGCCGGCACGGATCGCGGGCGCCGCGAAGATGCAGGAGTCGCTGGAGCGTCCCGCAACCACCACCTCCGCGCCCTCGTCCAGCGCGCGGATGATCGGCGCCACGCCCATGACGGCCACCAGCCTGTCGGTCCGCGCGAGGACGTCGGGCGTAAGATCGGCGCGGCCGTCGAGCCCCTCGACGCGGACGCCGCCCGCGAGGCGCCGGGCGACCTCGTCGCGCGGGACTTCCGAGCAGATCGTCGCCAGCCTGAAGGGCGCGAGCGCGTGACGGCGCGCGAGGTCGCGGATGATTCCGGCGTACTGCTTGACGCCACGGTCGGTTCCGGTGTCGGAGGCCGAACCCACGATCATGGGAATGCCGAGCCGGCGCGCCCCGAGCAGCATCAGCTCCAGGTCGTGCCGCTGCCACTCCTCCGGGCTGCAGTGCTCGTCGGCGCCCAGGGGCTGGGGGCCGATGTCGCAGCTGCCCGAGTCCGCCACGATGGCGTCGGGCCGCCGGGCGACGCCGAGCTCGAAGCTGCCGCGCTCGATGGGCGTGAAGCCGAGGTGGCCTGTCGGCGAGAGAATGCTCATGCGGTCGCGCATCTGGGCCTCGCGAGATTGCAAACGCCGGTGCCTTGAGAGAGTTTCGGGCTCCGGGAAAGCTTCCTCAGTTCAAAATGCCGTCTCCGGTTCTTCAACGGGCATAACGTCCAGTTTGGCTATTTTAGACTAGACTCCTGACCACAGGCTACCGACTGGCAATCTCCATCGACAAGGAACGCTCTGGTCGCTGAAAACTGAGACAGAAAATGATGAATACCCGATTACTGGATGGTGTCCAGGCGCTCGTCTTCGATACCTACGGGACCGTCGTGGACTGGCGGGGAGGCGTGCTGGAAGTGGCGAGAGGCCTCAGGGGGGTGCAGGGACTCGCGGTCGACTGGGACGCGTTCCTGGTCGACTGGGACACGCGACCAATCCTGGATCTCATCAACACCGGCCAGATGCCCTGGATGACCATGGAGGCGGTCCACCGGCACGCCCTCGGGCTGTCGCTCGCGCGGTTCGGCATGGCCGGACTCACCGACGGCGAGATCGATCAGCTCGTGACGGCGCGGTGGCGGCTCAGGCCGTGGCCGGATTCAGTCCCTGGTCTCACCAGGCTGAAGGCGGGCTACGTGATCAGCCCGCTCTCCAACGCGAGCTTCGTCGGCATGGTGAAGCTCGCCAAGTTCGCCGGGCTACCATGGGATTGCGTGATCACCGCGGAGAACGCACGCTTCTACAAACCGCATCCCGACGTCTACCGCACTGCGGTGTCGCTGCTCGGACTGCGGCCAGAGCAGGTCCTGATGGTCGCCGCGCACAACTACGACCTCCGGGCCGCGCAGGATCAGGGTCTCCTGACCGCGTTCGTCCCCCGGCCCACCGAGCATGGGCCAGGCCAAACTACCGATTTGACGCCGGAAGGGCAGTGGACCATCGTCGCCGCCGACTTCGTGGACCTTGCCGCCCAGCTTGCCCCGTGACCTGCAAGAGCCTCGCTAACGCAGGAAGTCGCGCACCATCTCCGCCAGAGATGCCGGCTGCTCGAGGTGAGGTGCGTGCCCCGTCCCCTTCACGCTCTCGATCTTGGCGCCCGTGATCTGTCGCGCGAATTCTTCCGCGTAGACGGGCGGCACCAGCCGATCCTCCGCCCCCCAGATGACAAGCGTGGGCGCCTTCACGCGGTGGATGCGCTTCTTGAGCCCCTTGTCCGGGATCGGCCAGATGAACTTGCCGGTGGCACCCATGGCCCACGTGAGGCCGACCTGGGCGGCGACGCGCGCCGCGTCGTCCTCCGGCTGGGCGAAGAGGAGCTTCGCGCCGGCACTCGTCGAATCGCGGAAGACGTGGCCGGGCAGCTCCTTCGGGTCCAGCATCATCCAGTTGGTGACGGGGGCATCGTCGCGCCAGAGGCCGATGGGATCGATGAGGGCCAGACGGCCGGCGCGGCGCGGATAGGCCGCGGCCAGCTCGCACGCGACCATGGCGCCGAACGAGTGGCCTACGAAGGCCGCGCCGTCGAGGCTCAACCCCTCCAGCAGCTCGTCGTAGCAGAGGATCAGGTCCCAGAGGCTGTCCAGCTGATAGACGTCGTCGGGCGCGCCGGGCGTGGTGCCGGGGTGCTCGGGCGCGTGCACGGTGAAGTGCTTGGAGAGCGCGTCGAGGAAGGGATCCCAGTGGAGGCCCCAGGGGCCGTGGAAGAAGACCAGCGCGGGGCCGCTGCCCTTGGAGAGAACGCGCATGCGGACGCGATTCTGCCAGACGGGGAGCGTGCGGGCCTGCGTGCCGTTGAGACCGCTCATCGCGCGCTCGCGGACGGCGCGGACTCGAAGCGGGCCCGGAGCTTTTCCGGCCACCAGTGGTTGACCCAGCCTTCGTTTTCCCAGACCGGACGCAGCGAGGGCAGGACTTCACGGGCGAAGAGATCCATGTTCTGCAGCGTCAGCTCGTGCGGCATGGAGCCGATCTGGAGCAGCACCATCAGGTTGCCGACGCGCAGGCCCTTGACCACCTCTTCCTGGAGGCGCTGGCGCACCGTGGCGGGGCTGCCGGAGATGACGTAGCCCCTCTCGACGAAGTCGCGATAGCGGAGCTCCTTGGGATTCACCGCGTGGCGCATGGGAGTGCGCGCGGTCGCCTCGAGGCTCCGGTAGTCCTGGTTGCCGGGCGGCGAGAACCACACGGCGGGCACGTGCAGGCACTTGTGATAGAAGTACTCCACGTGCTTCGCGTAGAGCTCCTCCGCCTTCGCGTCCGTCTCGGCCACGGTGACGAGCTGCAGAAAGCCCGCGCGATACGGATTGGCGTCGCGGCCCTTCTTGGTCACCACGTTCCAGTAGCCGTCCATCATGCCCTTGGCCGACTTCGCGCCCGAGTAGGAGAGAAAGCAGTAGCACACCTCGTTGTCCACGGCGAAGTCGAAGGTGCTGATGCTACCCGAGCCGGGCACCCACACGGGCGGGTGCGGCTGCTGGATGGGGCGGGGCCAGAGGTTCACATTGGCGAGCTGGGTGTACTTGCCGTTCCACGCGAAGATCTCGCGCGCTTGCCAGGCCTTCATCACGAGCGCGAACGCCTCGCGATAGCGCTCGCGATGCTCCATGGGCGTGATGCCGTAGCAGAGATTCACGTCCATGGGGCTGCCCAGGGGCAGGCCCGCCACCAGCCGCCCGCCGCTGATGCAGTCCAGCATCGCGTACTCCTCGGCCACGCGAATGGGCGGGTTCTGCGTGGGCAGAGTGGCGCCCATCTGGACGATGGCCACCGGCAGGTCGTTTGTCGCCTTGGCCAGCACCGCGCCCATGATGTTGGGGCTGGGCATGAAGCCGTAGGCGTTCTGGTGATGCTCGTTGGTGCAGACGCCGTCGAAGCCGGCGCGGGCCGCGAAGAGCAGCTCGTCGAGCGTCCAGTTGTAGTACTGCCCCACGCGGGCGGGGTCGGCCAGCTCCCACCAGGGCGGCGTCACCCACACGGACGGGTAGCGCTTCTCGAAGTCGGCAGGCAGCTCCCGGTGCGGCATCAGGTGGAACGCGCTGATCTTCATGGACGTCCCTCGCAGGGCTCGCGGGTGGAGTCGGCAACAGCTGGCGCGGCATTGATGGCTCACAGTACTGCGGACATCGGGACAGTGTCAATCGACACGCGCCGCGGACTATTCCTGCGGCGCGGTTCTGGGCGCGGGCGCCTCCTCGTAGAGCTCCGCGTCCTTCTTGCTGATCAATATCGCAGGGAGCAGCAGCACGAGCGGCACCGTCATGAGTGTCGTCACGGAGTTCGCGATCACGAGGGAACTGAACGGCACGTTGTAGGTCTCCAGAAGGACGGAGCCAAACCAGTCGGTCCCGAAGAGCGCGAGGTTGCGAACGCTCATCATCAGCGAGAACCCGAGGCCTTCGCTGCCGGAGGGAGTCGCGCGCACGGCCAGGTCCATCAGCGCGAGCTCCGCAAGCGTGTAGCCGAAGCCGTTGAGCCCTTCGATCACCTGCGCGTTGGTCACAGAAGAATAGAACAGGTAACCCAGGTTAGCCGCCGTGCCGAGGATGAGACTCCCGAACAGCAGCGCGCGGAGATTGAGGCGCCGGCAGAGCAATCCATATCCTACCGCCGCCAGCACGCCGCACACCCCCGAAATGAGCTGCAGGAAGCCCTGTGCCTGCGTGCTCATGTGCAGATCGTTCTGCTGCTTGTAGAACACCGCCGTCGCGAACCCGGGGGCGACGTAGAACAGCGCCATGAGCCCGGCCGCCGCCCACATGGTCTTGGCCCGGCCGATCTTGACGAGTTGCTTCCCGGCATTGTCCAGTAGCTCTCGTGACTTGATTCTGCGGCGCTGTTCGTTCAGAAAGAGGACTGTCGCCGGCACGAGCAAGAACATGACGCTGCCGCAGGCCGCCGCGGTCCATCCGAAGGCGATACTGGCGAGATATCCGGCGCTCGGACCCACGATGATCGCGCAGACTTGCTGCACGAACTGGCGGATGGCGGTGAGCCGGCCAGACCCCGAGGCCGCCTGCGCGGTCTCGACCATGTAGCCACCGACGACGGTGCTCGCCACCACCATGAAGGTGTTGATGGCGATGCAGGTCCACAGCAAGTCCTGGTAGTGGTGAGGCGTGACATAGAGCCCGACCCAGGACAGGACGGCCAGCACGGTGCTGATCAGGATGTAGCTCTTCCGCCGGCTGCCGAAGACCGGAAAGGCATCGGTCAGCACGCCCGCGATGGGCTTGAAATACCAGGCCAGGCCCGCCCAGAAGAAGAACGCGGCATTGGCCGCCCGGTCGACGTGCAGTTCGTTCTTGAGGAGGTTTTGAAGCGGAAGGCGGGCGAGCACCTGGGGTTGCGCGAGGGTGGTGGCGAGGACGCCGACGATGATCACGATCGCCGCGTTTGTCAGCGCGTGACCGCCCTCTCGCCGATTCTGAACAACGGTTATCGCCATGTGCGGCGCCGCCGGGCTCACGCCGTGAGGCGTTCCGCCAGGGCGAGAAGTCGAGCGTCCTCCCCCGGAGCTCCCAGGAAGGAGAGCCCGATCGCGTAGGTGTCCGAGACGATGGGAATGCTGACTTGAGGCGAGCCGGAAAGGCTGGCCACCGAGCCCAGCGTGAGGTCCTTCACGCGATTGGCCGCCAGCTCGTCGGCGGGGGCCGTCTTGAGTGGCGCGATGGTCCAGGCACTCGGCAGGCACAGAACGGTGTCAACGTCCAGATAGCCATGGAGCGTCTCGAGCAACCGCTCGCGCTCGCCAAGCGCGCGGCGGCACTCGACGCCCGTGATCTTCGAGGCAGACTCGAAGCTCGCCGCGATATTCGCCGCGAAGCGCGGATGCACGGCGCGGATCCATGACCCATGCGCCTGCCAGGCTTCCCATTGCTTGAGGGTCCGGAAGGTGTCGAGCCACGTGGCAAGCCCGTCCTTGCTCAGGCGCACGTCGCGCGTCGTCTTGAAGACGCTTTGGAGTGATTTCACCGCTTCTCGCAGCGGGCCGACGAAGCGCTCGTCGACCAGATCGAATGCGTCGTCGAGCACGCCGAGCTGGTCGAAGCCGCGCACCCCGACTTCCCCGCCCAGCAGCACCCGCCCACAGCGCGCGAGCATGCGTGCGTCGCGGGCGAGCCAGCCCACGGTGTCGAAGCTCGGAGCGAGCGGGACCACACCGGCCATGGGAACGACGCCGTGAGAAGGGCGGAATCCGAACACGCCGCAATAGCTCGCGGGGACCCGGATCGACCCGCTGGTGTCCGTGCCGAGCGCGAAGTCGACAAGTCCCGCCGCAACGGCGGAGACCGATCCGCTGGAAGAGCCCCCGGGCAGCCGCGCCGGGAAGCGAGGGTTCACCGGCGTGCCGTAGTGGATATTGATGCCATCGAGGCTGAACGCGAGCTCGTCGCTGCACGACTTGCCGACGAGCGTCGTGCCCGCGGCGAGAACCATCTCGAGAGCCGGCGCGGTGGCGGTGGCGATTTCGTGGGTCCGCTCCCAGTCGGGATTGCCGGCGCCCGTCGGATATCCCCGGACGTCGTAGAGATCCTTGGCCACGAACGTCGTCCCCGCCAGCGGCCCCGCGGGAGCGCCGGCGATGTCGAGCCTCCGCACGATGCCGTCGAACGGCCGAAGGGGATCGTCGCTCATGTGACCTGTACTAGCGAAACCGAGCGATCATCTCTTTGCCGTAGCGCAGGACGTCGTCCGGCGTCTTGACCTGCGCCGGCAAGCCGGCGGCGGCGCTGACGGGCACGGCCACACGCGTCACCCCTCGCTTGGCCAGCGCCTCGATTTCGGCGGGCTCCGGGGGCGCGGCCACCGTGATCTCGATGGCGCCGGGGTCGCGACCGGCCGTCTCGGCGGCGTGGCGCATCTCGTCGAGGAGCTCGGGCGGCGCGGGTCGCGCGGGAAAGTAGCCATCGCCGAGCCGCCCCGCGCGCCGGGCCGCCGCCGCCGTGTCCCCGCCCACGATGATGGGAATCCGGCGCTCCGGAGCCAGCGGACGGCAGAAGACCTGATCGAAGGAGACGAACCGTCCTTTGTAGCTCGCACACTCCTGACTCCAGAGGGCGCGCATGGCGGCGACATATTCGTCCGTGCGGGGCCCGCGGTCTTCGAAGGGAACTCCCAGCGCGGCAAATTCCTCGGCGAGCCAGCCCACGCCGATGCCCAGCAGCACGCGCCCGCCGCCCGCCAGGTGATCAAGGGTGGCGATTTCCTTGGCGGTGACCACGGGGTTGCGCTGGGGAAGGATGAGGATGGCCGTGCCGAGCTTGATCGTCCGCGTGGCCGAGGCGATATACGCGAGCCAGATGAGCGGATCCGGGATCGGGAAATCCTCGAGGCCCGAGCCCATCCGTCCGCTCGCGGAATACGGATACCGCGACTGATATGCGTGCGGCACCACGACGTGCTCCACCGTCCAGATCGAGTCGAAGCCGGCGGACTCGGCCGCCTGCGCCAGCTCCACCGCCGCGGGGCCGTTCGAGTAGCGGCCGAGGCTTGCGTATCGCAGCCCGAACTTCATCGCCGTCCTCCTGTCAGATCATCGGTCGTCGGATCGCCGATGTCAGCACGCCGTCTGAATGCTAGTGCCTCGATAGCGGCCAGTCGAGAAAGCTGTGATCACAATCGAGGCACCGATAAGGCAGCCTGCCCCGGACCTTCAGCATGAAACGGTCAAGGATATCCCCCTGCTCTTCCCGGGCAATCCTCCTGCTGTGACATTTCCGGCACACATGCACGTGTGTCTCAACATGCTCTGGGGTCATCGGGGAAACGCCGCCCACGAGCCACCTGAGAAAGAAGAAGATTCCCCACGGCAAGCCCACCGCACCTACGGTAACCAGCGCCAACGCTCGTGACAGAGAAAACGGTTCCGGCTGGGCACGGGGAGAGTCATAGAAGGCAGCAAGATCCCGGAGGACAAGAGCCGCCCTGCCGTCAGAGAAGGCCACGGCCTTCACGGCTTGGCCTCGTGTATAGAGCATGGAGGACTGGCCTGGCGAAGCAGCAACGTACAGGTGACTTATATGATTGCCCGGGGCTAGATGAAACGCCGAAGGGAGGACCGTCTCCAGGAGAGTGATAGTGGTTCCCTCCCCAATCACAACGTCAGACAGGGCCGACCATTCAAGCGGGTCGTTGCTCAACAGCCTGGTTGAGAGTTCCGAATCCGTGAGCACAGCGTACTCGGGGTTGGCAATTCTGAGCGATCGAAGAATGGCGCTTCTTGTCGCGGCTTTCTGAATGGCGGTTGGTGCGGATCGGTCGAGTTCTTCCTTGATCTGCTGATCGGTGGACCGGGGGGGAAATTGGACCACCCCGAGATGCACAACATAGACTCCGGGGTGATCATACGTCCTGGACCGTGTCGCTTCATCCCACTCGGTCTTTTGTTCTGACCACACCACCACAACAAGGAAGGTCGCAGCAAGGAGAAGGACCAGAGAGATTCCCAGGGTCACTCGACGGAACACACGCTCGAGGTTCCGTTTCGAGGAAGAGCGACGTCGTTCTCTTGGCATTGTGGGTGAGGCTCTGCGACACGGGCCGCAGATCGCGTGCGACTCTCGTGCCACAATGAGGATACCTTCATTGTCAACCAGGTAGGCTGGGTACTGCCTGCATCGAGGCGCGATGTGTAAGCAGGGTCGACACCGCTCAGCCCTCAGCGCGCCTTCCAGTTCGGCTTGCGCTTCTCGGCGAAGGCTCGCGGTCCCTCGACGGTATCCTCGGACCGCCGCATCCGCTCCGCTTCGGTGTAGCCGAGCTTGAGCGCGATATCCAGGGGATGGCCGAGACCCATCAGCGCCGCCTGCTTGCTGGCACGGATGGACAGCGGCGCGCACTCCAGGATCTCGTTGGCCCATCGCAGTGCGGTGGACATGAGCTCGGCACGCGGCACGACCTCGTTGACGACGCCGAGCCGGTGCGCCTCCTGGGCGGTCATGTGACGGCCGGTGAGGATGTAGCCCATGGCGATCTTCTGGGGGATCATGCGCGGAAGGCGATGGACGCCGCCGGCTCCCGCCATCAAGCCGACGCGGGGCTCGGGCAGGCCCAGCCGCGCGGAGTCGGCGGCCACGATGAGGTCGCACGCGAGCGCCATCTCGAAGCCCCCGCCGAGCGCATAGCCGTTGACGGCGGCGAGGATCGGCTTCCAGTTGGTCGTCCGGTTGGCGAGGCCGCCGAATCCGCTCTCGGCCATGCGCACCATGTCCCGGCCGTGCTCGGCGGTGAACCGCAGGTCGTTGCCGGCCGAGAACGCCTTGTCCCCGGCCCCGGTGAGGATGCCGACCCACACGTCGGGGTCGCGCTCGAAATCGTTCCAGATCTCGTGCAGCTCGAAGTTGGCCGGCGGGTGGAGCGCGTTCATCCGCTCGGGGCGATTGATGGTGACAATGGCGATGCGGCCCTGCTTCTCATAGGTCGCGAACTCGTAGGCCATGGATCTCACCGTCCCTTGAACGCGGGCTTGCGCTTCTCGACGAACGCGGCCGCCGACTCACGGAAGTCCTCGGTGAGGTGCAGTCCTCGGCCCTGGGTGTACAGACGGGACTGGCGCTGCATCTCGTTGACGAACCAGCGCATGACCCGCACGTTCGCGCGCACGGCCAGCGGCGGGTTCTCGACGATCTGGCCGGCGAGCGATTCCGCCGCCGGCATCAACTCGGCACGAGGCCGGTTCAGCGTGATGAAGCAGATCGGTCCTCTCTTCTCGTAGAGCACCGTCTCGAACTTCGGCGGCGCGTGACGACTGGTGGCCATCGGGCTCTCCTCTCTGGACGGTCGCTGCTCGGGATGGCGCGATTCTACTGCCGGAGAAAGGATGCTTCAATGGACACCGCGGATGCGGAGAACTCACGACCCAACAGAACATGGAGGCATGGGTATGCGCTTGCAGGGACGAGTGACGGCGATCACAGGGGGAGCGCTCGGTATCGGGCGCGCGACAGGGCTCGCCTTCGCGGCCGAGGGCGCCCTCGTGGCGCTTGGTGATGTCGAGCACGAGGCCGCCGAAGCCGTGGCCCGGGAGATCCGGGAGGGAGGCGGCCAGGCCATTGCCGTCCGCGTCGACGTGGGTGACGCCGGGCAGGTGCAGGCCTTCGTGGAGGCGGTGGTCGCGGCATTCGGACGACTGGACGTGATGTTCGCCAATGCGGGGATCGCGCATTCGGCGCCGTTCCTCGAGCATCCCGAGGCCCAGTGGCATCGCGTGCTGCGCGTCAACCTGACCGGCGTCTTCCTCTGCGGCCAGGCCGCCGCGCGACAGATGGTCAGGCAGGGCGGCGGACGGATCATCACCACCGCCTCCATCAACGGCTTTCGCGGGGTCGAGAACCTCGTCGGGTACAACGCGGCCAAGGCCGGCGTCATCGAGCTCACCCGGACCATGGCGGTCGAGCTCGCCCAGCATTCCATCACGGTGAATGCGATCGCCCCCGCCCAGATCGACACGCGGCTCACGCGGAGCCTGCCCGAGGAGGCGCGCCGCCGGCGAGTCGAGCGCATTCCATTGGGACGGTTCGGCGAGCCTGAGGACGTGGCGCGGGCCGCGCTCTTTCTCGCTTCCGACGACGCGAGCTACATCACGGGCCATACTCTGGCCGTGGACGGTGGCTATCTCGCGGGTGGGCTCTGGTCCGGCGCGCCCGGACGCCTCCCGAGGGCGTGAGCTACCGGCGAAACGCCGGCATGACCTCTCGGGCGAACCGCGTGAGCTGCTCGACCATGAGCTCTCTCGGCGTTCCGATCGCCCAGGCGATCATGACGTGGTCCAGCCCGGGATACCGCCGCTCGATCTCCTTCAGGTAGGCGACGATGTCTTCGGACGGACCGCAGAGCCAGGCGCGATTGCGAACGCCGTTCTCCAAGGTGGCCGCGGTGGGCGACTGCGCCTGCCGCGCGACCACCGCCTTCACGTGCTCTTCGCCGTAGCGCAGCATGCCCAACGGGGCCATGACCTTCGCATGCTCCTCGAAGTACGGCCGCGCCTTCTCAACCGCGCGCTCGGCGGTCTCGTCGATGCACATCCGGAAGCCGAAGATCAGATCCTCTCCGAGCTCGAGCTCTCGACCGTGGCGGCAAGCCGCCGCCTGATAGTCGCGGAACCAGCGCTGGACGAGCTCCTCGGCGGTCGCGGACACGATGCCCTTGATGCCGTGCCTGGCCATGAAGTCGAGGCCCCGCGCGCTCCCGCTCACGATCGGCTGCCAGATCTCCACCGGCTGCCGCAGGGGGCGAGGCACCAGCGTGATCTCTCTCAGCGGGTACCCGCGATAGGGCACCTCGGGGGGAATGGTGTAGCGCTTGCCGTGGTGCGAGAAGGAGTCCTCGCGGAATGCCTTCAGGATGATCTCCATCTGCTCTTCGAAGAGCTCGCGGTTCGCCTCGGCGTCCAGCATCGGGTTGCCGAAGCTCTCCACCTCGCGGGTGTGGTAACCGCGTCCCACTCCGAAGATGACCCGGCCCCGGGTCAGGATATCCGCGGTGGCATAGTCTTCGGCGAGC
>WNFT01001295.1_pt1 | contig 21189 bp, 15 predicted proteins | sample 5400191 | NCBI WGS metagenome assembly WNFT01 (sample SAMN13153359, study PRJNA577476) | soil metagenome | isolation source: 80 cm saprolite under Madrone tree | place: USA:California | collected 2016-06-14 | reverse complement strand
GCGATTGGAGCCAGCCGTGGGCGGATCGTGCGGCAACTCCTGGTCGAAAGCCTGTTGATCGCCCTGGCTGGCGGCGCACTCGGTTTGCTGATTGCGGACTTTGCCGTGGATGCGCTTTACAACTTCGAAATCCCGGCGGATATGCCCATTCAATTCAGCTTCCAGATGGATCAGAACGTTCTTTGGTTCACGCTTGTTGTTTCGATTGCGAGCGCAATGCTCTTCGGGCTGCTGCCCGCGATCCGTTCGACGAAACCCGATCTGGTTCGAACGATGAAAATGGGAGAGTCGGACGAACGGAGCAAGAGGTTTTCCGGCCGCAACGTGCTCGTGGTCCTGCAAATCGCGGGCTCGCTGCTGTTGCTTGTAGCGGCAACTCAGTCCTATCGAAGCAATGCCGACGCTATCGCTGCAAACCCCGGCTACCGCAGGGACCATCGGATCATCATGAGGCTCGATCCCACGCTTGTCGGCTATTCGCGGCAACAAACGGAACAGTTCTACAAAACCTTGATCGATCGGTCGCGCGAAATCCCCGGAGTGGAGTCCGCAGCCCTGAGTTTCTTTATCCCGCTCTCATACAATTTTCACCCGGTGTCGGTCGTTCCCGAAGGCTACAAATTCGCGCAAGGCCAGGAAAGCGTTTTGGTTCCGACAACGAGCGTCGTGGATGCCAATTACTTCAAGACCTTCGGCGTTCCGATTGTTGCCGGGCGCGGATTTCTGACGACCGATCGCGCGGATTCCCCACGCGTTGTGGTCGTCAATGAAAGGTTTGCCAGGCGGTACCTGGGTGAAAGTCCTGTTGGGAAGCGTTTGCGGCTCACGGGCAAAGACGCCCCGTGGATGGAAGTTGTCGGTGTCGCGACACAGGGCAAGTATTACGCGATCCTTGAACCGCCAATGGATTTCATCTACTTCCCGTTGAGCCAGAATCCTGAACCTCGAATGACGCTCATCGTCGAATCCTACGGCGATCCGGCTTCACTCGCGGCGCCGCTCCGCGAGATGGTTCGTTCCATCGATGCGAACGTGCCGATCATCGGCGTGCGCACCATGGACAATCTGTTCGAACAAAGCGGCGTGAGGCAGCTCCAGATAACGAGCGACATTACCGGTCTGGCGGCTTGCATCGGACTCGCCCTGGCTCTGTTCGGCTTGTATGCGGTCGTCGCGTATCAGGTTTCGCGGAAAACACGCGAGATCGGTATTCGTGTAGCCGTCGGCGCAGACCAACGCGGTGTAATGAAAATGATTTTGAGACAAGCGGCGATGCTGAGTCTGACAGGCATTGGCATTGGACTCGTATTGAGCCTCACCTCCAGCCTGGCATTTGCATCCGCCGCAAATCCGCGAGCCCCTTTCGACCCCGTCGCCCTCGTCCTGGCACCAGTGGGATTGATGCTGACCACTCTGCTGGCGGCGGCAGTTCCGGCGCGGCGCGCCTCGCGGGTTGATCCCATGTGGGCCTTGCGGCAGGACTGAAGTGTCCGAAATAGCTCGCCATGGTTAGCCGCGGAGCGGCGAGAGAGTGTAGCCCCGGGCGCGAGCCCGGGGTCTTCTTTCGGTACGCCTACCCCGGGCTTGCGCCCGGGGCTACACTCTCTCGCCGCTCCGCGGCTGAATACAGACGCGGGTGTCAGCACGAATTCGCTGCGCTACAGCGTCTTCAGGAACGCGATAAGATCCTTCCGATCCTTGTCAGGTAGATTCAACCCAAAGGGATGTCCTTTCACAGTCGAGATGCGGCTCGGGTCAAGCCACTCCTCGAGTGTCTGTACTGCGCCGCTGTGCTGCAGCGGGCCGCGGTACCACACACCTCGAAGTGAAGGAACTTTGTAATAGCCGGTTCCTTTCCTGGTCTGAAGAGCAAGCGCGGGATCAGTGCCTATCGTTTCCACAGCGATCACTTCGTTGTTCGTGTAAAGAGGCGGCGTGTGGCACCGCGTGCACGTTTCCCGCTCGAACACCGCCTTGCCTCGTCTTGCCGCCGCATCGAATTGGTTTGGATTCTTCGGCGGCTGGAGCGAACAAACAAATTGAGCGAGGGCGTAAAGCTGCTCGTCACTGTAACGCTGCAGATTCTCCGGCTCGGGCAGTTTCTCGAGCAGCGCAAAATCGCCGAACCGGTCGAAGGAATTCCCGCCCTGAACGAGGGCGACGTAGCGCATTAGATCCGCCGTGGAACGCTGCCGCACGATGCCGGTATGGTCAAGATGTTTGAGATCGCAAACACCGATGAGATTGGGTATCTGAGCCGGGATGAACAGGCTCAAATTCACCCGGGTTGTTACTCCGGGAGGAATGGATTCGTACGCCCTGGCGATATCCTCGATCGACATCCTGTCGATTCGCTCCAACGGATCGGGACGAAGCCATGGCAGCCCGAAAAACAAACGCTGTCCCGACCGAATATCTGCGAGAAACTTCTTCGGCTCCTCCGCCTCCTTCGCCTGCGCACGGAGGTTCAGTCCAATCGCTCGATCGACCGGAAGATTCCCCTGCGCACCCTTGACCACTCTTCCATCCCGGAGAACGCGCGTGTGGCACATGCCGCACGATCCGGTCCCAACTTCCACTTCGCCTTTCTTACGGATCACGTACCGGGCGAATGGAATGGTACCGTCTCTCGCGATCGGAATGCCGAGATGCTCGTACCATGCAGAGTCTCTAACCTGAGAAAGCTTGAACGTGGCGCCGAAACCGATCGGCGCATCGAAAACCAGTTCCCCGGCCCTGAGCCAATCATTTTCGGTCTTCAGCTTTGAAGGATCGAATACGATTTCCGGTTCCTGCCGCTGAAGCCGTTCGAAGTATCCTTTGGGCTCCTTCTTCGGCGCGTAGATCGGATAGCTCTTATAGATGGGCCTGACTGGAATGCGGTAGTAGTAAGTCGAAGCTACATGCTTCGGAGACCGGCTCGGTGCCGCCAGAGGCAATTCCATCGAAGCGAGCGCGTCGTCATCCCACACTTTTGGAATGTCTACGCCAGTAGACAGAGTTGCCACACACAACAAGAGAATCGCTAGAACGGTTCTCATCAGGTCTGTAGCGTAGCACCGGTTTGCTGACCTGAAGCAAGGAACTAATGAGAGCATTCAACAGTCGGACGTTCGCTGACATTTTCGACCATTTTTCCACTGTAGCGGCGGTCTATGACCGCCGGTTTTATGGCATGTTGCAAGGAAAAACCGGCGGTCATAGACTGCCGCTACAGTCGGAAAGCCCGCGTGGAATGGCAGTCAGTGGGGATTCAAGGAAGCTACCCGCGGCGGATGTAATGACCACGCATTGCTTGCCGTCCTTTCCCAGATAGGTAATCGGAGTTGCATGAGCGGCAGCGCCAAGTACGTTTTCTGATACTCATTTGACCGCGATTCCGCCGTTCAGTAAGATTCAGCAGCCCAAAAGGCGGTGCTCCGCAATCGATCAATGATTTGGAGGCGAACATGATTAAGAAGTGTATGGCTGCTGTAGCGATCACGATCTTGATGTCGTGGGCAGTGATGGCGCAGGATGCCAGGACCGTCATCAGCAACGCGTCGAAAGCCCTGGGCGCGGACAATTTGAAAACCATCGAGTACTCGGGCAGCGGAATGGATTTCACGCTGGGTCAGGCGTACAACCCCAGCTCACCATGGCCGAAGTTCATCGATAAGACCTATACTCGCGTGATCAACTTCGAAACACCCGCTACGCGCATGGACAGGATCCGTATGCAGGGCGAGAACCCGCCGCGCGGCGGCGGCCAGCAGCCGGTCATTGGCGAGCAACCGCAGAACCAGACAGTCATCGTCAATGCCAACACACCCTGGGTGAATCAACTCGAAATCTGGATGACTCCTTACGGTTTCCTGAAAGCCGCCGCGGCCAATAACGCAACAGTGAAACAGCAGACGACGGGCGGCAAGAGATACAACGTCATCACGTTCCAGGGACAAAACAAGGCGGCCGTCAACGGTTACATCAACGAGCAGAACATGGTCGAGAGGGTTGAGACCATGATCGACAACACCATGCTGGGCGATATCGTTTTTGAAGCGCTGTATTCCGACTACAAGGATTTCGGCGGCGTGAAATTCCCGACCAAAATGGTGCAGAAACAGGGCGGCTACCCAATCCTCGATCTCACCATTACCGACGTGAAACCCAATGCTCCGGCGAATATCCAGAACCCGCAGAGAGGAGCCGGGGCCGCAGCGGCCGCTGCTCCTGCCGCTGCTGCTGCGCCTTCTCAAAAACTCGCGGATGGTGTGTACCTCATCCTGGGTGGCTATGCGAGCATCGCGGTGGACTTCAAGGATTACATCGTCGTAGTTGAGGGACCACAGAGTGAAGAGCGTGCCGGCGCGATTATCACGGAAGCCAAGAGGCTGATTCCGAACAAGCCGATCAAGTATGTGGTCAACACGCATCAGCACTTCGATCATGCGGGCGGACTCCGGACGTTCGTGGCGGAAGGCGCTACGGTCATCACGCATCAAGTCAACAAGCCGTATTACGAGAAACTCTTCAACGTGCCGCACACGCTCACTCCTGACAAGCTGGCGTCGGCGAAGAAGAAGGCGTCGATCGAAACCATGACGGAAAAAAAGGCCCTCACCGACGGTAATCACGTCATAGAGCTGCACCACCTTCGGGGGAGTGGTCACAATGAAGGACTGATCGTCGCCTATTTCCCGAAAGAAAAGATTCTCCTGGAGGCCGACGCATTCAATCCGCCAGCCCAACCGGTAACGCAGACGCCGGCTACGATCAGCCCGTACAACCAGAACCTCGTGGACAACATCGCGAGGCTGAAGCTGGATGTTCAGACGATCATTCCGGTCCACTATCCGGCCGACGGACGGAAGGTCAGCATAACGGAATTGATGAAGGTCGTGGGTAAAGCCAGCAGTAACTAGATCCAGAAACGAACGCGGGCTAAAGCCCGCGACTACATTCCCCGAAATGTAGTCGAGGGCTTCAGCCCTCGTTATAGAATTCAGCCACGAGATTTAGATGAAGAAAATCGTCCTGCTCTTTCTGGTCCTTCTGATCGGCGCAATCAGTTCCCTGGCGATGTTCCTACTCGACGATCCACCCGACGAGAACCCGGAATTCTACTTCACTCGACTTGCCTACTCTGAGAACGGGATCCGTGGATGGGGCAGGTTCGTCTCCAAGAATTTCCGCTGCCCTGAATTCGGCGGAGGCAATTTCTTTCCACCGCAGGGCCTGGGCTGGTCCATGGATAGTCCGGGAGCAGATTGCAAGTACATGGGCGGGATTCACAGGTTGACGAACCTTCGCGTCTATCCGAATCCCAACATGATCAGAATCACGGACCCCAACCTCTTCAAGTTTCCGTATGCCTACATAGTCGAACCGGGCGGGATGGATCTCACCGACGAAGAAGTCTCACACCTTCGGGAATACCTGTTGCGCGGCGGCTTTATCCATGCCGACGACTTCTGGGGACTGCGGGAAAAGGCAAACTTCGAATATTGGATGAAAAGAGTCCTTCCCGAGTATTCGATGGAAGTTCTGCCTCTCTCTCACGAGGTCTTTCACACGTTCTTCGATATAGAGGAAATCATCCAGATCCCCGGCGAGTATGCCGGTTGCACGGGCGGACCAACCTGGGAACGGCCGGACGACAAGGAACCGCGGATCTACGGGATTTCCGATGATAAGGGCCGGCTCATGGTCGTCGTCACGTACAATTCGGATCTGGGCGATGCCTGGGAGTATATGGACGAGAAGTGCTATCCCGAAAAATACTCGGGTCAGGCTTACCGCCTTGGCATGAACTTCATGATCTATGCCATGACTCACTGAGAAGTCCGGCCCGACCTATTTCGGCGCGACCGCTCCCAATACAGGATAGAACTGAGTGAAGACATGGTCGGTTTCCGCCTTTTGACTGTGGCAGGCCACGCAACCCGCGCTCTGTGGAAACGGCTCCGCTTTCGCCTTGAGCTTTCCCATTCCCTCCGTGAAGTTGAAATAAGCCCATCCCGCACCTTCGAACCTGCTGCTGTCTTTCACGGATACTTCCAGGGCCATGAACTCCTTCTCGTATGAGCCCTGGAGTCCAGGTTCCTTCTTCACATCGGCAGAAAACATTTCCATCGCCATCATGGTCCCTTGAGGGAATTTTCCCGTTCTGGCGAACTCGCGGTAAGCCGCAGGATGGATGTAAACATTGTGGTACATCGCCGAGCTTTGACCGGGCGCCTGTTGGGGATTCTGCGCGTAGCTGAGCCCCAGTGAACTTCCGACGAACACCCACTCTCGATATCCCACGGGGCGCAGCAACGTGGTCTTGCCCTCGAATACAGGCGCGGAGGTCACCTGGGCGCCTGCACCGCTCGACAAAGCGAGAAATAGAATTGTTGTTGTCAGTGCCAGCAGCACCATGAACTTCGAAATGTTCTTCACTTGATTCTCCTTTTAGTAACGGACCTGGGTATTCCCCTCCTGGAACAGGAGGGGTGGACGCGCCATCAATAAAATGCCGCGAAGCCTCCGATGAAAGGCGCGGACGGGGTGGTCAGTCTCGAAACATTTGTCCATAATGACCACCCCGTCTACGCCGCTTCGGAACGGGGTCTTTTCCTAATTGGCGCAGCCACCCCTCCTTTCCAAGGAGGGGAATACCCATGGCCTCACAATTTTCCACTCCCTTCCGGAAACCCATCAATCGCTGCGGAGCGCGATCGTCGGATCGATGCTCGCCGCTCGATGCGCCGGCACGAAGCACGCGCCGGCTGCAATTCCGACCAGCACAAGTGCTACAAGAACAAACGTGGCCGGATCTGTAGGCTGGATGCCGAAGAGCAGTCCGCCCATCAAATGGCCCAGCCCCAATGCTCCGGCGACGCCCAACGAGAGTCCAACAATAATGAGTATCATTCCCTCACGCAAGACCATCCGTAACACGGCGCTGCGCTCAGCCCCGAGCGCCATTCGTATTCCGATTTCATGCCGCCGCTGGTTCACGAAGAATCCGATGACGCCGCCTATTCCGGTTGCGGTTATGACCAATGCCAGTCCGGCAAACAAGCTCAACAACGTCGTCGTCAATCGTGGAGAAGACAGTCCGGATCAATCTCGTGAACAGCATCGCGCAGCATATTCGCGATGCTCGCCGGATCGGCGGAGGTTCGAATCAAAAACGTTTGAACGAGCGGTGGATTCTGATCCAGCGCGAAGTAAATGCTGTCCTCAACCTCCGTATCCAGCTTTTTCCTCGAATCGCCCGCCACTCCGATGATCCTCAGCCAGGTGCGTCCCCCGGCGGGTGGCCAGCGCGGGCGTGAAGCCCTATTCCTGATGCCAGGCAACGGATGCGTACCAGTTGATGTGGCCGTAATAGCCGAACCATCCAAGCTGGCCATCCACTTGATCGACGACTTTCTGCAATGCCCCACTGTTCAGGTTGATACTCCAAAGGCTGGCGTTGTCCTGCCGGTCGAGTCTCGCGAACAGAATGTATTGGCCGTTCCGTGACCACAGCGGACTTTCATCTCGATACTGTGGATCGGAAGTGATTTGGCGCATCTGCTTGCCATCGGCATTCATGATCCAGATTCGGCGTTTAGCCAGAGCTTGCCGGGCGGGCTCTCCTCCTCCGACGGAATCCACGACTGTCTTTCCGTTTGCGGCGCGCGGAGAGATCTGCCCATTGGGAAGGACAACCGTACCGCTGATCGCTCGAGCCTCCGGCTCCGGCGCCGAAACATATGCAATACGGTCTCCCTCCGGTGACCAGGAAGGGGAAACGGCCGCCGCCGTGGCGCTCGTCAGCAACGTGAAGCTGCCGGTCGCAGGATCAACTAATGCTACTCGCTTGTTATGCCAGTCTTCACGACAGCAGCCGGCGCTTACCAGGACTTCCGCGCGATCTCGGGAAACCGACATTGAATCCGGATAATGCAGCACACTCGAAGCAAAGGTGTGCGGGCGTCCGCCATCCGCGGGTACGAACGTCAATGGCAATCCGTCGGACGCGATGGAGGCCGAGGAGTCGCCATTGACCGCGACGACAATGTGACGTCCGTCGGAAGACCATCCCCTTATTTCCAGACTGCCATGTTCTCCGGCAGTGAGCAGTTCCTCGGCGCTGGTGCCGTCTACATTGACGCGCCACAGATGGGCGTTCACGGTAACGCCAAGACGGTTTCCATCCGGACTCCACGCGATGTCACCGATGCTTCCGGATTTCGGACGGCGCAGCACGACCCGCTTTTGTTGTCCGTTTCCGTCGAACGATAGAACATACAGGCCATCCGGATCTGCAACTGCCAGCTCATCTCGCATCGGCGACCACACGCCGGACCCATCCAGCACGCGCCTCTCTCCACGATTCCCATTTGCCGGCATAACGGTGAGTTTTCCGTTCTGTCGAAACGACAACCACTGTCCCGACGAACTCCATTCAGGATATTCGGCGCCGCCGCCTTGACTCATTTGGACTGCGGCGCCATCCGGCAAAGGTTTTATCCAGATGTCGCCTCCCCGCCGAAAGGCTAGTGTTCCAGACGGCCCGGATACGCTTTGCGCAAAAAGCACAAAGCAGCTCAGGATTGCGAGGAACAACCATAGCGGGGAAATGTATCGGCTCATGATGCGTTAATAAGGATGATCCACGAAATAACGGATAGTCAATCCGCGGCTGATTTACGCACGCTTCCTTCTAAAGCAGTTCGAATCGCAGGAGTTCATTGTCGGCCTGAAAGTAGGCGCGCTGAAACGCCTCCAGGTTTTCAAAAGAAGTTCTCGGCAGGCGCTTGCAAGCGATCTGCACACGACAGGGCCGCACGTCGAACGGGTACGGCTCAAATGCGGCCTGTCCCGGGCCCGCCGGCTTCATCGAGAGCCGGATGCCGGCATTGCCGGAGTAACTGACGGGAACGGGTTCGATGTAGTCCTCGTAGAGATCCTGGCAGCAGAAGTAGAGTCCGAGCTGGTCCCAGACCTGCATCAATTGATAGTTCGTCCACAACTTGTCGGCATCCCATGAGCGCCGCTCCCGCTCTTGACGGCTTTCGTTCCGTTGAATGAAATCGCGAACTTCAGGACTCATCTCGCGCAGGTTGTAACCAGTCGGATGTTTGATGGTGTCGTACCGGTTCTTCCACAGGCCGGTTCGATGCATGTTGATGATGAGTCCCGCATAGCGATCGATCCCGGCCAGCCAATCGAGGCTCCACTGATAGGACTCGAGCTGCGTCGATCCCAGCGGTAGTTGAAGAAACTGGTAGGGCTCGCCTGTGTGCGGGTTAATCAGTGGACCGGTTTCGTAACGCAGCCAGCCGTAATCATGGAAGGTGGCGGCGCGGACCATCGAACCATACGGATCGGGCGTTTCGAAGTTGTCGTTCCCCCAGTGCGCGGCCAGTTGTCCTACCAGCCTGGAATGGTCGGTCTGGCCGATGAGAACGAGTTCGTTATTCGGCTGCCTGCGGACAATCATTCCCGTAATCATCCCACACCACGCGTCCCAGGATGTCACCTGAAAATCATCAGCTGGCTGGATTCATGGCTATATGGACCCGCGATAAGTCTATTCCCCAGAGTCCGAACGGTTCTATGACTCCGCCCTTTATTCCAGCCTTGTGCCATTTAAATTGGCGCGCGCGATCAAGCAGGACATTTTTGTTCGCAGGCGTGAAATTCGACCTCACCTAACCGATCTGAATGGGCTTGGCTTTACGGAGAACCATGCGGCGGCGCCCACATCATATACATCTCAGACTCAGGCACTCTTCGTGCAATTTATATTGGCCATGTACCATTCCAGATGGCATGGAAAATGGATCGTCAGGGGGTTCACCAGCCGGGCAAGCCCTGCGACGGCGAATCTGGAATTGACGAATCTGTCAGGCGTCTCTCTCGGAAGGACCGCAGTGTTGGTGCCCGCGTTCGGACAGGCCGAGGCGTTTCTCAACGCAATTCCCGGTTTCGGCAACCTGCCAACTGCCTTTCAGGCATTACTTCGTGTTTCTACCGACTCGCCGGAGGGTCTTTCGGCTATCGGGCTGCGCAGGCGTCTGAACGAGCGCGCAGAGTCTTTGTTCGCAGCCGTGGAAGCGGTTCCCGAAAGCACTACCGCATCCGCGGATCTCGTCTTCCCACAGATAGCCGACGGCAATGGGTATTCGACTCAGTTTGTCCTGCTCGCAAATGAGCCGGGGAGGAATTCATCCGGCGGTTTGAGACTTCTCACTCCCTCGGGTGCCACCTTCGACAGAGGCATGTTCAATATCTCCTCAGCGGGCCTTCCGAGCCTTCAGTTGGTTTATCCGGACGTTGTCTTCCCGGGTACGTTAATGCCCGTTACGCTCTCCGGATCGGGCTTTATACCGGGAAGGACAAGGGTGACCGTAAACGGTGGTGGAATCTCCGTCGGTTCGCTGTCTCCAACGGCTGGCACTTCCCTGGATACAACGCTCGCAGCAGCTGCGATTGCGTCCCTCGGCGAACGCACAGTTACTGTCACAACAAGCGGCGGCACGAGTAATACGGCGACCGTCCGAGTCGTCAACGTCGAAACCGTCGCCTCTCCCAGCGAGGTCATCGCCGGCCGCATGAATGTTTCCCTCAGCGTCGTTGCGTACTTCGAAAGCATCCACAGATATTGGCTGGGAGGTGTCCGCGCCGTCCAGTTTGCAGTCAATGGCACGATTGATCCTGGCATCACGCCAACCAGTTTTGAAATCCAGGGCAACCAGATCACCACCACCATCAATGTGGGAACCAATGTCATTCTCGGCCCTCACACGATCGTACTGACGACACCTCGCGGAAACGTTCCATCCCTTGGAACGCTTCTTGTCAAACCCGGGCCATAGATTTCAGAAGAGATACCTCGAGGCAAACTGCATGACTCTCGGATCCAGAGAGGTCCTTATCTGGCCAAACAAAGGGCTCAGAAAAGACGTGTTGGGATTCCCTGGCCGGAAGCTGTTGGTGACGTTGTATGCCTCGGCGCGAAACTCCAGCCTTTGCCTTTCGCCAATCTGAAATACTTTCGCGAGCGCCGCATCGAACTGCCAGGTTCCCGGACCTTCAACGTTTGAGCGGCCCATGTTCCCGAGCGTACCAAGGGCCGGCAGCACGAACGCTGCCGGATTCAGATAATTGGTAAGGGGACGGCCGGACTTGTCGCCATAGGGGTCAATTAATGTTTGAGTCACGCGTTGGTTAGGGATGCCGGTCAACGCGCGATCGACACCGCTGATCACGGTCAGGAAGGCGCCTGAGGATTTTCTGTAGATTCCCGAGACCCTCCAACCTCCAGCCACGGCGCGCAACGCACGGTTGGCGAACTGCGGGGTTTCGGCGATTGCTGCCAAATTGAAGATGTGCCGCCGGTCCGAATCGCAATTGCCGCGATCAAAATCCCGATTGCCGGGATCCACGTAGCTCTCGCCAAAGACTGGACCGATGCCGTTGGTGTCGCCATTGTCGCCGATGCAATGAGACCAGGTGTAATTCCCGCTGACGGTTATCCGTCGGCTGGCGCGACGCTGAATGGAAAGCAACAAGCCGTGGTAACTCTGCGTGCCTCCCGCGTCAAACTCATCCAGGATCCCGATAGAATCCTGCGGCCTCTCCAGAATCAATCGACGGCGCTGATTCACATTGACGGCTGAAGAGCATGGGTTAAACGTAATCCCATTTAACGTGCACGGGCCACCGGGAATAAAGACGGCCGGATTGAGCGGCTTCTGAACCCACATGTGCACTACCTGGCTTCCCAAATAGGTAGCGGACACGAGCCAGTCGGTCTTCACCTGTCTTTGGATGCCAAGGTTCCACGAGGAGACATAGGGCATCCGGATGTTGTAGGGAGTGGACTCATATGATCCGAACAGCGGAAACAGCGCATTCTGGTCAAACTTGAGCGGGAATGGATTTCCGCCGGGAAAGCCTTGCCACGGATTGTCCAGGCCGCCCGCAGGACTATTTATGGTTATCGTCGTGCCCCAGGGCGGTGCAAAGCCCGCATTGATGCGCCATTGCAACGGAAGATAATTGTAAGACAGCCCGTATGAGGCTCGAACCGACGTTCGTCCATCCCCGTTCACATCCCATCCCAATCCGACGCGAGGCCCAAAATTCAACCACCGTTTGTTGACGCCGGATTTGTCTGGGAAGCCGGGATCGCCCGGGTAGTAGAAACCCGCAGGTGCGTTTCTAAATACCGTGCTCTTGATGCCTTGTCGAAACCGTTCGATGTCGAAATTGTAGACTCTGCCGTTTGTACTCACCTGTGGAAGAAATGGCTCCCACCGCAGGCCATAGTTGATGTTTATTCGCGGAACGACTTTCCAGTTGTCCTCAGCATACAACCCGATTAAAGACTGCTTGATGTAAAGCGCATTGGGGGCGGACTGCGTGAAAGAGTTTAATTGGCCCAGCAAAAAGTCACTCATCCCCAGGCCCGTAAACGTGCCATTGAAACTATAGGAACCTGCAGAATTCGAATTCGCGTTGCTGTTGGATCTTCCGTGCACCAGGTTCGTGCCGAAAGATATCTGGTGGGAGCCACGAACAATGCTCACGTCGTCGGCAAGCTGGTAACTCGTGGTTCTCACGGTACCGGGGGTCGAAGCGTTACTTCCGATAGCGAACCCGCCGGTCACCACCAGAACCATGTATTTCGGAACGTAGCTGTAGGCGTTGATTCCGACGTCAGATGGAGAGAAAAACTCCGCGCCCTTTTGCGCGATGGCGCTCCGATTAACGGCCAGACGAAGCGCGTTAACGACATTGGCGCCGATCCGATACGTGTCCCCAAAACTATAGGACTGCGCCAGGTTGTCGAAACCCCTGGCCGTAGTAACCAACAGATCATCCCGGGAAAGGGTAAAAGGATTTGGGACCTTGCGGGATGTGACCACATACCGTCCGAAGAGAGAGTGGTCGCTGCTCCATGCATAGTCCAGCCTGCCAACCGCCTGCCTGTCATCCTCTGTAAACCTGGGCCCGTTTGAAGTGACCAGGCCGCATGGATCGGACGACTTCGGAAGTCTGCCCGCAATGTTCACAGCGGCTCTACTGTAGGAGACCGGATCAATTCGATTGTTTACGAACGGAGGCCTCAACGCGATCTGCCGGCCCGCACTGCAGGCAGGTGAAGTGAAGGTGGTCCAGTCGCCGGCCAGCATGGCTGCAGTGGGAACGAAGCTGAGAATCGCAGATGGTTCTTGACGGACCGTCGTGCCCTGAAATCCGCCAAAGAAGAATAGTTTGCTGGTCCTGATCGGACCTCCCAGCGTGCCGCCGAATTGATTGCGTTTCACCCTGTCGCGTCTAAGAGCAAAATAACTACGGGCGTTGAACCGGTAGTTTTGTACAAACTCAAACAGACTGCCGTGAAACAAATTGGCTCCGGACTTCGTCACCGTGTCAACCGACGTCGCCTCCCCGTCTTTAGCGGACGGGCCGCTCGTTTCCACTCTGAACTCCTGCAACGCTTCCGGAAACGCGAGCGGCAAGCTCTGTCCGTTAGAGAGATCCTTGTGAGTAGTTCCATCCAGGCTGTAAGCCGTTCCGAAGCCCAAATTGCCGGCGAGGCTGAGAATGGGTGACGCGGAGAAACTCCTGTCCCCTGTCGTCCCTGTCTGGACAGCCGCCCCTGCAAGCACGAACAACTGGGCAATGTTGCGCCCGGCAAGCGGTAGGGCAAGAATCAACTCGTTCTCGAAAACCTGACCCACACTCGAGTTCCGCGGCTCGACCATTGGGACACTTTCTTGAATCTCGGGTTGCGTACCCTGACCCGTCTCGAGGACCACGTTGATTTCCGGACTGCTGTCGACGTGGAGCACAATTCCTGTCCGCTCGTACGTCCGGAACCCCGCCAAAGCCACCTCTAATCGATAGGCACCGACTGCCAGATACGGTAGCGCGTAGAACCCGTTATTTTCGGTAGTAGTGTTCCAGACGGTACCAGTATCGGTTTGAGTTATCGTGATGGCCGCTCCTGGCAATCCAGCCCCTGTTTGATCCTTCACGGTACCGCTGATTTGCGCCGTCGCCTGACCCCAAACATTGACGCAGCCTGGAACAGAACTGAGCAATCCAACCGATAAGGCAATGACAAAGTGCATCGGGATCGTTGCCGCCGCTATTCGTCTCACCGTTTTACTCCTATCCACCAGCCGCCCTTGCTTTTGAGTAATATTTCATTCAATGTTGCCTGGGGGCCCAATGAATATGCTGTTCGCTGTTTTTCTTTTGGCCATCGTATCGGAAATGCAGACAGGAGTCATGGTCACAGGACACATCCTTGACGATCGGACTGGTGGGCCATTGGCTGCCATACCCGTCTTTCTTGGCGGAAGACCTACTGGGGGCAATGAGGTATTCAGACGGGAAGCTATCTCTGATGCGGCAGGGGTATTTAGTTTCAGAGATGTCCCGCCTGGAACCTATAGTCTGGAGGCCTGTTGCCGTAACTCCCACGTCAAATCCGTAAACCGTTCAATTGTTGTTGGCAATCAAGCATTGCTAAACGTTGATTTAGCTACGCGGAAAGACATCGAAGTACATGGTCAAGTCACCGTAGAAGGGAGAGTGAATGCACCCGCGGAGTGGTATGGCGCACAGGTACTGGCTAGAAGTGTCGGCGGCGGTACGTTTCGCAGTTCAACAAGCATCCGCCCGAGCGGCAGTTTTGTCCTCTACCTACCTGAAGGTGAATACCAAATCGAAATCAACAATCCGGATAGCTACAGCGTGAAATCGATAATGTTTGATTCGAATGATCTTATGAGAAATGCCTTAAAGCTTGAAGGCCCTGTAAGTTCGAACATAGAGATCACATTGGCGCCGAATTAGCGGATTACTCACGTCGAGAACGCGTCAGCCAAGTAGCTCATCGACTTTGAAGAGAATGTCAGGAAAAGCCAGGAGCGAGATGGACTCGCCGCGGCGGAAGAGCAGCGTGGTTGAATAACCTTCCGGACCGGGATCGCGAAAAACCAGGATAACGTCGCCTTCGAGATTTTCGATCCACAGCTCCGTCACTCCGGATTTCGCATAGAGTGGCGCTTTGCGATTGCGATCATAGCGGAGTGTCGTGTCGGAGACTTCAACAACCAGCAGTGTGTCCTCCGGAGAATGTCGCTTGGACGCGTAATAATCAGGGCGATGTTGGAGCAGCACGATATCAGGCTGAGGCTCCGTGTAGTTACTGAGCCGAATCGGATTTTGGACGCTGACAATGGCTTTTCCCGCAAGGTTAGTGACGAACAGCGAGGTCGCCCGATCCACGCAGGCGACATGCCGGTTCCCGACCGGACTCATTTGGATGATCTCGCCTTCGATGAGTTCCACACGAGAATCCTCATCGAAGATACCGGCGTCCGCCATCCGGTAGTACTCATCAACCGTAAAGAGCTTCCTGGTAACTTCGGTTTGCATGTGACCTCTTGCCTTAGAGCATAGCTTATCGTTCACATCGCTTGCGTTCAAAGGATTGACCCGCTGGTCGCGCTGATATATGAATGAGGCGCGAGGATTCAATGATGCACAATCGAAGAACATTCCTTAAGGCGGCAGGCCTGGCCATCGCCGGAGCGGGAAAGACGCTGGGCCAGGCTGGTGCAGGCCCGGCTGCAAAGTCGGTTCAAACGCCGGCACTCACGATCGCATACGAAGAGAGCGGCAGCGCTCAGGGTTTTCCCATCATCCTGCTGCATGGATTCCCGGACGACGCTCGCGCCTTTGACGGGGTTGCGCCTCCGCTGGTCAAGGCCGGACATCGAGTGCTCGTGCCATACCTGCGCGGCTACGGGCCCACGCGTTTTCGCGATGCGTCCGCGCCTCGAATGGCGGAGCAGGCGGCGATCGGCCAGGATGTTGTCGACTTCGCCGATGCGCTTCGCCTTCCGCGGTTTGCTGTAGCCGGCTTCGACTGGGGCGGACGAGCGGCAGCTATTGCTGCGGCACTCCACCCGGACCGCGTGCGCGCCGCTGTCCTCATCGGCGGCTATACCATTCAGAACACCATTGCTCCATCGCAGCCGGGCCCGCCCGAGGCGGAACACCGGGCATGGTATCAGTGGTATTTCAATACAGAACGCGGGCGAGCCGGACTGCAGATGAATCGCCGCGCGCTCTGCCGGTACCTGTGGCAGACGTGGTCACCGAGCTGGCGCTTCAGCGAGGAAACGTACAACCGGACCGCTGCGTCGTTCGACAATCCCGATTTTGTCGATGTGGTGATTCACTCTTATCGCCATCGGATCGGGAATGCGCCCGGCGAACCACGCTTCAAAGTGATGGAGGAAAAGCTCGCCGAGCGGCCGAAGATTCAGGCTCCGTCGATTACGCTTTATGGAGCGGATGATGGGATCGCCCGTCCGCCGGTCGAATCACCACCGGCCGAGCGGGCCGCGTTCGCTTCGCTGGTGGCTCGGCGTGTGGTTCCGGGTGTGGGACACTTCATGCCGCGCGAAAAACCGGAAGTGGTGTCCTCCGCGTTGCTGGAGTTGCTGGCATGAGAAGAATTGAGAAACACAAAAAAGAATTAGCCGCGAATTACGCCGATTACGCGAATGGGGCGCAAAAAACAATTCTTGATGCGCCCCATTCGCCTAATCGGCGTAATTCGCGGCTAATTCTTTTTTGTGTTTCTCAATTCTTCTTCGACTGCAGTTCCTGCTCGAAAAACCTCGCCATGGCAGCGATGGACGACTTCCAATTGCGCCACAGCAGCGAATCGTGGACGTCGTCGGGCAGGACGAGTTCCTCGACTTTGACTCCCTTCTCTTCCAGCCGCCTTCGAAGATCCACGGTTTGGTGAAACTCGACGGTTCGATCGTCGTCGCCGTGAATCAACAAGACCGGCGACTTCCAGGTGGACACCGCGGCAATCGGCGATGATTCGAACTCGACCTTTAACGCCTGTCTCAAATCCGCTTCGGTGATGCCATCGCCGACGATGGCGTGTGCCATCAACGCCGGATTAACTGCAGGCAGCCTGTCGTGTACTCCGTGGAGGTCGACGCCGGCGGCGAACACGTCGGAATTGCGGCCGAGCGCGAGCGCCGTGAGGTAACCACCGAGGGACGCGCCCCAGATACCGATCCGATTGGGATCCACATCCGTTCGTGCCTGCAGATAACGTCCTGCGGCGAGGATATCCCGGTACTCTGAAGCGCCGCGCGCGCCCGTGTTGTCCGCAAACTGAAACGCCTGGCCATACCCGACGCTGAGCCGGTAATCCACCGAAAGAACGATGAAGCCGCGACTCGCCAGGTACTGGTTCGCTCCGTAGTCGTTTGCGTACTCCCAGCGATAATGCCAGCCGAGCAGCATCTGCCGGGGGCCGCCACCGTGAACGTAGACCACAGCCGGTTTCCTGGCAGCTCCACCGGCGGGCTTGAACAATTGCCCGTGCGCCTCGACACCATCGCTGGCGCGGAAGGAAACCTGTTCCGGTATGACGAGTTGGGCGGTTGGAAAATCGGACGGCAACCGATCTACAGCGATCGGGCGCGTCGTTCCGCCGGATAGCGCAACTACCGCCGGTGTTGGCGGCTTCTGGGCATCGGTTGACAGGAACGCGACCGTCTGACCATCGGCCGTAACGACCGGGCTCCATTCGATACCGGCTCCGCCCGTCAGCGGCGTTGGAGTCGCAGCGTTCACAGGAACCTTGTAGAGATGGCGGCGGGCGAGGTCGCTGCGATCGGAACCTGTGTTCGCATTGTAGATTGCGAAGCGGCGATCCGGTGTCAGCGTCATCTGTTCCACCATGAATGAACCGGGTGTCAGCAACATCGGCTGGCCGCCCGATCCTGGATGCTGGATCGAATACAAGTGTGGAAAGCCATCCCGATACAACATGAACACAAGGTGGTCGTCGGCGGCCCAGTGAAAGTTGATGCCTCCCGGGTTCTGGAGAATCGGATCGACCGGCGCCTTGCCGCTCGTGACGGCGGTGGTGATTGCCATCGATTGCACATCGGCTACCTGGATCGTCCAGGGCAACGGCTCGGGCCGGGTTATTGGCGATCGCGGCGTGCCTCCGGTGCCGGGCTGTCGCAGGAATGCGATCTTGCGTCCGTCCGGCGACCAGGCCGGCAAAGAATCGCGCGAGGTGGACGCGGCAATGAATCGAATCGGCTGGTCCGGTGTGAACAACCCGATGAAGCTGTGATCGCCGCGGTTGGATACGAACGCGAGGGTGCGCCCATCGGGTGACCACTCGGGTGACACACTCGTGCCGCGCGCATAGAAGGCGGCCTGTGGCGGTTTGGATCCGTCGATTGGCGCGATCCAGATCCGGCGGTCTCTCACGAAGGCGACGCGCTCACTGTCCGGTGCAGTGGCAGGGTCATCGCCCTCGCCGACGAGTTTGGGCGGTCCGCCGGACACGGCCACGGACCACACCTGGATCTTCGGCTGAATTGGACTTCCCGAAGGATTTGGCGGCTCCGCTCCACGATTCGAGCCGTGGTCGCCGCCGCGGACGTAAACCACGGTCTTGCCATCGCCGGAAAACGAGAGGTTCGTCAATTCCTGCCCGTCATCTTGCTGATATGAAGTAATTCGACGTGCCTTGAAGTCCGGCGCCTCGCCCACATAAATGTTGCGGACACCGCGCTCGTTGAATGTCCAGGCAATGGTGGACCCGACAGGCGACGCTGTCAGATTCTCTGGAGAAGGAAAACTGAGGACCTGATCCACGGTGAAGGAACGCGACCCTGTCTGCAGCATGAAAAGAAACGCGACCATCCGAAGCTTTGCATGGCTTCTCATTGTGGTTTCCTCCGGGTTTCTAGAGGAGTGATTATAGTCCGGTATCGCGGTTTTGGGGACGACAGGTCATTGCGGAAGTAAACACAAAGACACTAAGGGCACAAAGACACGAAGAAGGCCGCCTTGAACAAATTATTGATGGCGGCCTTCTTCGTGTCTTTGTGCCCTTAGTGTCTTTCTGTTCAGGCCTCTTTTACCCGTTCTTTTGTCCTGTCGAAGTACGTGGTGAAGATGGAAACCATCTTGTGCAGGCCATCCGAGCCACCAGCCAGGAGTGACGCGGTCATGACCACATCAATTCCCGTCAGAGCATTGCGCTGCAGCAATGAAAGCCCTGTGAACTGCTGTATGTCGATGAGCGGCTGTAGCGATCGGACGCCCGCGGCGCTGACGATTGTTCCAAGCGCAAGACCGGTCAGAAACGCGAGCTCGCGTGTCTCGGCCCTGTGCGAAGTGAGCTTTTGGGCCAGATCCTCCGTGGGCGCCCCGGCAGCATGTGCGGACTTCAACTGACATTCGTAGTGGTCAACCGCCTGACGGCGCCATGGCGTCAGGAGCACCTCGAGGGCACGCTCCATGAATAAGGCCACCATGCCGAGGGGCATGAGCATGCCGACAATGAGGGTTGGCGAAATATCGGGCCGAAATGGTACCAGCCGAGCCCAGGCGGACAGCATCACACCCACTAAAGTAATAACAATCGTCGCTGCCTTCACCCGCTGAGCGCTGATCTTTGCCTCTCGCATGGATAACCTCCGATACTTTGCCGGCGCTATCCGCGCCGACTCGAAGTCTTGATCTCAATCAGAATCGCGATACTTTCGCTAGGCACATCACGCTCCATTCTGCGCTGCGGCTGCTCCTATTGATTTGGCAGACAGTACGGCCAAAACCCCGGCGGAACGGAATCCTGACTCATATCCTTATGGTGAGAAAAGCTCACCGTCAGGATAGGCTCATTAGACCGAGGGTGTTCCCCTCCTGATGCAGGAGGGGTGGCCGCGCCATAAGAAAAAAGGTCCCGTTCCGAAAACAGCGCGGACGGGGTGCGTCGCTCACACGAAATGTTTCGCCGAACTGACCACCCCGGCCGCGCCTTCAAAGGAGGCTTCGCGGCAATTTCTTGATGGCGCGTCCACCCCTCCTGTCCCAGGAGGGGAACACTCTCGCCTGGGGCTCTATCGCTTTGTGTCTTTGTGGTCATCCTGCCTTGACAACCCCCGGTGGGGAGTCAATACTCGTCAGAATTTTCAGAAGTAACTTGGTGGGGGGAATGCACATGAAACGAAAAATAAGTCGACTGTTTTGCGGATTGCTGGTCCTGGTTCTTGGTTCCGCCATGCTCCTGGGCCAGGGCTCGACCGCCCAGATCAGCGGCACAGTCACGGATCAAAGTGGCGCCATATTACCTGGTGTCGAAATCACCGCGACACAAGCCGACACGGGCGTAGCCCGAACAACAGTAAGTAATGAGACCGGGGCGTATGTTCTGCCGAACCTGGCGGTTGGTCCGTATCGCCTCGAAGCGTCTCTGCCCGGATTTCGCACATTCGCGCAAACCGGAATCGTGCTGCAGGTGAATAGCAACCCGGGCATTAACATCGTCATGCAGGTGGGTCAGGTTTCCGAGACCATCGAAGTCCAGGCCAACGCCGCCATGGTGGAAACGCGGTCCACCGGTATCGGCCAGGTGACCGAGAACGCCCGCATTCTGGAGTTGCCGCTGGTTGGCCGGCAGGTCTACGACCTGGTCACCCTGTCGGGCGCTGCCATGCAGACTGGGGTAGCTACGACGGGAAACCGGGCCGCCTACCCGGGCACTCCGACCTTTTCGATAGCGGGAAGCCTCAATGGCGGAAACACCGTCACGCTGGACGGTGCAATGCACAACGACGTCGCGTCCAACACGGCCTTGCCGTTACCTTTCCCTGACGCTTTGCAGGAGTTCAAGGTCGAGACCAGTTCCCTGCCGGCCCAATACGGCTTTCATTCCGGAGCGGCCCTCAATGCCGTGACAAAATCAGGCACGAACGAATTTCATGGAGCCCTGTTTGAGTTCGTTCGAAATTACAAATTCAATAGCCGTCAATTCTTCGCCGCAAAACAAGACTTCCTGAAGCGTAATCAGTTTGGAGGAACATTTGGCGGACCGATCAAGCAGAACAGGGTGTTCTTCTTTGGCGGCTACCAAGGCACGATCACGCGCCAGGACCCGGTGGGACAACGTGCGTTCGTTCCAACCCCGGCCATGCTGGCCGGAGATTTTACAGTCGTTTCATCGGCAGCCTGCAGGACGACGGGAGCAATCACGCTGGGGGCCCCTTTCGTCAACAACAGAATCGATCCCTCGCAATTGAGTAAGGCGGCGGTCAACCTCAGCAAACGACTGCCGACGCCCCAGGATCAATGCGGCCTGGTCGAGTT
>WNFT01001358.1_pt1 | contig 21191 bp, 16 predicted proteins | sample 5400191 | NCBI WGS metagenome assembly WNFT01 (sample SAMN13153359, study PRJNA577476) | soil metagenome | isolation source: 80 cm saprolite under Madrone tree | place: USA:California | collected 2016-06-14 | reverse complement strand
GGTTCATTGGAAACCCTCCTGTTCAGTTCGTGCGTTTGTCGACGTGAAACAGATTGTACCCCTTCAGCACGTTGAAAACCCGGCTTTTTGCCCCTTGGCGCAAGGCAGGTGTTTTCATAATGTGCAGCCGCGGAGCGGCGACAGAGTGTAGCCCCGGGCGCGAGCCCGGGGTCTTCTTTCGGCACGATCTCAGCCCAGTAGGGGCGAAAGAGTCGTTCAGTATCTCTCGCCCCTTACGGGGCTCCGTTTCCAAAACGACACCTACCCCGGGCTTGCGCCCGGGGCTACACTCTGTCGCCGCTCCGCGGCTGAATGCACGGGTTCACGAGTAAATGGGTCAGTGGCAGTCAAGCTTTAAGGAAGGGCCTGATTGTAATAGACTGCGCAAAGTAAGGAGGCCCCATGGACCGCCGGAAGTTCGTGCGTATGGCTGGAGGCGGAATCGCAGCCGGCCAATTGGCCGAGGCTGTTGCGGCCGCGCAAGTAGCCGCCAGCCCAGCGCGTCATGGACCGCCGGAAGTTCGTGCGTATGGCTGGAGGCGGAATCGCAGCCGGCCAATTGGCCGAGGCTGTTGCGGCCGCGCAAGTAGCCGCCAGCCCAGCGCGTCAGTCTGCGAACAGCAAGGGGAAGCAGCGGAAAGCGCTGATGAAGGTTGGGACGCAGCACGGCGACTCGGACGAAATCCTCCGCGTCATGGCCGGGTTCGGAGTCAATTACATCTGCAGCCGGCTTCCTTCTGAGCGTCTTGACGAGCGCTGGTCGGTTGATGGTCTTTCGCGGCTCCGCGAGCGTATCGAGTCGTTCGGCCTCACACTTGACGTGGTGCCGCTGCCAATGAGTTCCAACTACATCACGAAGGCGGAGCTTCCAAATATCATGCTGGGCAGAAGTCCGGAGCGGGATCGAGAGATCGATGACGTTTGCCAGATGATCCGGAACACGGCCAAGGCAGGTATCCCTTGTCTCAAATACAACATGACTTTTCTCGGTGTGCCTCGCACCGAATCGACGAAGGGCCGCGGTGGTGCCGAATACAGCACGTTCGTCTACGACAAAGCGAAACAGGATCCACCGCTGACCGAAGCGGGACCCATTGATGCTGACAAATACTGGGAGCGCATTACGTATTTCCTGGAGCGCGTGGTTCCGGTCGCTGAAGAATGCAAGGTGAAGCTGGCTTGCCACCCGCAAGATCCTGGAATGCCTCGAGGCCGGGGTTTCAGGGGCGTCGAAACCGTGCTCGGCTCGGTTGAAGGTCTCAAGCGATTTGTTTCCATCAAGGAGAGTGCCTACCACGGCCTGAATTTCTGCCAGGGCACCGTTGCGGAGATGTTACAGAAGCCCGGGCAGGAAATCTTCGATGTGATCCGCTACTTCGGCAGCCGGAAGAAGATCTTCAACGTTCATTTCCGAAACATCCGTGGAGGTTTTCTCAACTTCCAGGAAACGTTCATCGACGACGGCGATGTCGATATGTTGAAGGCGATGCGCGTTTATAAGGAGGTCGGATTTGACGGGATGATGATGCCGGATCACGTTCCGAAGATCCTGGGCGACACGAATAGTTACCAGGGCTTCGCTTTCGCGTTTGGATACATCAAGGCGCTGATCGCGGCGGTTGCGGCCGAATCGTGAGTCTCGCGACTCATTTTTTCGTCTTATCCACTACCACCGCACCGCCTTTCATCACCCAGCGGACGTTATTGATTACGACATTGATATCCCCGAGTGGATCGCCTTCGACCGCGACGATGTCCGCATAGAACCCCGGAGCGACCGCGCCGATCGACTTCTCCATCGCGAGCATCTTTGCGGCTGTACTCGTAGCCGAAGCCAGCGCCTGTTCCGGCGTCATGCCGGCTTTGACGAACCAGCCGAGTTCGCGCGTGTTCTGGCCGAACATGGTGTAGATTGCGTCGGAACCCATGACAAGCCTGGCTCCTGCCTTGACGGCCTTCCGCGCGGTCTCGAGATTTCGGGCGATGAAATCCGTGAGACGTTCTTTCGCGCCAGGAGCGTAATTGAAGCGTTCGGCGTTGTCGTAATAATAGCGATTGTGATCGATGGTCGGCACGTAATAGACGTTCTTGCGAGCCATCTCGGCAATCGTTTCATCATCCATATCCGTTGCATGTTCCAGCGAATCGGCGCCTGCGCGAATCGCGTCGCGGGCGCCGCTCGGGCCGTAGCTGTGGATGGCGACCTTTTTGCCCATACCGTGCACAACATCGACTGCCGCTTTCATCTCCTCATATGTGACGGTTTGAAATCCGCTGACGTCCTGGCCGGATCCCGTCGACCCAAAGATCTTGATCCAATCGACGCCTGCCGCGATCTGCTGACGGGCCGCGCGCGCGAACTCGTCCGGACCATTGCCTTCACCGCAGCCGAGAGCATTGCCTGCGGGGTTGTACCGCGTGCGCGGCGCGCGCAGACCACAACCGACAACGAGCATGCGCGGTCCAACCCACTCACCCATGTTGACGAGATCGCGCATGGCGACATCGACATAGTCCGCGGCATTCATGTCGCGAACTGTAGTGACGCCTGCCTCGAGGGTCTTTTTGAGCGCATCCTGCCCGAGGACCATATTTACGATCGTGCTGCGAGTGCCGGGCGTGGCCGCACCCGGTCCGTATGTCATGTGTGTGTGCGCGTCGATCATTCCCGGAATTCCGGTGTAGCGGCTCAGATCGACCACTTCCGCGCCGGCTGGAATCGTGTTGGCGGCACTCGTTACAGCGGCGATCCGATCGTTCTCCACGATGACGATTGCGTTGGTGAGGACCCGTCCCGTTCCGTCGACGAGCTTTCCAAGTCTGATGGCTTTTGTCGCCGCAACTGCGGGGCCGCCGAGAAATAGAAGCATCGAGAGACCAAAAGTAAACGATTTGGTAAACATGCGCACATCCTATAAGACCGCGTGTTAGCGCAATTGCCGGCTAAATATCCGCCTTTTTCGCAATCCGGCCGTTAATGCGAATCCAGCCGACACTTCCACTCTGGTTGCGGACGAATTCCATCGGCATTCCTGTGTAGGAGCCGGCGATCGCGTACGCGACGTCGGGGCCATAGAAAACGATCGTGGTATTGCTTGTCTCCCCGCCAGTTTGGTTGGTGACGACGAGCTTGCCATCCTGCTCGCGCACTTCTACCGTTCCGACCGGCGGCCGGCGGTAACGTCCGACGTACGCTTCCAGACTGGGTTGTTTCGTCAGGGGAGTTGCGTGCGCGGTCATCGCCTCATTGACGCCTCGATGCCCGATGGGCTGGTTTGGTTTTAGCGCGAGCCCCTCGTACGATCGCAGAGTGGCGCGTTCGACGTCTTGGATCAGCCGCCACCCGTCGGTATGATTCGTGAGGATGGCAAACGCGAGATTCCGATCGGGCACGAGCTGAAGGTGCAAACAATGACCTCCAAGCGTGCCGCCATGCGCGGCCGTCAGAACGCCGTTGATCCGGCGTAGTTGCCACCCGATTCCCATCTCATCATCGATGCTGTTCTTCCGAAGCTGCGCCGTTCGCATTTGTTCGAGTAAAGCGCGCGACAGGACCAGCTTGCCTTGAGCGCCGATCCCATCGCCGAGATGAAAGGCCGCATATCGCAACAGATCATCGACGGTCGTCGCCACGCCGCCGGCTGTAACATTTGTAGACAGATCGAAGGGTCGAATCACCCCGGGCTGCCCCTGTTGTTGCCGGTGTCCCACGGCAAACCGATACGTCATCGCTTCACCGGTTCGCGAGAACGCGCGCGACATACCCAGCGGCGCGAACACCAACTCTCGGAGTGCCTCATGAATGCTTTTTCCCGTTACCGCTTCAATGACGCGACCTGCCACTCCGAATCCCGCGTTGTTGTAGCTCCACACCGAACCCGGCGACGCTAGCTGTGGCAGGTCACGAAGCCCTGCTGTAAAGAAATTGAGGGTGTCAGTGCCCCGGTCTTCCGCGGTGAGTTGTCCCTCCCAACCCGGCGTGTGGGTGAGCAGATGCCAGAGCATGACTTCCCGGCTGACAATCTCGTCCTGAACCCGGAATTCCGGAAGGTAGCGCCGCACGGGTGATTTCAGATCCACGCGACCTTGACGTACCCGCGTCATCAGGGCGGTCGCCGCAACAGTCTTCGAAATGGAAGCAATGGGGAAGACTGTTTCCGGCGTGACGGGTTGCGGATCGTCGACGTTCGTAACGCCGAAACCACGAGCAGTGATTTGGCCATTCTTCAAAACGCCAAAAGCCACACCGGGAATGTGGTGTTCCGCCATTTTCGCGGAAATGAGTTTGGCGATCTCGTCGAATCGACCGCTCTCCTGCACGGTCGAAGAACGGACCTCAGGTGGAACGATTCCAGTGACGCCAGCCAGCAGAATGAACTGCCTTCTTCTCATGTGCTCCTCCGGATTCAGCCGCGCGTGAACGCCATGTCACTACGAAATTGCTCAAAACACAACCTTCAACGCGAATTGAATCTGGCGCGAATCGATTCTTGTACTGGTGATCACGCCGTAGTCCGGGTTCCGCAGTGTTCTGCCGGGCGGATTCCAGATCGGGTGATTCGGCAGGTTGAAGACCTCGGTTCGAAATTCCACGTACTTCGATTCGCTCAACGTGAATTTCTTATTGATCGAGGCGTCGAAGTTGAGAATGCCCGGGCCGATAACCGTATTCCGAGCGGAGTTGCCGTAGCGGAACTGGGGTCCGAACGGAAGCCGATCGACAAATGCGTCGATGTTGAAGAAGTGGGTGCGGGTTTGCTGGTTTCGAGCAAGATTCGGGTTGGCGCCCGTTGCATCCGGATAACAAGCTCCACCACCATTCTGGATATTTCCAGGGCCGCAGAGAACGGTAAATGGAAAGCCGTCCTGCATGGTCAGGATGCCGCCCACTTGCCATCCACGCAGCAACGTGTTGGCTCCAAGAGGCAGATCCCATAACCACGACGTTGTGAGGCGGCGCCGGAAATCGAAAGCTGACAGTCCGCGCTCGAGCCGCAGGTCGTAGTTGTTCGATGGTGTAAGGGAATCGCCATCGGTGGTCCGGACGCCGCTGCCGTTGTCGATCGACCTGCCGTAAGCGAACGAGCCGAGCAGCGTGAAACCGCGCGAGAAGCGCCGCTGGAGCTTCGCTTGAAGCGCATGATACGTGGAATGGCTCGGCGCGCTCATAGTCTGGAAGCTGCCGAATTTTGGAAACGGGCGCGCGTCGTTCGAGTTCGGCAGGCTGCTCGGCTCAGGATTGTTGTAGCTCATCAACCGGCGCAGCTTTATGCCGGCGGAGCCGAAGTAATTCACCTCGAGGGACGTGTCACCGTCGAGCTCTCGCTGGACGCCGAACGACCACTGCGCCACGTATGACGACGGCTCGCCGAACTGGTTGATCAGGATGAAAGTCGGCGCGCCGGTACGCGCGAATGGCTGATCGAAGCTGAGGTTGGGCCGGAACGATTCGGCCGGCTCGTCGCGGCGGATGGTAAACGGCGCGTTGCGGACAATGTCAAATACGGCGTTTCCAATGTCACGCACGTAGTAGATTCCGCTTCCGGCACGCAGGACAGTCTTCCGGGTAAACGCATATGAAAGCCCGAGCCGGGGCGCAAAGTCATTCAGATCGTTTTTGTAGGCTCGACGGCCGAAGCGCCCGTCGCGCACATACTTGATGTCCGGAGCGAGACGAAACGCCGGATTCCCCTGGAAAGGATCGCCGTTGCCTGCGCGCACATAGACGGGCTCCATCGAGTTGTCCCAGCGGAAGTCGATGTTGACGATCGCGTCGTACTTATCCTGGAACGGCTGGTCGTTCTCCCATCGCAGTCCGTAGTTCAGCGTGAGTTTCGGCGTAACCTTCCAGTTGTCCTGCACGTAAAGTGCGAAGTAATTCGAGCGAAAGTTCGCGATAGGAGCGCCTACCTGTCCTTCGGATCTGTTGAAGTGGCCGAGCAGAAAGTCGGCTACCGCTGCGCCTCCCCGCTGGGCCGCGGCCGCGAGAGGGTTTTGTGTATAGCGGCCATCGAAGCCAAACCGTCCGCGCGTGACGACGCCGCCAATCTGGTTGTAGCGGACCCGCCGGACCTCGCCGCCGAACTTGAAAGAGTGTCTGCCGACGGTCCAGGCAAAGTTGTCCACTAACTGAATGGTGGTGTCGTAATTGAGGAACGGTGCATCGCTCTCCTCGCCCAGTCCCGAAAGGCCCGAGATGTTGATGTTCGGAACGCCCCAATAGAGCGGATTGTCCGTTGGAAGGTTGATTCCAAGCTCTTTCACAACGTTAACGTTGTTCGCGCGCGGGGAGATGTGCGCATTTTCCAGGCGGCTCAGCCCGAATCGCACATCGTTCACCTTGTTCGCTCCGTATACGCGCGTGTTCGCGATCACCCCTTGATGGACCTTCGTGTCCGTATTGATTCCCATGTCGGGAATCGCAAAAGGATCGTAGCCGTGCTCGGTGGAGAAGCTGTGACGAAAGAACCAGGAAGACTTCGCGTGCTCCGTGAAGTCGAAACGATAAGTGAGTTGGTCCGCGTCTACGCGCCGGCCCTCGTTGTTCACAAAATTCGCGGAACTCGTATTCACCTGCGGGAGGGGAAAGTAGGCCAGGAGCTTCCTGGAGACCGGATGGATACGATTTTGCGGAATGATATTGCCGGGAAACGGCCGGGGCGCGACGATGACGTTTCCGGCGGCATCGAAGACGCGTGTCGCCGGGTCATAGATGATTGCCGGGTTGGCAGAGAAGTCGCCGTTGCGCTCCGCCGCCAGTGGCACGGTTGGCAACGCTGTCAGTGCCTTACGCTCGCGCAAACCCTCCCAGTTCACCATAAAGAAGATTCGGTCCTTACCGTTCACGATCTTCGGCAGGAAAACCGGTCCGCCTACCGTAAACCCATATTGATTCCGCTTGAATGGCGGAATCGGCTCATTCGGCCGATCAAAATAGTTCTTGGCATCGAGCGCTGAATTCCGTATGAACTCGAAAACAGTTCCGTGCAGCTCGTTTGTTCCGGAGCGAGTCGAAGCGTTGATTTGCGCGATGGCGCGGCCGTACTCGGCGTCGAACAGACCGGACTCGACTTTGAATTCCTGCAGGGCATCAATGGATGGCAGCAGCATGTAGCTGTTGAAGTTCAGATCCGTATTCTCGACTCCATCCAGCGCGTAGTGATTGAAGTGGATTCGCTGGCCACTGACGTTCAAGGCGAAGCTGTTACGCTGGCCACCCATGCGTTGCTTTCCCTGGCTGGAAGACGGTCCATTGGTTGTCGCGCCCGGAATGAGCGATGCCAGTTGAAGATAGTTGCGGCCGTTGAGTGGTAATTCCACGATCCGCCGGTTCTCGATGACTGTCCCAATGGATGCAGTTTCGGTTTGCAGCACCGGCGCTCCTCCCGAGACCTCAACGATGCTGTTCACTTCGCCGATCTCCAGAGTCACGTCGATCCGGTTCGAGCTGCCAACCTGAACCTCGATGTTCCTGCGCTCGACCGTGCGGAATCCGGCTAACTCCGCCTTCAAGTTGTATACGCCCGGCGGAAGAGCCCGAATGACGTACAAACCCGCTTCATTCGTGGGCACGGATCTCGTCGCATTCGTGGATGGATTGATGAGCGTGATCGTCACCCCGGGCACTACCGCCGCAGTGGGATCGCTGACAACGCCGCTGATCTCACCAGAGGGCGCCTGCGCGCCAAGCGGGACGACGAAAAGGATCGCCAAAAGCAAAGCGGCGGCAGATGACCGCATTGTGGACCTCCCGTGAAGTGGTCTTATATCGCGAGACTTTGTTGGATGAAATAGGGTGGACGAAAACTATCAGGGGCCATGTATCAGTGTCAAAGGAAAATGGGGTCGTTAACGACCCCATTTTTCTTTGACGTTCGCTACTCCGGCAGACTGTACGCGACGTATTCGCCCGAATAAGGGCCACCGCTGATGGCCACAACGATGTACTGTTTGCCGTCGACCATGTACGTCATTGGCGATCCGCTTTGGGCCGCCGGCATCAACAGGGCACCGACTTCCTGTCCGGTCTTCTTGTCGTATGCTCGAAGCATCGCGCCGCGCGGCCTTCCGGGCGGCGTGGTGATCTGGGGATCACCCATGATGGCCAGTGTTTTTGTGACCATCAGTCCGACGCCTGAAGTACCGGGCTGACCGGTTTTTGGAATGTTGATCCCCCTCAGGGCCGGGTGGTTGCGAACCGCATCGGGCGTGTCGCCATGCGGGACCTGCCACATGATCTCGCCCCGGTCGAGATTGATTGCCGAGAGGACGCCATACGGCGGTTTTACGATGGGCAGCCCCTGGACATTCAAGCCGGTTCCGGCACGCGCGCCTGCAGGAGGACCAGCCGCGGTCGGAGGCGGCGGGGGCGCGTTTTCGGGTCTTTGAGTCCGGCTCCCGTCAGCGGCGCAGCAGTCGCCCGGTCCCAGGACAACCTGAAATGGTACGCCGCCCAGTCCCTCCACATACCGGATGTCTGAAAATGTCTGGGGTGGTGCCACAAGCGATCTCGCACTCACGACGTTCCCCGCTTGCGCAAAGACCGTGTGGGTCTCGGGGTCATACGCTGATCCGGGCCAGTTCGTAGCGGTCCCCGCTCCTATCGCACCAAGCATGCCGTTGATGTTCCCCAATATTGGCGGCGTGAAAGGTGACGTCCCGATCTTGTATTTCTCGAGAACCTGGAGGGCCTGTTCCCGCAGAGCGGGCGTGAAGTCTATAATGTCCTCCGGCTTGAGAAATTGGCGGGAATAGGCCGGCGGCTTGGTCGGGTGCGGCTGCGTCGGCGAGGTCTTTTCACCCGGCACGTCAGACTGCGGCACTGGCCGCTCCACGATCGGCCACACGGGCTGGCCGGTCACGCGATCGAAGACGTAGAGCCAACCTACTTTGTGCGGTAGCGCCACGGCTTTGATCATCCGGCCGTCGACATTGATGTCAGCGAGAATCGGCGCAGAGGAATTGTCAAAATTCCAGATGGGATGATGCACTATCTGGTAAAACCATTTCCGCTGACCGGTTTTGAGATCGACACACACGAGGCTCTCGGCAAAAAGATTGCTTCCCGGACGGTGTCCGCCGTAGTAATCGGACGTGGGCGTTTCCACGGGCAGGTAGACCAGTCCGAGTTCTTCGTCGACTGTGATCTGCGTCCAGACACCAGTGTTGCCATTGGTAGCCCACGAGCCGTTTTCCCACGTGTCGTTGCCGAACTCGCCGGGTCCGGGAATTGTGTTGAATCTCCAAAGCTGTTTGCCCGTCCGCACGTCGAAAGCGCGCACCAGCCCCTTGGTGTTGTTGTGCGTCGGCACGGTCGCGCCCTCTTTCATGGAAGAGCCCACGATCACGATGTCTTTCACCACGATCGGCGTTGAATGGACACCGATCTCACCGGTTTCCAAATCGATCTGCTCGTTGACCCCTTTCACCACGCCAACTTTCAGGTCGACCATTCCGTCCTTACCGAACGAGTTGATGATGGCGCCGGTCTTGGCATTGAGCGCCACCAGCCGATAACCCGTCGTGACATAGAGCACGCGCTCGTCACCTCTTCCGTCGGTCCAGTACCCCACGCCACGGCCCGAAAGCTGACGCGGAGCGTTGGCGGCTCGCTTGCCTTCGCGGAGGCTGTGCGACCAGATCAGCTCTCCCGTTTTCCCGTCGAGGGCGATAACGGACCGCCGGGTGCCGCCGGTCGTGTACAACACACCCTTGACCATGAGCGGCGTCCCCTCCAACTTGTATTCGGGAAAGGGGCCCAGGTTGTCGGTCTTGAAGCGCCAGGCAACCTCCAGCTTGTTGAAGTTTGATGCATTGATCTGATCCAGTGGCGAGTATCTCGTGCCCTTGACGTCGGCAGTGTAGTACGGCCATTCGCCGTTCTTCGTGCTGGGTTGGCCTGCGGTCTGGCCCGAGACACCCACTGTCATCCACAGAAAGCCGGCGACGAGCAACGCTGACGCCAGCGCCATTCGGCTTATTGTTCGCGACATGGTTCCCTTCCTTTCTTCCTGGCTTCGCCCTATCGGGCTTGCATTCGCAGCCGCTCATGTTTTGATAAGGCGTTGATCCGGACGAGAGAGTGACCTTAACATACCCGGGGCGCCGCCAACTGTAAACCTATTTCCACGCTACGCTTGCGCCAATTCCGCTTCTTGTCCCAGGTCCTTTTCCGGTTTCTGGAAAACCGGACATGCGAAGAATCCCTTGTGTGAAATTCATACATATGGAAGATTTCCATTGCCAGGCACACGCTGACGGGCCTCGGAGGCCCGACGTCAGTAGCCTGTAGTTTTTGTTATCTCACGATGCTTCAAGCAGGAGGCTGACAGCCACGATCCTTGGAACCCCGAATGCTTTTTCCCTTTCGGGATTGCTGCAGGAATCAAGCGATCACGTGGCTGCATGAAGAAAATGCAAATAACTTTCTCGTGTCCGAAGTGCGGCTCACATCATGTGCGCCCGTCCCAGCGGCGGCTACTGGATTGGCCGCTGCTGCCATTTCTCGCACCTTATCGATGCCGGGAGTGCCGGCATCGCTTCTTCACGTTGCGCGTCTTTGGCAAAATCATCGGCAGGCGGCGAGAAGCGACTCGCATTTAGTGAGTGCTGGATGACGAGCCGTAATACCCGGCCCAGGTCTCGAGATACTTGTAGCCGGAGCCTGTGTTGTAGATAAGAATGCGGTCGCGCTTGTTGAGGAATCCGGACTGTCTGAGCTTCTTCAGCGCGGCCATACACGCGCCACCTTCAGGAGCGATGAACAGTCCTTCGTGGGCGGCGAGTTCTTCGGCGGCTTTCATCATTTGGGAATCCGATACGGATACTGCAGTGCCGCCGCTTTCCCGCACTGCCTGAAGGACCAGAAAGTCGCCCATAGCCTTCGGGACGCGCAGACCGCTGGCGAGCGTAGCTGCGCCGTGCCAGAATTCGCTGAATTCCGCATTCCGCTCAAAGGCTTGCACGATTGGCGGACAGCCTTCAGCCTGCACCGCGATCATCTTCGGACGTTTGGATCCGATCCACCCGAGTTGTTCGAGCTCGGCGAACGCCTTCCACATTCCAATCAGTCCCACGCCGCCTCCGGTTGGATAGAAGATGACGTCGGGCAGGTTCCAATCGAACTGCTCCGCGGCTTCGAGGCCCATAGTCTTCTTGCCCTCGATTCGGTATGGCTCTTTCAGGGTCGACATGTCGAACCAGTTCTCAGTCGATTTGCCATCGGCGACTTTTTTGGCACAGTCGCTGATCAGGCCATCGACGAGAGTAACTTTGGCGCCGAACGCTTTGGCTTCAAGGAAATTCGCCTGAGGGACGTCCCGGGGCATGAATACGTATGCATCAATGCCTGCCGCGGCAGCATAAGCCGCCAGTGCTCCTCCCGCATTTCCCGCAGTGGGAATCGCCACCTTTCCGATACCGAGCTCGCGACACATCGAGATCGCGCAGGAAATGCCCCGGGCTTTGAAAGTTCCTGTGGGATTGACGCCTTCATCTTTGAGCCAGAGGTCATCGCACTCGAGCCGCTCGCCGAGGCGCGCGAGCCTGTGCAAAGGAGTCAGGCCCTCGTGCAGCGAGACGATGTGGTTTGTGAGGCGCACCGGGAGCAACGGAGCGTATCTCCACATGGACGACGGCGCGCTCGCCAGCGAATCGCGATCCCACCGTCGCCTGAGCTCCTCGATGTCGTACCGAACCAGCAGCGGCCAACCCGCTGTACTTAAGTTGTGGACTTTTCCAGCCTCGAACCTCTCGCCCGTTCGACTGCACTCGAGATGGCTGACGGCTGTCTGTGTTTCCATTTCTTAATGCGTCATCGCATACATGACGTCATTGATACCGAAATGGAAGGCTGTGGCAGCATCGTGCATCGATTTTTGTCCCTCGTCCAGCCACTCCCAGAATTCGCTGATGTCGTTGTTGTTGTTCAGCACCATTTCAAGATTTCCGTGAGTGTCCCGTAGGCCGAGGAACTCCACCGGATGCTGACCGGGAAAAACGTAGGGAGGCTCCATGGCGAGCGAGGTGATTTTGTAGAAGGAATTAAAGATGGGATCTGACACATCGAGGCGAACGAAATCGCGGTCCGGATAGACCTTCTTCATTTGTCTGCGAAAACTGGCGATATCATCCTCCGCCCCTCCGGCCTGAGGCGAAAAATCGGCGGTGCGAAAATCGTCGACCATGATGAATCCGCCACGGTCCAGATATTCACGCAAATTTTTGGTGTCCTTCTGGTTCAATTCGAGGTATCCCGGTTCGCAAAGGTAGGCGAAGGGATAATCAAACAACTCGGGGCTATCGATATCCACGATCTTGTACGACGTGGGACTCGTTTTGATGTTCGTGACTTCTGCAAGTACTGTAGGAAATGTTCTATCGCCGTAGGGATAATCGTGATGCCAGGGAACCTCACGCACCCTCCACGCATCGGACGTCATGTGATACCGAATCCGCGCGTAAACGAACTCCGAGTCCTGCCGCGGCACATCGGACGACGACTTCTTGAGAAATACACCCAGGGTTAAAACGAATCCAACGAACGCGAGCAGTAAGGACTTTCTCATGAGTTGCTTCCTCGACGACTATAGACCTTACGGGCACCCAAACGTTAATGAGAATCTCTTTGGGAAACACAAAGACACAAAGGGCACAAAGACACAAAGAAAGGCCGGAATAAATGACCTTTTAATTCCGGCCTTTCTTTGTGTCTTTGTGCCCTTTGTGTCTTTGTGTTTTAAGGTCTCTCAACCACAGGCTTCACTTTCCATCGTCCTGGCAAATGTACTCGAAGATTTCACCACCAGCCATCCACGATGAGGCTGTCTTCTCCGTAATGGTCCAGCGGCCGGACCAGGGTTTCGTGTATGCCCCCGGATCGTCAACGGTCACTTCGTAAACGAGTGATCTCAGGGTGGGACGAGAGATACGCTCGGTGAGATGCAGCTGTTCGGTACTGGGGTACGCTCCGTTAAGCCACTGTTTCTCGTTGAAGCCTAAGGAGTCAATCACCAGAGTGTCACCTTCCCACTTGCCGATGGAGTGGCCAAGATAGGTCGGACGCAGATCATCCCCTGTGGGGTGCGGACGCCCGTCCATGTAAACGACGCGCCAGGAATGCGGTCCGGCGATGTTCAGTATGAAGATACTCTTGAGCTCGGGTACGTCCACAATTTCAAAGCCGGGTGCGTTAAAAAAAGCCGGTCCGCCGCCCGGCTTGCAACCTACGAGCGGGGGATACAAGTCAGTCTTCGAGTTTCGATACTGGTACAGCGCCCTTGCCCACGGTTGGAGGGGTATATCGGCGGCGCGCGGAAAACCGCCGAGGCCGGGCCGGACTTCCCAATATCCCTTTTTTTCGGGCGTTGACCCCAGGTTCACTCTTCCATCGGGCCAGCGTGGAGCCGGCTCTACGGGCTGAGTGTCGGCGGCGGGAGCCTGGCCCCGCGCACCCCGCCCTTGCGCGAACGAAGGAAGCGCCGCGAAGAACAAGAGGGCCGATGCAGACGCTACTTGGACAAGAGACTTGAGCAAGACAATCACCTCATAACCAGTTTCTGGCCGGTAGCGAGGGTCATTGACGTTGTCTGCATGGATCCTGCAGCATTGCTTCCGTCTTTAGCGAGAGCAGCTCCGCTAACGGTCACCTTGTCCCCAATCTTGACGGTATCCCGCTTCCAGCCGCCTCTGACGAGAGCGTACGGGGGACCCATTTCAACCCTGAAACCTCTGACGGCGCCACTTTCGTCTTTGGTGTCGATGAACACATAAGCGTGTGGATTAATCCAGTCCAGCTTGGTGACCACTCCGGTGATCGTCGTCGGCTTGTTCGAATCGTACTCCGCGTCAAAAGAGTGATGCGCGAATGCCGGTACTACAATTAGAAGGAGCAGACTGATTGCAGCGAATGTGCCAATTCTCATCTTCATTCTCCTAGCGGATAAATGTTGATTCCGCATTTTCCTCGCAGAAGTATTCCTCGATCTCTTTGTCCGGAACCCACTGGACGATCCAGCCTCCGGTCCAGGTCCTCGTGTACGTCCGCGGGTCGTCCACCGTCACTTCGTACTTCAACGTATTCAAGTCCGGTCTCGAGAAGCGTTCCGTCAGATGAAGCGCTTCGGTGTGGGGAAGCCCCCCACTCGTCATCCAAAATCTCTCGTTGAAGCCGACCGAGTCAACCACCAGTGTATCCTTTTCCCAGTGGCCGACGGATGTACCGTAATAGCTCAGAACCGATTCCGCAGCCTGACCCACGGGCCGCCCATCCGTAGATATCACTCGCCAGTTGCGATCGCCGCCCCCCAGCAGAACCAGGATGCGGCCGAGCTCCCGCTGCTCGATGAATTGAAAGCCATTGGCACTGTGAAACTGTCGAGGCCCGCCAGGTGGAAGACAGCGGGCCAGAGGATCGTCCTTCAAGAGCATGCGTTGGCGACGCAGGTACAAGGCTTTCGCCCAGGGTTGAAAGGGCGCCACGCGGTCCGCATCTGTCAGGTTGAGCAAAAGACCGTCGTCGTTCATGGGGATCTTGACGCCTGTGTTTTCCACTAACGCTTTGACGCTCGCGGTCCCCCAATATCCTTTCTTTCCGGGCGGGGGCCCTAACCTTACGCGGCCATCGGGCCAGCGTGGAGCCGGCGCTGCCGGCGCAGCAGCTCGTCGTGCGGGCGCTACAAACAATCGCTTGCCAGTACTTTTCAAGATAACGGACTTCGCGAAGGCTTGTCTGCTTTCGCCGCGCGCGGGATTGCCTTCGACGTTAACCACGTCGCCGATGTGCAGGGAGTTGCGCTTCCAACCATCTCTTTCGAGTTCGAGCGGGTTGCCGAATTCCACCGCCCAATTCGTAATCGTGCCGCCGGCGTCTTTGACGTCTATCAAGAGGTATGCGCTGGGATTCACCCAATCAATCCTCGTGACAATTCCCTCCAGCTTCACCTGTCTTTCGCTGTCGAAGGTTGCAGAGAACGATTTCTGCGCCGACGCCGGTACGACCAGCAGAATTGCCAAAACCACAACCAAAACGGCCAATGCAGCGTGTCTCATTGCCTAATCCCGTGTAAGTCTGAAGTCACCTTTGGTTGTTCCCTGAACCCATGTCCCTGTGATCTTGCGGTGCCAGGAAGCGATGTCCTCCAGCTTGCCTTCGGCTGCGATGTGAACCGCTCTCCCCGACTGGTCCTTCGCATCCGCTTCCATACGAACAGTCCAGTTGGTCACGTCCAGGAGAACGCTGCCTACCGGGATGGAATCCGGGCCTGGATTGATGGTGCCTGTGACGTTCTTACCGTCCCAGTTCATGACAAACGTGAGGTGATTGCGCTGGGTCGTAGTCGGGCCCCAATCACCCGACCAGGTACCCGTCAATGGATGTCCTTCCTGGGCGATTCCCGACACGACAATGCCCAGGCACGCTAAACCGCAAGCCGCACGGAACATTCGTTTCCACATAGACCACGGAATATAGCGCTACAAGGTTCGAAGCGCAATGTTCAGGATTCCGCAGGGGTGTTGTCAAACTTTTGTAACGAAAACTGGGCTGGACAGAAGTACGTGCGCCGAGTACCATTCTCCGGCCGCTGGGGATAAGATAACTGGATAAATTGTACAGCAGGAGCCAGGCATCTGCAGGAAGCACACTGGTTGCGAGGTGTTGGTGTGTGTGGAATCTGTGGGGTAGCGCATTCGGATAGCCAGAAGCTTGTCGATCGCGGTGTACTCGAGCGCATGCGCGATGCGCTGGTACACCGGGGACCGGACGATGCCGGTCTGCATGTTGACGGAGCCGTGGGTCTCGGTTCGCGGCGTCTGTCCATTATTGATCTCCCGGGCGGGCGTCAGCCGTTAGCGAACGAAGACAGGTCCGTCTGGATCGTTTTCAACGGGGAGATATACAACTACATTGAGCTGCGGCGTGATTACCTTGCCAGCCGCTTTCGCTTCTCCACCGACTCGGATACTGAAGTCATCCTTCACCTTTACGAATTGTTCCAGGAGGAATGTGTCCATTACCTGAACGGCATGTTCGCCTTTGCCATTTGGGATCGCAACAAGCGTGAATTGTTCCTGGCGCGTGACCGGTTCGGCATCAAGCCGCTCTATTACACGATACAGAACGACTCGTTGATTTTCGGATCGGAAATCAAGTCCATACTCCACCATCCAAACGTGTCGGTTACCGTCAATCCGAAGGGTATTGACCAGTTCATTACCTACGGCTACGTTCACACGCCGGAGACTCTCTTCTCCAACATTTACAAACTCCCTGAAGGGCACACGCTCACCTGGCGGTCGGGAAAAACGGTGATTCGCCGTTACTGGGATTTAAGCTTTCGCCCTGTGAAACAGTTTTCAGAAGACGAGCATGCGGAGCGGGTCGCCGATCTGCTGCAGGATTCGGTACGTCTCCGGTTGCGGAGCGATGTACCGTCGGGGCTTTTTCTCAGTGGGGGTATCGATTCAACTGTCGTTGCCGGACTGGCGGCGCAGAATACGGGAAAGCTGAAGACATTCTCCGTCGGTTTCGATGCGGGGAAGGACTTTAATGAACTCGCTTACGCCAGGGTGGCCGCAAAAAGATTCGAGACCGATCACAATGAACTGGTCCTGACCCCGAAGGACTTTCAGGAGTTGTTTCCTCTTTTTATCAGCCACATGGAAGAGCCGGTCACTGACGCAGCTGCGATCCCGCTGTATTCGTTGTCCATGTTCACCTCGCGTCAGGTAAAGGTCGTTCTTTGTGGAGAAGGCTCCGACGAATTGTTTGCCGGATACCCGATTTACCATTACATGAGTCTGATCGAACAGTACCGCCGAATCCCGAACTACTTGCGGAAGACTCTCTTCAACCCGCTCATCGCGGGAATGTGGCGGTCCGAAAAGATGAACAAATATGTTTACCTGTCGGGCTTGCCGATCCAGCGGCGGTATCTGAACGTCAATCTTTACGATGTCCGGTTGCGGGAAAACATATACCGTCCGGATTTTCGCCGCAGTCTCGCCGACTTTGATCCCGTGGATATGGTCCAGGACAACTATCGCCGAACGGAAGGATGGGACCTGCTGAGCCGTTTGATGTACCTGGACATCAAAACGTGGCTGCCCAATGACATTCTCATGAAGGCCGACCGGATGACCATGGCCGCGTCCATTGAGCTGCGGACCCCCTTTCTCGACTACCGTCTCGCCGAGTATGTGGCGTCCGTCCCTTCCAGCTTCAAGCTGCGGCTCGGTCAGACCAAGTACATCTTGAGGAAGACGTTTCGGCATCTCGTTCCCAAAGAGATTCTTCGGCGCCCAAAGATGGGATTTCCCGTTCCGCTTGCTTCCATGTTCAGGGGAGCTTTGAGGCCGCGTTTGGAAGAAGCAGTGCGGGATACGCGGTCGACGAAGAATGGCTACTTCAATTTCAAGTTCTTGCAGAGCCTTCTGGATCAGCATCTCAGCGGTGAAGCCGATAACCACGAGGTTTTATGGCGTGTGCTGATTCTGGGAGAATGGATGCGGCAGTTCAGGAACGGGCTCGGTATTGTAATTTCGTTTGTGACTGCTAACGCCGTAATTTAAGCCTCAAAATCGATAACTCACGCCCAGCCCCGGCTGAAAGTTGTGGACCGTACCCAGGGGCCCCGGACCATAAAAGAGAATTGTATCGCCGGCATCGATGCGGATAGCCGTTCGGCGCGATGGATAGAATTCGAGAACTCCGCCAAGATCCATCGCAAAGTGATTGCGAGTGAGATGCCATAGCCCCATTCGCGCCTTTCCAAACGCACCGAATCGGTTCCAACGGAACCCGCTCTTCAATCCAACCAGCGCACTGGACTCCCCCGAGTAACGCGTCACCTCCGCGTCGACAGCGGCTCTTTCCGTGAAGTTGAGAAACAGGCGTGCGCCGATACCCACAGGTGTTATGTCGATCTTATGAAGATGAACGCCCGTGACCTGAATGCCCAGCTCCACGGGACTGGACTGGCAGTCGGCGTTTGCCGCTGCAATGAGGAGCAGCAGCACGGTTCCGGCGATGCGCGTCATACCATCAGATGTTGCATCGAGTTGTAGCTGAGGCCGAGTGTGAGGATCTTCTGGAGAAGCTGGCCGTAGCTGAGTCCGAAATGGGCGGCAGAGTCGGCGAAGTCTTCGTGCTCGGCAATCTGCGGATTCGGATTGGCCTCCAGCAGGTAAAACTCACCGTCACTCGTCATGCGGTAGTCCATGCGGGCGTAGCCGCTCAGGTTCAGGTGGCGGTAAATGCGCTTCGACAGGTGCTCGATCTTTCGTTGTAACTCCGGCGGTAGATCGGCGGGCTGGGTCACGAGTCCAACTCTCTTTTGGTAACTGGGGTTCCATTTGAGCCGGCCCGTGGCGATGTTCAGGGAGCCTTCGGGCAGGTTCTTGATGATCAGTTCCCACGGTGTATACGTTTGCAGTTTCCGATTTCCGATGACGCTGACGTAAATCTCCCGGCCTTCGATGTACTGTTCCGCGATTGCATGGCTGCTGGTTGTGCGATGAATAAATTCCACGCGCTCGCCGAGCTTCTCATCGTCGTTCACGACAGAAGCCTGCGCGATGCCTACTGAGCCCTCCTCGACAACGGATTTGACCATGAGTGGAAACCTGAGCCGTTTCTGCCTCGTCACTTTTTGCCCCATGGGAAAGACGGCAAACCCCGGCACAAGGATGCGATGAAACGAGAGAATCTTCTTGGTGAGCGCCTTATCTTTGGCCAGGGTCAGACCCCGTGGATTGCATCCGGTGTAGGGCTGCCTCAGCAGCTCGAGATAACTCACGACATGTTGATCGAAGAGTGCGTGCCCTTCGAAATCCTCCAGGAGATTGAACGCGACCTGCGGCTTGTGTTCTTCGCGGGCTTTCTCGATGACGGCGAGATCGCTCAGCAGGCCGCACGGATGGACTTCGTGGCCCATTGATTTGAGTGTCGTAATGACGTCGTACTCGGTCCTCCAGGGTTGTTTTTCCTTGTCCATTCCTTCTTCGAGAGTTTCCGGGGGCATCAGCTCCTGGCTCACGAGCACGAGAATTCGCAGCTTCGATTTGGGTTTGAATCTCACAACGGAATCCGGTGATAGCCGGTTCGCAGGACCTGCATCACCTGCATCGTTAATGTCACGATACTAAGTTCTCTTATTTCATCTTCCGGCAGGGTCATACGAAGATTCAACTCCCGGCAGCGAACGATCATGCGTCGCACAATGTGATTGATCGTGTACTGATGCACCCCTGTGCCGCGGGCCACGACGTCGCAGATTTCACGCTGGATACGTCTTAGGAACTGGGCGGCGCTGGGCATTGAATGATGGCGGGGCTCGGCGGAAAAGAGCCGATAAAGATTGCGCTCGTAGGACGCCGGCCAATGGATCGTGTAATAGGCTCGCTTCTTCCGGTAATGTTCGCTCAAGGTCTTGGTTAGCCTGGGCAATGCATCGATCTCGCGGCGCGAATTGAGCGACGGACGTTTCGTTTCCAATTCCTCCATCAAGTCATCAACATACTCGAGCTTGCGCATTGCGCCCCACCCCAGGTATTGCCGGCGCCAGCGCGAGCCGGGTTTGAGCCAGACGGCGAAAGTCTCCGCGAAATCTTCGGCAGGATGCGCCTGAGCATACCAGGCATCGAGATTGAGGACGTAATCGCGGCTATCGGCCTGCGGCTGGTACCATTCCGGATAAGGAACGCGAAAGGAGCCGAAAGTATCGGTCCAGCCCCGGCGTGCGTGCAGCCGGAATGCGTTGCTGAAGGCATGTCCTGCTTCATGCCGGAGAATCCGCATACATTCGGCTTCGCCGGCTCCCTCGACCTCCAGCATCTGTGACCGCTCGAGTTTGATGAGCCTGGGATGCGCCAGATAGAAAGGAATCGCAAACCCTCCCACGTTGTCCGGCGTAAACCACTCTTCGGACAGCCAGACGTGGGGCCGGAAGGGGATCGAACGCGCATCCATCTCGCGATAAAGCTTCTCGATCCGCTGTTCTAAACGCGTCCCGTTAATCCGCAATGGAAGGTCGCAAAAGCGAAGGTTCAAGAGCTGGCGGTCGGTCAGCCTGTCCAGTTTGCTTGCCACGACTTCATTTTAAAGAATTTCGCCAATCCTCATGAGACTTCTGGTTTAACGAGGGGCTTCTTTATGAATTACTTGGAGCATTGTTGTTGGGAATTTTTGGTTGGGTTTCGCTAAGTGCTTGCAGTTCAACGCCCCAGGCGGCGCCTCTAAAGGGCGGCGGCGGCAGTCCGTCCGGGGAACAACTCCCGCAGGTAAACCACGCTCACGGCGGCCGAAAAGTCGATAGATCAATTAGTTGTGGTCACCGGAACGCCTGCAGCCGAACAGGAAATCGTCCTTGGAATGAAGGTGGCCGGACGCCTCGCGGGGAGGCGGAGCGTGTCCCAGATCAATCGTCTGGACCGGCAACGGCAGGTGACCTTGCAGGCGTCCGTGGCTCCCGGATATGGTCTGGCAGATCGCAGCCAGGCACTGGTTTAGGCGGCACAGGAACTCAATATGCCCGCCGGCTACTCCACGCTCGTTACCGGACGCGGCCGGGAACTGGAGCACACGTTCACCGAGTTCCTTATCGCATTCGCTTTCTCCGTGGTCTTCATGTACATGATCCTGGCCTCGCTTTATGAGAGCATCAGCCATCCATTCACCATCCTGCTGGCATTGCCGCTGGCTGCTCCGTTCGCATTGTTCTCGCTGTGGGCAACCGGTCAGAGTTTGAATCTCTACCCGGCGTTGGGCATGTTGGTGTTGCTCGGCGTTGTGAAGAAGAACGCTATTCTGCAGATCGATCATATGAATGCCCTGCGTGCAGCCGGCTATCCCAAACTGGAGGCGATTCTGATGACCACGCTGGCTCTTGTTGGCGGCATGCTTCCGCTTGCCCTCGGCACAGGACCAGGCGCCGAAGAGTGCCGTGCAGTGGCGGTCGCCGTCATCGGCGGCCAGAGCCTTTCGCTGCTCCTGGACGTTGCTGATGACCCCCGTCGCCTATTCGCTGATCGGCGAGCTCACCGTCTGGCTCCGCTCAACGTGAAGGGCCTTCTAAGCCCAATACGGTTCACTTAAGGATGTTCCTTACTGTAGCGGCGGTCTATGACCGCCGACGATGTTGCACCGTGCTGGACTGTCGGCGGTCATAGACCGCCGCTACAGTAAGGAACATCCT
>WNFT01001466.1_pt1 | contig 21214 bp, 25 predicted proteins | sample 5400191 | NCBI WGS metagenome assembly WNFT01 (sample SAMN13153359, study PRJNA577476) | soil metagenome | isolation source: 80 cm saprolite under Madrone tree | place: USA:California | collected 2016-06-14 | reverse complement strand
CGTCATCGCTGACCTCCCAGCGGAGGGACGACACCGAGCTGCTGCATCAGGTCGAGCAGCGTCGCGACGCCCCAGTGCTCGGTGATCTTGCCGTCGACGACCCGCATGGCGTCGACGGTGTAGAAACTGACCTTCTTCCCGGTGGCCGGGATACCGAGGAACTCTCCCTGGTGGGTGCCGTGATAGGTCTTGTAGGTGGTCACGAGGTCGCCGGCGGCCACCTGCCAGTGGATCTCGGGGCGGAAGTCGGGGAACGCCGCCCGCAGGCCCTTGTACAGCACTCGCACCCCGTCCTTATCGGGTGTCGTGCCCGGCTGCGGCGTGTGGTCGATAAAATCATCGGCGAATAGTTCCTCGTACAGGTCCCAGTTGCCTTTGCCTTGTACTTCCTCGGTGTTCCGACGAACTACGGCAATAGCCGCGTCGCCGACGGTTGAATTGCGCATTTTCCTGTCTCCTTTGAGCTAAACGCACCAACTATTCCGCGGCATGTGTTAGCGAGGTGGCGTCCCGAATGATGTGGAAATTGGAGGGCGCACCTTCCGGCATTTCTGCGACGGATTCGTTGCAGTCCGTCATTCGAAGATCGCTGCCTCCTGCTGCTGCACGCAGTCTCGATCACGCCGGTGGTCTGCGCTACGAGCGGCGGCGCTGCGGCGCTTGATCATTTCCGAGCCGCATTCCCTGTACCGGACGCCTGATCGATCCAGGCGGTGATCGTGCGGATGGCCAGGGGGAGATTCCCGACCTGACAGTGACCTTCCGCGTGCTCGGCGCGGGTGAACATGCGGGTCGTCACCGAGCGGGCTCTGGAAAGCCACGCGGCTTGATCGTAGATCTGGTGGGTCGGCACATAGTGGTCCTCGGCCCCGGCCAGGAGCAGCACGTCCTGCCGGACGAGCGGCGAAGCCTCCTCGGTGCGGTACGTCGCGGCAGCCCGCAGCATGGCCGAGCGCGAACGGACGCCGAAGATGTGCATCCCCTGGGCGATGCCCCACTCGCGAACGGGCTCGCGCGCGGCACGGCCCGGGAGCGCATCGATCAACCGATCAGCCCGTGCCGCCAGGAGCGCGCGCACCAGCCGCCGCGAGGCCCGTGGAAGCTGGCCAAGCATGCATTCCAGGAGGTCCGTCATCGCGTCGAAGGCGACCACACACCTGACGCGCGGCTCGTGGGCGGCGGCGCGGATCGCCAGGCACCCGCCGAGCGAGATGCCCACCAGGGTCACGCCGGACAGGGACAGGTGGTCGAGAATCGAGCCGACGGGGCGATGCCAGTCGGGGGTCATGGGAATGCCGCTGTCCTCGAGCGCGCCGCCCTGACCCGGACCCTCGAACGCGACGACGTCGAAGCCATGATCCCGCATCGTCGTCAGGATAGGGAGAAAGTCTTCGACGTAGCTATCGAACCCGCCGAACATGACCACCGTGGCGCGCGGCGCAGGTGGAACGAATCGATGGAAGGGCAGATACCCGCCGGCGAACGGCACGCGCTCGGGAGGGCCCACGCCGTAGGCTTGGCGCATCAGCGCCAGGAACCGTTCCCGCGAGGGGCGCTTGCGCGGGTCGGCCGAGGTCATGAAGAACTCGGCGCTGCGCAGGAGAATGGCGGCATCGTGCGTACGCCCGGCGGCCAAGGCCCGCTCCGCGGAGGTCAGGAATTCGCTGCGCCAGGCGTCCAGCGAGACCAGCCGCGGCGCCATCGCCTGGATCTCGCGCAGCACGCGTTCGCCGCCAAGAGCCACCCAGCGGTTGATCTGGAAGTTGAGGCTGCGGTCGAGCACGACATCGTAGGTGCCGACATGGACGGGCTCGGGAGCGGACGGACCGTCTCGTGACCAGGCGATGCGAGGTACAAGGCCTACCGCCGCGATCGATCCGCAGGCGCCGAGCAAGAAGCGGCGCCGTGTGATCATGACGCGAGCGCGGGGCGAATGATCGTCATGCGGCAACCACGGTGTGCTGGCTGAGCACCGCGGCAATCTTCCGCCAGCCGTCGATCCAGCGCAACCTGATCTGCTCGCGCGCCACGAGGCTAAAGAGCAGGATCAGAGCCGCCTCTTCGCCCGGCAGCGAGCCCTGCGCCTTCACGCGGCGGCGGAACTCTTCGTGCAGCCGTTCGATCCCGTTTGTCGTGCGCTGCGTCTTCCACTGCGCCTTGGGAAATCGGGAAAACGTCAGGAGCTGGTCGCCGCCCTCGCGCACCCTCCATGGAGTTTCCAACTAGGCTTGACGCCTCGGGTGACCCTTGACCAGACCTCCCGCAGGGGAGCTTGGCAACTATAGCTGAGGTGCCCGGCCGCGAAGGCTGTCGTCGAGATCGTATGCGTCGCGGCGACAGCTGAACTCAGCGACCCCGGCGGGGCGGAAGAATGCGCCACTCCGAAAGTGGCCCCTCGATCCACACTTGAATCGAGATCCTCGTCCCCGAGCTCGCGCGGATGCCGGAATCGGAGCGCGAGGCGTTCGCCGCGCGGCTCTGTGGCTACGATCCCTCGCTGACCGACCAGCTGCGCGAGCTGGTGGAGGGACTCGCCAACCTCGTCGCCGATCTCGCGGCCACCGACGGCGGCGAGGCGTGGCTGCGCCACCATCCGGCGCGACTCGAGGCCGGCGAGGAATCCGAAGCAGCGTAATATTCGGGACGTGCCCGACGCCTTCTACGTCCCTGACGGCGACGCATTCGTCGCCACCGTGCATACGCGTGGCCCGTGGAGCGCCACGCACCAGCACGGCGGGCCGCCCGCCGCGCTGCTGGCGCGCGCCCTCGAGGCGCAGGCCCCCGGCTTCGTGATCGCGCGGATCACCGTGGACTTCCTGCTGCCCGTGCCGATCGACCGGCTCGCCGTGCGCGTCGAGACCCTGCGCGCGGGCAGCAAGGTGCAGCGTCTCCTCGCGCGCCTGCTCCACGGCGAGCGCGTGATGGCCCAGGCCCTCGCCGCGCTCGTGCGCCCGGGCGCGGTCGCGATCGCGTCGCCGGCCAATGACCCGGCCCTGGCGCCGCCCGAGTACGGGCGCCCGTTCCAGTTTCCTTTCTTCAACGAGCCCGTCAGCTATCACGAGGCGATGGAGACGCGGCTCGTGCGCGGCGACTGGGGCAGCGGCCGCGTGGCCGCCTGGATGCGGCAGCGCGCGCCGCTCGTGGCCGGCACGCCGACCTCGCCGCTCGAGCGCGTGCTGGTCGCCGCCGACTCCGGCAGCGGCGTGAGCGCGGCCATCGAGCACAAGCGCTTCACCGCGATCAACGCCGACCTCACCGTGAGCGTGCACCGCCCGCTGGAAGGCGAGTGGGTCGGATTGGACTGTCTGTCGATCTACGAGCCGCACGGCGTCGGCCTCGCCGACACCCGCCTGCACGACATGCACGGTCCGATCGGCCGCGCGCTCCAGAGCCTGCTGGTGGAGGCGCGGTCTTGGTAAGGCAGACCGCCGTCTTGCCAAGAAGATTCCCGCGTGCTAGATATGGCCGGTCAATCGGACCGCCGCACTTAACCGACCGTATGCGATCCGGGAGCGAGCCATGGAGATGAACCGGCGGGAAGCGCTGAAGACGCTCGGGGCGGCGGTGGGAGCGGCCTCCGTCCCCGGCCGCGCGAGCGCCCAGAGTGGTGAGATTTCGGTCGGGAGTCTCCTCGACGGGACCGGCCCCATCAACATCTACGGGCTCCCCATGATCGACAGCACGAAATTCGCCATCGACGACATCAACGCCCAGGGCGGCGTTCTCGGCCGCAAGCTGAGGCTCATCCAGCTCGACGCCCAGTCGGACAACCAGATTTACGCGCAGTACGCGACCAAGCTGCTCGTCGAGGATAAGGTCGCGGTGCTGATGGGCGGCATCACGAGCGCGTCCCGAGAAGCCGTCCGCCCTGTCGTGGGCAAGTACAAGCAAGTCTACTTCTACAACGAGCAATACGAGGGCGGCGTGTGCGACAAGCTCGTGTTCTGTACGGGCGTCACACCGGCCCAGCAGCTCGGCACGCTGATCCCCTGGGCGGTGAAGGAGTACGGCAAAAAGGTCTACACACTCGCGGCCGACTATAACTACGGTCACATCTCAGCCGACTGGGTGAAGGTATTCCTGAGAAAGGCCGGCGGCACGCTCGTGAACCAGGAGTTCATCCCGCTCGACGTCGTCAACTTCGACTCGGTGATCAAGCGGGTGGAAGGGGCGAAGCCCGACGTCGTGATGTCGCTCCTGGTCGGCGGCAATCACATCGCGTTCTACCGGCAGTTCGCCGCCACTGGGCTGAAGGGAAAGATCCCGATCGTTTCGGCGACGTTCGGGCTCGGCAACGAACAAGTGGTCCTCACCCCGGAGGAGGTCGAGGGTCTGGTGGTGATCTATCCCTACTTTCAGGAGCTCGAGAACGCCGTCAACCGGGAGTGGGTGCGCCGCTGGCACCAGCGCTTCGGCGCGAACTACGCCTACATCACCGACTCGGCCTGCACCGTCTGGAACGGCTGGCACCTCTGGGCCATGGCGGTGAAGAAGGCAGGGTCCCTCGAGCGGGACGCGGTCACCAAGGCGCTCGAGAGCGGCCTGACGTTCAAGTCGCCGGAGGGCGAGATCACGCTCAACCCCGAGAGCCATCACGTTGTGCACACGGTGCACCTCGCCAAGGTGAACAAGCAGCGCGGCTTCTCGATTATCAAGACGTTCCCGAACGTCGCGCCCACGGACACTATGGAGGTGTGCGACCTGATCAAGAACCCGAATCAGGCAAAGCAGTACACGCCGAAGTTCTAGCGTCGGCGTCGCGTCCCCCGCTCTGGAGCCGCCCAGGGCCGGCGGCGCGCAAGACGATGGATTTCGTCGCAGTGACCGCGTTTGGCATCCTGTACACGATCGCCACGCTCATCCTCCTGGCCCTCGGCCTCGCCGTGATCTTCGGCATGATGGGCGTCATCAACCTGGCGCAGGCCGAGTTCCTCATGGTCGGCGCCTACACGGTGTTGGCCGTGACCGCCCACGGCGCAAGCGTCTGGATCGGCATCGCGGTGGCGCCAGTCGTCGTGGGCCTCCTGGGCCTCGTGATCGAGCGGACGATCATCCGCTTTCTCTATGGCCGCATCCTCGATACGATGCTAGCGACCTGGGGGCTCAGCCTGGGTCTGGTCGGACTCGTCACCCTCGTGTTCGGGCCAACGACCGAGGGGATCGCCACGCCGTTGGGCCATTTCACCGTCGGCGAGTACCGGCTCTCCGTCTACAGCGTCTTCGTCATCCTGATGGCGTTCGCGGTTCTCGGGCTTACGTATGGCCTGTTCAACTACACGCGCTTCGGCCTGGTGGCGCGCGCGACCATGCAGAACCCCAACATGGTCTCCGCGCTCGGCGTGAACCCCGCGCGGGTGTACATGGGAACCTTTGCGTTCGGCGCTGCCCTGGCCGGCCTCGGCGGTGGAGTGATGGCGCCCCTCACGGGCGTCGTGCCGACGCTCGGCCTGGCCTTCATCGCCAAGATCTTCATCACGGTGATCGTCGGCGGGCCCGTGATCCTCCTCGGCACGACGACGGCGGGCGCGGTGCTCGGCCTCGTCGAGAGCCTCGTCTCCTACGGCTCGACGCCTATCTACGGTCAGGTCGCCATGCTCGCCTTCGCGATCATCCTTCTCCGGCTCCTCCCCCAGGGCATCTCCGGCTTCTGGCGCCGAGGCGTCTAGTGACAGCGTGGGCGCTGTGGGCCGTCGCGGTCGTTGTGGTTGCGGCGCTGCCGGCCGTGCTCTCGCTCTTCCAGATCGTTCAGCTCACTGTGTTCATGATCTACAGTCTGCTCGCGCTGAGCCTCGACCTGATCTGGGGCTTTGGCGGGATCCTTTCGTTTGGACAGGCGGCGTTCTTCGGCGTGGGCGGCTACTTCTACGGGATCGTGGGCATCAACTCGGGCAGCACGACGTTGGCGCTCACGGCGGGTGTCGCTGGCGCCGCTGGGCTCGCGGCGCTGCTCGGCTACTTCACGTTCTACGGCCGGGTCGGCGCGATGTATTTCGCCGTCATCACGCTGACGGTGACGCTGATTCTGCATCAGGTGATGGGCACGACCGCCGACCCCAGGTATGCCGTGGGCCAGGCCCGCCTCGGTGGCTACAACGGGCTGACGAATATCCCGTCGCTGGCGCTGGAGGTGCCGGGCCGCGCTCCACTCACGCTCGACCCCGTCCAACTGTTCTACGTCGTGGGCGGCCTGCTTCTTCTGGTCCTCGCCCTGACCCGCGCCCTCGTCCGGTCGTCCTTCGGTCGCGTGCTCGGCGCAATTCGGGAGGACGAGCTGCGGACGGAGCTGCTCGGGTACGATCCCCGCTGGCGTAAGCTCGTGACGTTCGCCATCTCCGGCGGCATCGCCGGCCTCGCCGGAGGCCTCTTCGCGGGCTGGGGCAATTTTATGAACCCGCAGGTCTTCAGCATGTTTCAGTCGGCGCTGGTGGTCATCTGGGTGATGGTCGGCGGCCGGGGCACGCTGTACGGGGCCGTGGTGGGCACGCTCGTCGTCCAATCCCTCACGAATTACCTGGGCACCGCGTCGGTCACCTACACGACCGTCGCGCTCGGCGCGGTTCTGGTGGTGATCGTCCTGCTCTTTCCGCGGGGCCTGGTGCCGGCCATCGAGGGCGCCGTCCGGCGAGTCAGCGGGCGGCGGCCCCCAGCCCCGGAATTCGCGCGATGAATGACGTTGTGCTTCAGACGCGGGGTCTCGTGAAGGAGTTCGGTGGGCTGCGGGCCGTCAACTCCCTCGACTTCACCCTGAGGCGCGGCGAACTGCGCTGCGTGATAGGTCCCAACGGCGCCGGCAAGAGCACGCTCTTCAAACTCCTCACCGGCCAACTCAAACCTACCGCGGGGACGATCCACTTCAAGGGTCTCGACGTCACTCGTCTCCTGCCCCACGAGATCGCGCGAGCCGGGATCGGGATCAAGTTCCAGGTGCCGCGCGTCTACGATAGCCTGTCGGTGGCCGAGAACCTCTGGCTCTCCGCGCGGTCCCGCCATGGGGCCGCCGGCGCTGGCGCGATCGTTGACCGGGTCCTCGCCGAGGTCGGCCTCGTCGAGCGCCGGGCCAGCCCGGTGGGGCACCTCTCGCACGGCGATCGGCAGTGGGTGGAAATCGGCATGGTGCTGACGGCCGACCCCGACCTGGTTCTCCTCGACGAGCCCACCGCCGGCATGACTCATGCCGAGGCGCGACGCACGGCCGACCTCGTACGCGAGATCAACCGGCGGGCGACGCTGATCGTGGTCGAGCACGACATGGACTTCGTGCGAAACATCGCGGGATACGTCACCGTGCTCCACAGAGGCGCCGTGCTTGCCGAAGGGACCATGGACGAGATCCGAGCGAACGACGTCGTCCGCGACATCTACCTGGGGAAGCGGCCGCGTGCTCGAAGTTGAGGGCCTCCACGCACGGTATGGGCAGGTGCCGGTGCTGAACGGCGTCTCGCTCCGGGTGGGGGCGGCCGAGCGCGTCGTGATCATCGGACGAAACGGCGCGGGCAAGACGACCCTGCTGCGCGCGCTCATGGGCTTCCTCCGCTCCCGCGAGGGGCACATCCGCTGGCGAGGCGTCGACATCACGCACCTGCCGCCCTACCGACGGGCCCGGCTCGGCCTCGGGTACGTTCCCCAGGGGCGTGAGATCTTTCCCGCTCTCACCGTCCGCGAGAACCTCCGGATGGGGGCCCTCTCCGGTGACGGATCGCGCTTCGCCGAGCTGCTGCAGATCTTTCCGCGCCTGGGCGAGCGCCTCGGCCAGCGCGGCGGTAGCCTCTCGGGGGGTGAGCAGCAGATCCTCGCCATCGCTCGCGCCCTCATGGGCGACCCAAAGCTCCTGTTGCTCGACGAGCCGACCGAGGGGATCCAACCCTCGATCGTTGACGAGATCCTCGAACAGCTTCTCGGGATCAACGCACGATTCGGGGTGACGATGATCCTCGTCGAGCAGAATGTGGACTTCGCCTGCGCGTTCGCGCAGCGCGCCTACACGATGCTAAAGGGACAGATCACCGAGGAGTTGAGGCCGGAGGCCCTTTACGATCCGCGCGTCATCGCCGACTATCTTGGCGTCTGAGGGCGGCCCGATACCCGCCGGGAGGGGAAGACCATGAAGAGCGACGACCCCGTCACCAGGGAAACCGTCGAGCGCCTCTGCGTGCAGGCCGATCTTCCGCTTGCGCCAGAACGTCAGGCCAGGCTGGTGCCCATGCTTGCCGGCCTCATCACGGCCGCCAACGAGCTGAACCGCAAGATGGCGGCCGCGGCGCACCGGTCGATCTTGCCGATCCTGCGATTCCCCGAGCGATAGGAGGTACGTCATGGCACAGGGAAACCTGCTGGACCTGACGATCATCGAGGCCGCGGCACAGCTCGAGGGGCGCCGGCTCTCCCCGGTGGAACTGACGGAGGCGATGCTTCAGCGGATCGCCAGCGTCGACAAGCAGATCCGAGCGTACATCACCGTCTGTGATGCGCAGGCGCGTGAGGTGGCGCGGGCCGCCGAGGGCATGATCCAGGCGGGGTACTACCTCGGCCCCCTCCACGGGATTCCGGTCGCGCTCAAGGACAACATCTACACGTGCGGCGTCCGCACGACGGCCGGGTCGAAAATCCTGGCGGATTTCATACCGGCCGAGGACGCGACCGTGGCGGCGCGCCTCAAGCGCGCCGGCGCCATCATCATCGGCAAGACGAACATGCACGAATTCGCCTGGGGTGGCACGACCGACAACCCGCACCACGGCACCTGCCGCAACCCTTGGAACCTCGAGCGTTTCCCCGCCGGCTCAAGCGGCGGCTCGGGCGCGGCAGTGGCGGCGCGCACCTGCCTCGGCGCGCTCGGGACGGATACGGGCGGCTCGATCCGGTTGCCGTCGTCGGTGAACGGAATTGTCGGAATCCGCCCGACTATTGGCCGCGTGAGCAACTACAACGTCGTGCCCTTGGCGTGGACGATGGACACCGTCTCGCCGATGACGCACACGGTGGAGGACTGCGTGGTCATGTTCGAGGTGATCGCGGGTCACGACCCCTTCGACGAGCATTCTGCGCAAGTTCCCCTGGCGGACTACCGGGCGGAGCTCGTCCGCCCGGTGCGCGGCCTCCGCGTCGGGCTCATCCGGGACTACTCACTAACCCACGTGCAGAAGGCGGTTGGCGACGCGGTCCGCGCCGCGCTGAAGACGCTCGAGGGGCTCGGCGCCCAGGTTGAGGAGATCGCGATGCCGTCGATCCACGGCAACATCTCCGCCCAGCTCACGATCGAGTCCTGCGAGCCCAGCGCCTACCACCAACAGTGGCTCCGCACGCGCGCCGCTGATTACGGCGACGACGTGCGGACGTTGCTGGAGTCGGGCGAGATGTATCTGGCCACGCACTACATCCAGGCCCAGCGGTATCGGAGCCTGCTGCGGAAGGAGTTCCTCGAGGGGTTCAAGCGGGTCGACGTCTTCGTCACGCCGACCCTCCCATTTACTGCCACACCCTGCGGCGCCACCGAGGTCGTGATCGAGGGGAACCGCAAAGAGGACATGCTGTCGGCCATCATGCAGTTCACCGGGGTGCCGAGTCTCGCGGGCCTGCCCGCTCTGTCGCTTCCAGTGGGCTTCGACCCCGATGGCCTGCCCGTAGGCATGCAGGTGATCGGACGGCCCTTCGACGAGGGGCTCCTGTTCCGGGTCGGTCACGCCTATCAGCGGGTCACCAACTGGCACACGAGGTCGCCGCGACTCTAGCGTCATCCCTCAATTCTTCCTGCGTCGGCGACCACGAACTGGAAAACGAGGTTCGCGGCGAGAATCGTCGTCTTCGGTCCCGCATCGGTCAGCGGATATCGCAACCAAGGCCGCCACAAGTTCGGAGGCATGGCGGGTTTCGCATGTACTAAACATCGCCCAACACGCCACGAATTTTGGCGAAAACGCGGCGCAGCTTAAACGCGGGTTTGAGTCGCGTCGCGAGGGGCCAAAGGAAGTTCGTTCGTCTCTACGCCGCCAGAGCTTCTCCAGCGATTCGAAACGCGAGGTGATTGCTCAGCCCTCGGTAGAACCCGCCGTGGTTTCGCACCCGCGACGAGGCAACTTCGGGAAGCGGAGAGTCGCATGCGGGGAGCCGGAGAAGGCGAGGGGATTGCTCACCGGCTGATCAAGGACCGCCGGCCTTTCTTCCGGTAGGTGGCGCCCATCACCGACCACCCTTTCCTAACCCGGAAGGCGTGGAGGGTCGGCTACCACGTCCTGGAGATCGGCGTCTCGGTCCACACAGTAGTGCTTCGCCTGCCGGACAACGGCAGAAACCTGGTTGCGCCTGGTTGCGTGGAGTGCCGTGCTCTGCCGCATTTTGCACTCTGGTGTGCTGCAAAAGTGCGCGATTATTGGAGGCGTGGCCTACGAATCCCTTACCCTCCACCATAAATACTTTTTAATATGTTATTTAAAACTATAGGTGCTAATCGCTTGCTTGAACCCGTCGGCCGCCAGCGCTGGAGCGGCGTGAGCCAATGGAGCGAAGAAGTAGAAGGCACAGGCTGAAGCTGGCGCTGCGCCGACCATTCCGAATTTCTTGGTCTTCGCGGCCGGGTCTGCTAGGCTTTCGCGAGGAAATTCAGGGACTATTATTCACGTGCGGGGCGTCGATGATGAGTGAGCATTTGTGGGTCGGGATCGGGCTCTTGGGTGAGGCGCAGTTTGGGGCGCGTTTCCTTGTCCAATGGATCGCCTCGGAGCGGCAGAAGAAAAGCGTCGTGCCGCACGCCTTCTGGTACTTGTCCATCGGGGGCGGCATAACGCTGCTGACCTACGCGATCTATCGCCTGGATCCCGTTTTCATCGTCGGCGAGGCGTTCGGCCTTCTCGTCTTCCTTCGCAACCTCTGTTTCATCCGCCGAACGCCGGTCTCCCACGTGCCTCGTTAATCGCCGAGGTGCGTGGGCAGTCCGTGAGAAGCACGGCCAGGGGGTAGTTCGACCCAGAGATAGATCGGCTCCAGGTCCGCCAGCCACCGGATCTTGCAGACCTCGTACTTGGCCTGCCCGCCAGCCTTCAGGCGCGCGATCGACGTCGGCGAAAGCGGGGCCCCGTCGCCCAGCAGCCCCGTGCGTGATGCTGATCCCGCCAAGCGCGGAGGGAGACCAGTCCCGGGCCCTGATCTCAGTGCGTTGTATCGCTGCTCTCCGTCCGTTCGGCGATCGGGGACTGGCTGCACGTGTTCTTGGCAAGGACGGTGACGGGGCGTGAGTTCACGACACCCGTTGCCAGGCGGCGCATGCACAAGGTGTGCGGTACGCTCCGCAGCGCTCGATCGGAGATGATCAGGTACCCGTCACGCCCATGCTTCACGCGCTCCTCGAAAGAGTGATACTTGATCGCCTGGACCGGACGGTCGAGGTTGAAGGTCAGGACGAGCTCGGGCACGTCGAACGCGTAGAGGGGCGCCGGGGCCTGCGCCAGCGCGACACGCAGCGTGCCGAGGTCGGTGGCCGCGTTGAAGCGTCGGGTGTGGATCGTGTCGAGCACGGCGCCGATCGCGACGACGGCGACCCAGGCGCCTGCGAAGGCCAGCGCCCGCCTCCGCCAGGCCAGTGTCGAGTACCACCAGCCGATCAGGAGCGCCACGGCGGGACAGAGCGGCAGATAGTATCGCTCTCGCTGTTGATCCGAGACCGCGATGATCACGAAGACAGTGGCGAGCCAAACGAGCAGCAGTCGGACACGCCTGGCCTTCTCGAGGTCTGCTTCCCTCACGGCCGCCCAGATCCCGAACGGCAGGAGCACGCACCAGGGAAGCGTGATCGCGACGGCATGCCCGAACGGCTCGGTGATCGCCCGCCAGTGCCACCCCGTCCTCCCGAAGTACCAGAGGAGCTGATCCTGGAACACGATTCCTTCGACGAATCGCTCGCGCCCGGCCAAGGCCGCGAGGATCCACCACGGGACGGCGAGGAGGACCAGCACGACGAGCCCCGGGACAGACACCACGCGCGTCAATCTCGAGACGCCATCGGTGACGATCGTATAGACGAGGACGATGGCGAGTGGAAGCAATCCTGCAGCGCCCTTGGCCAGGGATGCGAGGCCAACGAGGGCATAGAACGCGATAAGCCAGGTGCGCAAGCCGTCGAATTCCATGGCCACGTAGGCGGCCATTGCGCTGGTGAGGGCGAGCAGCAGAGCCATGTCGGGCATCGCCGAGTGGGCGAGCGAGAACACGCCGACCGTCGTGAACGTGACGAGCCCGCCGACTAGTCCAACGTTGGGGTTGAACAGCCGGCGGCCGATCCAGTAGGTCACGAGGACGACCCCGAGGGCCTCCAGGAGGGAGGGCAGAACGGCGGTCCGCACGCTGACCGAGCCGGTGGGCCAGGAGGCAAGGGTCATCAGCCAGACCACGAGCGGGGGCTTGGCCAAGTGCGGCTGGCCGTCGGGGAGGGCTGGCAGGAGCCAGTGGCCGTGGGCAAGGACGTCCCGAGCCATCACGGGGAACCGCGTGTCGTCGTTCGTCAAGAGCAGGCGGGATCCGAAGTTGAAACTGAGGATCACGACGGAGACGGCGAGGAGCAACGCCAGCCGGCTCATATCACGGACGCGGAGCATCGCGGTGCGCGCCAGCCACCGCAACTCCGTCATTTGCTGGCTCTCGGATCGGCACGATCCGCATGGTACAACGGCGGGGTCGTGACCACGAGGCCACCAGTCTGAGTCAGGAGGCTCCGATGAACGTAGGTGTGTGGATTCCCAACTGCCGACACCTGGCGACTCCAGAGATCATCCGCAGCACAGCCGTTCGCGCCGAGCATCTGGGCTATGACTCCATCTGGGTTAGTGATCATGTCGTCGTGCCGCACGCCAACGTCGTCAATTTCGGCGAGACGGTGTTCGACCCGCTCGTCACGCTCGCTGTCGTTGCCGGGGCGACCAGCCGAGTCCGACTCGGGACGACAGTCCTCATCGTCCCGTACCGGAATCCGGTCGTTACGGCCAAGATGATCTCGTCGCTCGACGCGCTGAGTGGCGGCCGCTTCATTCTTGGGATCGGCGCGGGTTGGGTGGCCGCCGAGAGCGTCGCGCTAGGCGTGCCCTTTGCGGAGCGCGGCGCCATGACCGATGAATATCTGGAGACGATGCGTGAGCTTTGGACCAGTCGGGAGCCGTCGTTTACTGGTAAGTACACGCAGTTCAGCGGACTCGTCTTCGAGCCCAAACCGCTGCAGAAGCCATACCCACCGATCTGGGTCGGGGGGCACAGCAGGGCCGCGCTCCGCCGCACCGTCCAGTTCGGGGCCGCCTGGCACCCGATCAATCGCTCGCCAGAGGAGCTGCGGGCAGGCCGAGCCGAGCTGACACGCCTCTCCAAGGTCCGCGGCCGCACCGAGCCCCCGACCGTCACGCTTCGTAATGACGCGCGCGTCCTTCGGCCTGGCCAGAGTGTGCCGGCTTCGACCCACGGTGGACGGGTGCTCGCCGGCGAGCGAGCTGCCCTGGTCGATCAGATCGTCGAGCTGGCGGACTGCGGCGTTGGACACCTGGTTCTCGAATTCCTCGCCGCCGATGGCCACGAGCTCGTGGAGCAGATGACCACCTTCGCCGAGCAGGTGCGCCCGAGGCTTCCCTGAGCGGCTGGGGCATTCTCGGGAGAGATCGCGGTCTCGCGTGGCACCGGGCCGTGGCACTCGGCGTGGAAGTTGGTGAAATTACTACCCATGGGCCCGCCCTCTCAAGACCGAGACGCGAGTTCGAATCCCGCTGGGGCCATCAAACTTTTGGTTGAAGTTTTCCGCGAGGGCTTTCCGTCCTCGTCCCAAAGTCCTAGGGCTCGACACCCGTTCTGGTCGAACAGGCTCCGGTCCGGCCCTTGTCGTCACTCTCAATCAGTGCGGATCGGCTTAGCGTATGAGCAGGCGCGCAGTGGCACGAGCGTCGCCCCGTGGAGGCGTGACCTCGCCGCGAAGGCCAGCTCGTCATCGTGATCCCTTGCGCGCCCACACGGCGTACAGCGGGTCGCCGGTGGCCGGCGACCGGTTCTGTGCGGTGAGATCGACCCATCCGCCAGCAGTTTCGAAGTATGTACGAACGAGCATGAGGTGCTGTTCGTCGGTCGTGTCGAGCCAGACCGCGGCCGCCTTGGTGGGGAAGCATCGGTTGGAGAACGAGACCACGAAGGGCGCTGCCTGGCGTAGCACGCGACGAACCTGTCGAAAAAGCGACAGCGGATGGATGACGTATTGGATCGACACGGCGCACATCGCTCCGTCGAACGCCTCGTCGTCAAAGGGCAGCCTCGGCGCCTGGTTCAGGTCGTGGACGACGTGATCAGTCAGTCGCGGATTGTCAGTCATCTCCTCTGCGTTCAACCCCAAACCAATGACTTCGCCGGCCCGAAAGTCCCGAGGCAAGTGCGTACGCCAGCTACTCATCAGGTCGAGAAGCTGCCCGCCGGCGGGCAGCACCTCGGCATACAACCGTCCCAGCGCGGCGATCGCCCCGTCGTCGATATGGACGACCTTGCGCGGGTAGCCGTAGAACTCCGTGTCCGGCGTTTCATCGTGGCGCGTGTATGCGGCGGGCGGAAACAAACCATCTCCCCTGATCAGTTCGGACGTCACGTCCCGTAGCTTATCCTCGAAGGCCGCTGTCAGTGCAGTGCGATGGCGCCTGCCCGCCGTGGGACTGCGGCGGCGTCCCGGGTCACGAGGAGTTCCTCGAGGCGATCCGCGACGCAACGCACCCGCGGTACCATGAACTCCGCGACTAGGTCGCGGGGGAGTTTGATCCAGAAGCGTTCGATCTTAATCAAGTCAACCGGGCGTTGAAACGCTACATGTAAAGTACTCGCCGCAGAACCCCAACCGTCCTTGACCCCCTGAGTGCCTCCCGTTAAGCTCGGCCCACGCTTCGCCGCTCCAGGAAGCGGCGATCTCAGAGGATAAGGAGCGCAGGCATGGCGGTCGCGACGAGGAGGCAGGCGTTCCCCAAGGGCGAGGGCCGTTGGAAGAAGGTGCAGGCCAATGCCCTGCTCCGAGCCGTCGAGGTTATGTTTCATCGGCGAGACATCGACGCGCTCGTCAACGGCTTCACGGAGGACTGCGTGTTTCGCTTCGCTGAGCAACCTGAACAACGTGGCCGAGACCCACTGAGGAAGTTTTTTACCGCCCGCCTCGAGCGCCAGAAGAACTACCGGCTCAAGAAAACGCTTTTGGCCCTCGACCGGAACTTGATCGCGAACCTCTGGGAGGGGACCTGGGACGATACCAACACCGGAAAGCAGATGACGGGGCGTGGTCTCGAAGTGTGGAGGATGCGCGATGGGATGATCGCCGTGTGGGATGCGGCCTTCAACGTGTGGGAGCAGGGCGGCGAGCGGAAATCATCGATCATGTAGTGCTGAGGAGGTCCATCTCTACGCCCAGGCAACTCGTTGCAGCGACATTCCGACCGGAGGTGTGATCCATGTCCGTGACCATCCTCTACAAGGAGCAACCGCCGTTTCCCGTCATGGCCACCCCGGACGGTGACGACCTCTGGCTCACTCTCGATGACCTTCGCTCCGCAACGGGTTGGGAAATACGGCCCGAAGGCGTCTGCCGGGAAGGCCAGTGCGTCCCGATTCCCGAGGGTCGCGAACGGGAGTTCGTGCGAGAGAGTCCCGCACGCTTCAATTTGGCCGCCCTTGCCCGGTGGCTCGAACAGCCGGTGCTCCACGACGATGTCCACGGCGTGTGGTTCTTCGGCGAGGCGGCCCGAGTCCGCCGCGAGACGCTGCGCTCGCTGCAAGCGCCAGATTTCAGGTTGCCCGATCTCGAGGGCCGAATGCACTCGCTTGCCAACTACCGAGGCAAGAAGATCTTCCTGGTCTCCTGGGCGTCTTGGTGAGGGTGCCGGTTCGACCTGCCCGTGTGGCAGGGGCTCTACGACGAGCTGAAGGACCGGAGCTTCGTCGTCCTTGCCGTCGCGCTGGACAGCGGCGGCGTCGCGAGTGCCGGGCAGTGGATTCTAGCCGCCAAGCCAACCTATCCCTGCCTGATTGACGAGCGACACGTCGTGGCCGAGCTTTACAGCATGGTCAATGTGCCGAGCGCCGTGTGGATCGACGAGGCGGGACGGATCGTGCGGCCGACAGAAGTCGCTGGCGCGAGCGATGCGTTCCGCACTCAGATGGATCGAAAGACCAAGCAGGTGAGCGCCGAGGGCATCGCCGATCGGCAACGCACCCGCACGGCGTACCTGAATGCGCTGCGTGACTGGACTGCCAAGGGGGCTGAAAGCCCCTTCGCTGTCTCAAGAGACGAAGTCCGCCGGCGGTCGTCGGGTCCGAGCGATGAACATGTGTTCGCCGCAGCTCACTTCCGTCTGGGAGAATACCTTTACACCCAGGGACACCGGGAAGCCGCGTTGCCCTACTTCTCAGAGGCGCGGCGGCTCCATCCGGCGAGTTGGAGCTACCGGCGACAAACGTGGGAGCTCGAGGAGCCCGGCAAGGCAGGTGGTCCGGACTTCTGGTCCGCCGTGGACGCCCTGGGGGATCGATCCTACTACCCGCCCGTGACGCTGTAGCGGCGAATGCTGAACACAGCTCCACTCGGCGCTCAGCATGGGAGGCCCGCCCGGGCGCTTAGGGGCGGGCTGTGCTCAAATTGGGCGAGCACCTCGTACTGCTGTCTGGGGACCTGCTCTGGGAGCATCGAGATTCTCGAAAGGGGCCACACGGTCGAGGCGGTGAGGGGATCCTCGGCACCCACCTAGAGGTTGTCAAGCCGGTTGACCTCTCTCCGCGGGCGGGCTAACGTTGGCGCACTCTTCGGCGCAGCAAACCGGCCTGGCTGCTTGGAGGCTCGGTATGAAGTGTTCCCGTTACCCGGCGTTCATCGTCCTCCCCGTTCTCGCCATCCTCGTTACGCCATTCATCGCCGAGGCGAAGCAGGGGCGGGAGGACGTGCCGCTCGCTCGGCAGGTATAAGGGGAAGAAGAAAATGGGTCCGCAAACTCGGGAATCCGGGATTACGCTATCACATCGGCGTATCGTCCGGCTGTTCGTGGCCGCCGCGCTAACGCTCGGAGGAGTCCAGGGGGTGCATGGCCAGCCGACACCTGCGGGAGAGGCAGTGATGGCCTGGCCCGTTACCATCGCCCCGACCTGGTTCGACCCATCGACCGCCCCGCCACAGATCACGCCCTTCGGCATGCTGTATGCGCTCCACGATGCGCTGGTCCGCCCGCTGCCGGGGCAGAAGATGGGCAACAGCCTGGCGGAGTCGTGGACGGAGAGCCCGGACGGGCTCACGTACGCATTCAAGCTGCGCCGCGACCTCAAGTTCCACAACGGCGACCCCGTCACCGCCGAGGACGTGAAATTCAGTTTCGAGCGTTATAAGGGCGCGGGGGCCAGGGAACTTACCGCTCGCGTCCGCCTGGTGGAGATCGTCGATGCGCTGACGGTGCGATTTCATCTGAAAGAGCCCTGGCCGGACTTCATGACCTTCTACGGGACGACGGCCACAGCCGCCGGGATCGTGGTTCCCAAGAAATATCTGATCCAGGTCGGAGACGACGGATTCAGAAAACAGCCGATCGGCGCCGGCCCATACAAGTTCGTCAGCCATACACCCGGCGTGGAGGTGGTGCTGGAAGCGAACGCGGGATACTGGCGACGTGTGCCCAACGTCAAGCGACTGATCATGAAGAGCGTTCCCGAGGGAACCACGCGCGTGGCGATGCTCAAGAAGGGCGAGGCCGACATGGCTTTCCTCCTGGATGGCCCCGATGCCGAGAATGTGACACACGACCTGCGCCTCGCGCTCGTGGCCACGCGGCATGCATCGGCCATGTGGATCGAGTTCGCCGATCAGTGGGACCCCAAATCGCCGTGGCATGACAAGCGCGTGCGGCTGGCCGTCAACTATGCCGTGGATCGCAAAGCCATCAGCGAGGCCGCTTGTCTGGGTTATTGCCCGACGGCCGGAGTCATCGTGCCCCCCGTCATGGACTATGCCCTGCAAGTCGAGCCTCCTCGCTACGATCCTCAGAAGGCGAAGCAGTTGCTGGCCGAGGCAGGCTATCCGAAGGGATTCGACGCCGGCGACCTCACACCGATTCCAGGGTTCTCGACCGCCGGGGAGGCCGTGGTGAACTATCTGAACGCGGTAGGGATCCGGGTGAAGGTGCGGCCGATGGAACGGGCGGCCTTCTACGCCGCCTGGCAGGAGAAGAAGCTGCGCGGGCTGTTCCTCACCGCGGCGGGAAACTCGGGCAACGCGGCCACCCGCGTGGAGGCGTTCATTTACTCGAAGGGCAGCTATGCCTATGGGGGTTATCCCGACATTGACGAATTGTTCCAGCAACAGTCACGCGAGCGGGACCCCGCGAAGCGCGAAGCTTCGCTGCATCGCATCCAGCAGCTCACGATCGACCGGGCGATGTTTGCACCGATCTGGAACACCCGCGTGCTGATAGGGATCGGACCGCGGGTGGCCGATCACACGATCAACCTGGTCCCGCTGTCGATCTTCCCCTCCTATGAGGACATGCGGCTCAAGGGCCAGTGAAAACGGCGAAGGCCCTCTGCCTGACGATCCCGCAATCCCTGCGGATCCGAGCGGATCAGCTGATCGAATAGATCAGCGTTCGCCGCCCACGCGTGACACACTCGGGCCACTCGTCTCTGGAGGAGGACCCGCATGAACAATAGCTCTGGTCACTGGGACCGCCGAGAATTCCTCCGTGGTGCGGCCCTCGCGGGGACTGCCGGACTGGTGGGCCTCCGATCAGAAGGGGCGCTTGCGGAGCCGCCACCGGAGACGAAGCGGATCCGGCTGCTCAATCGGCCGACGCTCTGCGAGGCGCCACAGTACGTGGCCGAGGAGCTCCTCCAGGGCGAGGGGTTCAGAGACATCCAGTACATCAAGAAGGGTATCGGCCGGGAGGAGGACGCGCTCGCATCGGGCGAGGCCGACATCACTATGCTGTTCGGTCCCCCGATGGGCCTTCGTGTCGATGCCGGCGACCCGGTCGTTTTCCTGGCCGGCGTCCACATCGGCTGCGTCGAGATCTTCGCGAGCGAGCGCGTGCGGACCATCCGAGACCTGAAAGGCAAGACGTTCGCGATCGCGGGCTCTCGGGATGCAACTTACGTATTGATCGCGACCATGGCCGCTCACGTCGGTCTCAATCCCGAAACGGACATCATCTGGGCCATCCACCCATTCGGCGCCTGGCCGCAGCTGCTGGCGGAGGGGAAGGTCGACGGCTTCCTGGGCTTTCCACCGCTCGCGCAGGAGGCGCGGGCGAAGAAGATCGGTCACGTGATCCTCAACACGCCGAAAGAGTTCCCGCGACGTCCGTACTCGACCCAAAGCCAGGCAACGTCAGCTCACGCGAAAGGAGAAAACCCCTCGCCACACCGGCAATCTGCCGATGGGTTCCGCAGGGGTGACCGTCTCAAAACCCAAGGGTCGTTAGCTCAGCCCGCGACCAAGACTGGCCCACTGGTCCCTCTGCGTGGCGCTGCGTATAGCGGCCGTTAAGCGCAGGAAGCGAGATTTCGTGTTCGCACGCGATTTGGTTGACCAACTGAGATCAACGAACAAGCGGCGGATCCCCGGAGCAGATCGCGCTCTCGAGTGGCACCGGGCCGTGGCACCCGGCAGGGAAGTTGGTGGTAGTGCTTCGCCTGCCGGACAACGGCAGAAACCTGGTTGCGCCTGGTTGCGTGGAGTGCCGTGCTCTGCCGCATTTTGCACTCTGGTGTGCTGCAAAAGTGCGCGATTATTGGAGACGTGGCCTACGAATCCCTTACCATCCACCAATAAATCATTTTTATATGTTATTTAAATCTATAGGTGCTAATCGGCTCCGCACGCTGTGTCCTTCCTGCCGCTTGAGACGCGGCCCATTGGATGTTCAGCGCGACTGCTTACTTCCCGGGCTTTAGCAACTGTTGAAGCTGTCGGAGGGCTTCGGCGTCCTCGGGGCTCGGTGCCGGATTATTACACCGGGGGTCGGTCCGCTGGAGTGCAGCGATCATGGCGCGGGTGACAGGGATCGGCCTGCAGCCGTGGTCGCTCTCGCACACGAGGTCCCACTCGGGACGGGCCGCGATGTGACAGGCGAAGCAATTGCCGCCGAATCGATTGACGACGTCGGCGAAGCCTCGCTTGCGGATCTCCGTACCATTCTTCGAGACGTCGAGCTCGAAGAACTCCCAGTCGCGCGTGGCCGGGTTGAAGCCCTTCTCTCGCTTCACCATGGCCTCCCCGGGAATCAGCTGGATGACCGAGCCGGGCGGATAGACCGAACCCGTCGCCGAATTCGCGGCCGCCACCGTCGCGGCCACGTCGCCGCCCAGGTTGTCCACGTAGAACTGGCGCACGGGCGTCATCGACGTGATGCAGCGAAACGACGCGGCGTCGATGACGTTGGCGTCGGCGGGCTCTCCGGGCCCGAACGAAAACAGGACGGCAACGGCGATGCCCAGTATCGTTGCGCTTACGAGCATGGCTAGATGGGAGGGCGACGAGTCTGGCACGGCGCTCGCTCGATCCGCGGCCGTATCGCCTGTCCATCGAGCTGCACCGTGCACGCGCCGCAGAGCGCCATTCCGCAGCCAAACTTCGTCCCCGTCATGCCGAGCACATCCCGCAGCACCCAGAGCACCGGCATGTCTGACGGCACGTCGATCTGATGCGACTTGCCATTGATCCTTAAGGTGACCATCGGCACAACCTCGCTTTCACCGCGTCTACCGGCTTAGAGCCCGAGATTGAAGCCACGAGAACTTCCCGTTCACCGCTTCCCGTAGTCTGTGAAAACGTAATCTCTTGTCTTCACGATCGTGTGGCACGCGAGCCCGCACTTGGCGTCGTTCCCCTGCGGCGGCTCGTCAGCCAGGGTGCCGGGCGTGAACGTAGCGGACGCGGCGTCATACTTGAACGCGGCCCATCCCCATCCGCCGCTGTCCGCGAACCTCTTGCTATCCTTCACCATGAAGTCGACGTCATGCAGGCTTGCCGGCACCGTCGCAGTGGGGAACGTCTCGAGCATTTTCGGGTTCCAATGGATCTTCGCCATCTTGGAGCCGTCGGGGAAAGGCTTGCCATTGCCGGGAATGCCGGCCTGGTAGGCGTTGATCATCACGGGATTGGCGAGGATCACAGCCATCAGCTTTTCGTTCCGACTGATGGAAACAGTCTGCCAGCCTTCGTATCCTCTGAACTCAGAGAACGCGAGCCCAT
>WNFT01001589.1_pt1 | contig 21215 bp, 23 predicted proteins | sample 5400191 | NCBI WGS metagenome assembly WNFT01 (sample SAMN13153359, study PRJNA577476) | soil metagenome | isolation source: 80 cm saprolite under Madrone tree | place: USA:California | collected 2016-06-14 | reverse complement strand
GCACCGACGCCGGGTCGATCCTCGCACGCGTGCGAGCGCACTACGAGTCGCAGGCACAGGCGATCGATCTGACCGACGGTCTGTCGATGGAGTTCGAGCAGTGGCGCTTCAACCTGCGCGGCTCCAACACCGAGCCGCTCGTGCGCCTGAACGTCGAGGCGCGCGCGAACCTTACGCTGATGCGCGAGAAGACCGCCGAGGTGCTGAAGCTGGTCGAGGGATGAACGGGCCGATCAACGCGCACCCCCGGGTGCGGGGTTTACCTTAGACGCGCTCGCCCTACAGTGGCAGAAACCCCCGGATTGAGAGCCCGGACATATTCGCGACGCCGGCACGGGACTACACTCGGCGCCCTGACTGAAATGCTGGACGTGAGCTCTGGCTTTACGGCGCGTTGTCTGCACACGGAGACACTGGCCCCAAGCCGGTCCGGCAGGTACCTTCCACCGTTCAATCACCACAGGGACTATCCCATGGCGCTTTGGAAAGATACGAATACCGGAACCATACCCGCGTCGACCAGCCCCGGGGTTGCCCCGGCGCCGGCCCACGCGCGGGAGCCTGAGAAGACCAACGTGGCGTCCCTGAGCCCCGAGCCCGCTCGGCGGCCGGCGCAGGCCCCGGCACCGGCCCAGGCGCACCGCCACGATACGAAGGAATCCTTCCTTTCCTCGGACCTCACCATCGAGGGCAAGATCGTGGGTTCCGGCCATGTGCGCATCGCCGGGCGCTTCAAGGGCGACGTGCAGGTGGACGGGAACGTGAGCCTCGACGCCGGTGCGCGCCTCGAGGGCCAGGTGAAGGCGCACGTCGTCAGCGTGGGGGGCGAACTCATTGGCAACATCGAGAACGCCAAGCGGGTCGAACTGCTCGAGACCGGCGTGATCAACGGCGACGTCAAGGCCGGATCGCTCACCGTGGCGGCAGGCTCGCGCATGCGCGGCCAGGTTGAGTTCGGCTACGAAGGCGACAGCCGCGCCAAGAGCGATACCAAGGGCTTCGGCAACGCATGAGCGTCGCCTCTCGCCCGGTTGCGGCGGGCAAGACGCGCAGCTGTCCGCACTGCAAGGCAACGATCCTCGAGAGCCTGAGCATCTGTCCGGGCTGCCTGCACCACCTGCGCTTCGACCAGGAGGCGGCGAAGCGCCAGGTCGCGGCCACCTCAGCGCTGCGCGTGGAGGGGGTGATCCGTCACCCGCCTTTGCAGGAGCCGTGGGAATATTTCGTCGTCATTGCGATCCGCAATGACCGCGGCGAGGAAGTGACGCGCCAGGTGGTGAGCGTCGGGGCGCTGCAGAGCACCGAGAAGCGCACCTTCGCGCTGTCGGTCGAGGTGCTGCCACCGCAGTCCGCGGTAAGCCCCGACACGCCGAAAGCGGCCGCTGCCGGATCCTTGAGCGCGGGACGCAAACGCTAACGTCGGCCGCGCACCTTTAGAAGTGCTCCTCGGTCTGCACGAGGAATTGCACCCGCTTGATACTGTTGTCCCCGTTGAACGGGAATGCCAGGTCCACGTGTACGACGTTGCCGAGGCCCGAGCGGGCGTTGCCGAAGCGCAGACCGAAGCCTGCGTCCTTCAGCAGTCCGAGGCTCGGAGCGGCCAGCGGCGCGTTGCCCCAGGTCCGGCCGCTGTCAAAGAAGACCGCAGCCCCCACACGGAACAGCCGGAACGGGTACCAGTCGGTGAAGAAGCGCTGCTCCACCGTCCACAGGGCGCGTGCCGTGCCATCCTGGTAACGCAGGGGATAACCCCGCAGCCCATTGTCGCCCCCGAGCAGGATCTGCTTATCCAGATCCAGACGCCAGCCTTTTGAGGCCTGCAGCGCCGTGAAGAACAGCCAGTTCCGGCCCTGCTCGAGGTAGTAGCGGACCGAGCCGTCCAGGATGGTATTGGTCAGCACGCCGCTCTCGAGGCGGCCGGAAAAGTCACTCGCCAGCAGCAGCGTCGAAGCCCCCCCGTCGGCGAAGCCACGGCCGGCAGTACCGCGGAACATGAGCGCGCTGCGGCTCGAGCCGAGAGCCGAGTCCGCCCAGCCGACACGCACACTGGTGGTGGTGCCGAGATAGAAGTCCTCGGTGCGCGCGATCTGGTCGTGGTTGAAGAGCTTCAGGTACTGATCCTGCACCAGGTCGAACTGCACCCACGGGTACAGGAAGCGCCGATCCTGCGGGATTGTGCTCACGCCAGTCGAGGGGCTGAGCGGCTGGAAGCGCCGCTCATCGTAGGTGACGCCCGAGCTCCAACGGCGCACCCAGCCATTCTGCAGTCCGTTTGACCAGCCGCCGTAAACTTGCGCGGATTCGTGCCGGTCCTGGAACTGATCGATGATCTGGCCACGGTCGTAGAGCTTGTCCGTCTGGAGGTCATCGCGGCCCGAGAGCCCACCCGCCCAGCGGGTGTCGAGTGCGTAAAACGGCCGATTGAGCGTGAGCTCGCGCAGCCGGCCATCGCTCAGGTCCGCGTAGTTCACGTCCACCACCGTCCAGCCTCCGAAGGCGTGCATGTCGGACACCTCCAGCTGAGACTCGGTGCGGTCAATGTCGGTTTTGTGGGCCACCTTCACCCCAACTCCCGTGCCGAGCAGGTTGAGTTCCTCCAGCTGCACACCCGTTGAATTGGTGCCGCCGCTGCGCCCGAAGTTAAACCCCGGGTTCAGGGTCCACACATCGCGCGTGGTGACGCGCAGGTCGACCTTGCCGTCGTGATACCGCACCGGGCGGATCCAGGCGTCATAGAAGTAGGAATCGGCGCGCAAGATGCGCTCGGACTCACCGATCAGGCGGCGCGAATAGCGTTCGCCCGATCTGAACAGGAGCTGATCGCGGACGATGCCTTTTCGGGTCCTGCTGTGCAGGTGGTTTGCGAGGCGGAACAGCTTGACGTCGTCCTTCGGGTCATCGAGGTTGAAGATGTTCTGGTTGTCGAACAGGATCTCACCGATCACGGCGCCGGAAGCTTCCAGCTCAGCCTCGGACGGAATGCCCGGCGTCTCCCCGGGGGGCCCATAGGAGGGAGGACGAATCGTGAATCTGTCGAGCCCGGACCCGACGCCCTCGGTGGCGGCGCCACCCGTACCCGCGAGCGCCGCAGCCTCTGCGTTTCCGCCCGCTTCAGAGGGGGCGTTCGACGCGCACGCCAACCCGGGAAGGACGAACAGGGCGAAGAGCGGCGCGGCCGCAGCGCGCCGGGCAAATGCGAAGGTGCGGTCGAGCGGCGAGTGACCTCCCATGGCCGATCAGTCCCGGGTCGTCAGTGCGCGAGTCTGTGCATCCGGGCATTCTGCGCCGCCATCCTTGGGGCACCGGTGCCGCAGGTAGCAGTTCGGAAGCCCCGGCCGGAACCGTGACTCACCGCAAGCGCCGCAACGCCCGAGCTTGACAACCTGTCTTACCGAAGGGAAGGATTTATGACAAGCCAGTCGCCGCGCCAGGCGCTTGTGGGCTGGGCACTCATGGTCCTCGGGGTCGCGGGCACAGCGGGCGCAGGCACTCCCGGCGAGCACGCGCCGACGGGGCTGCTGGTGTTTGCCGCGGCGTCCCTGAGCGATGCGCTGGAGGAGGTGGACCGCGCCTTCACCGCGCGCACGGGTGTGCGCGTGAACGCCTCTTACGCTGCGAGTTCCCTGCTCGCGAAACAGATCGAAGCGGGAGCCCCGGCCGATGCCTTCTTCTCGGCGGACCGCGCCTGGGTCGACTACCTGGACGAGCGCGGGCTGCTCAAGCGCGGCTCGCGTCGCGATGTGCTCGGCAACGCGCTGGTGCTCATCGCCCCGGCCGACAGCCCGCTGCGCCTTGACATCACACCGGGATTTGATCTGGCTGCCGCGCTGGGCGGCGGACGGCTCGCGACCGCTGATCCGGACTCAGTACCGGCGGGGGAGTATGCACGCGCGGCGCTGACGAAGCTCGGTGTGTGGCAGCGCGTGTCGGGGCGCCTGGTGCGGGGCGAGAACGTGCGCGCGGCGCTCGCGTATGTAGCGCGCGGCGAGGCGCCGCTTGGCATCGTGTACCGGACGGACGCGCAGGCCGAGAAGCGCGTGCGCGTGGTCGGGGTCTTTCCCGAAGACAGTCACCCACCCATCAGGTATCCGGTCGCGCTGACGGTCAGGGCTCGCCCCGAGGCAGCGCGGCTCGCGGAGTTTCTCAGCGGCGAGACCGCGCGGCAGATTTTCACCCGCTACGGGTTTGCAGCGCTGCCCGCGCGCCAGGGCGGGGTTGATTGACTCTCGTGCATTACCACGGTAATGTATGAGCATGGCAATTGCACTATCGAAAGTGACCGCTCAAGGGCAGATCTCGGTTCCTGTCGAGGTCCGCAGGAAGCTCGGCGTCGGCCCTGGCTCCGTACTCGAATGGGACGAGCAGGATGACCAAGTCGTCGTTCGCAGGGCAGGGCGGTATACCTCACAGGACGTCCACAACGCGCTGTTTCCCAAGAAAGCACCCAAAGGAAAGCCTGCGGACGTGAAGGACGCAATCCGAACGTACATCCGCAAACGGCATGCGCGCGATTGACACCAACGTCGCGGTGCGACTCGTCGTGCGTAATGACCCCGAACAGGTCCGCGCGGCGGAGAAGTTCACCTCAAGCGGCGCCTGGGTGTCTCATCTGGTACTGGCAGAGGCCACCTGGGTGCTCGACGCCGTCTATGAACGCTCCGCTGGGCAGATCGCAGCCGCCATCGACATGCTGCTCAATCACAAGGACCTGACGCTGCAGGATTCCGACCTCGTGACCTCTGCGCTCGAGCACTTCAGGAAACGTCCCGCGCTGGGCTTTTCTGACTGCCTGGTACTCGAGATTGCCCGTAAAGCGGGGCACTTGCCGCTCGGCACATTCGATCGGAACCTTGCAAAGCTCGGAGGTGTAGAGCGTTTGAAAGAGCTCCACCTTCCCTGAGCCGGCAGCGTCGGTCGATACGATACGCATCAGTCTCGGCCTGCGGCGCGGCGCAGTGCTCAGAACTTTCCGCTCTGAAAGTCGACAAACGCCTGCTGCAGCTCTTCGCGCGTGTTCATGACGAACGGGCCGTACTTGGCGACCGGCTCGCGCAGCGGCCGTCCCGCAACCAGAATCGCGCGCGCCGTCTCGCCATCGGCACCCGCGCTCACCCCCGTGAGCCGGATCTCCTCGCCTTCGCCCAGCACCGCGAGCTCGTGCGCCTGCACGGGCTTTGCGCCCGGCTCCGCGCCGACGCGTACCGAACCTTCGAACACGTACAGGAACGCCGCGTAGTCGGACGGTAACGACTGCACGAACTGCGCGCCCGGCCGGATCGCGAGATCCAGGTAGGTCGGATCCGTGGCCGGCTGAAGGATCGGACCGGCGATGCCCGCCACGCGCCCGGCGATCACTTTCACCCTCACCCCCTCTGCCGGAGTCGCGGTCGGGATACGCTCCGGCCCGAACTCCTGGTATCGGGGTGCGGTCATCTTGTCGCGCGCCGGCAGGTTCAGCCACAGCTGAAAACCTCGCATGCGGCCCTCCTGTTGCTCGGGCATTTCCGAATGCACCAGTCCGCGACCGGCGGTCATCCACTGCACGCTTCCCGGGACCAGCACGCCCTCGTTGCCGTGGTTGTCACGGTGACGCATGCGGCCATCGAGCATGTAGGTCACCGTCTCGAAGCCCCGGTGCGGATGCTCCGGAAAGCCCGCGATGTAGTCCTCCGGCTTGTCGGTGCCGAACTCATCGAGCATCAGGAACGGATCGAGGTCGGGTAGCTGCGGCTGCCCGATAACCCGCGTGAGCTTGACGCCTGCGCCATCGGAGGTCGGCATGCCTTTCACGACACGCCGCACCGAGCGCTCTGCAACCTTGCTATCCATGGAACGTCCCTCCGAAGCTCTATAAGGAAGAATGCCTGACAGGAATGGCGCGCACACCTGCTGCGCGCGAGCGCCCCTTCAGGCCGCCATCGCGCCATAGTCGGCGATCGCGGCTCGCGCGGCGCTCAGGCTCGCGGCGCGCTGCTGCGGTGAAATCGCCAGGCCCTCTGCCCGCACGAATCTCACGTTGTCGATGCCGAGAAATGCGAACAGGAACTTCAGATACGGCTCGCCGAATTCCCCGGACGCATCGGGCGCACGCACGCCGCCGCGCGCCACCGCCACGACGACCTCCTTGCCACCCGCGAGCCCTTGCGGGCCGTTCGCGGTGTAGGTGAAGGTCTTGCCCGCGACCGTGATGCGGTCGATCCACGCCTTGAGCTGCGAGGGAATCGTGAAGTTATAGACCGGGGCGCCGATCACGATGGCGTCGGCGGCGAGGAATTGCTCCAGGGCCTCGGCACTGCGCGCCGCCTCGAGCTCGTCGGCTCGAAGCAGCGATTTCTGTGACAGATGAGGCAGCTCCTGTGCCGCCAGATCCAGGTACGTGACCTCTGTGTCCGGTCGCTCCGCCACCCAGCGCGCCACGATCTCGCGCGTCAGCTCCCGACTCGCCGACCCTTCTCCCTGAATGCTCGAATCGATGTGCAGCAGCTTCATGACTTTCTCCCGCTTGTTCCAGTGCATGGGAAAAAGCATAATCTGTGGGACGATGATTGAGTATCCAGCCAAAATAGAACATTTTGTTCCAAATTTGGATCTAATAGACACCTGATGCAACCCCTCGAGGGCCTCTACTACTTCACGCAGGTGGTCGATCACGGCGGCTTCGCGCGCGCCGCGCGCGCACTCGGCATCCCCAAGTCGCGACTGTCACGTCATGTGGTGGCGCTGGAGGGGAAACTCAACGTGCGCCTGGTGAACCGCTCCACGCGACGGTTCGTCGTCACCGATATCGGCCATGAGGTCTATCGGCATGCGACCGCGATGCTGACGGAAGCGGACGCGGCACTGGAGGCGGTGGAGTTCGTGCGCGCCAAACCGTGCGGCACGATCAAGGCCAGCTGTCCGGTCGCGCTCGCCCAATCGGCAGTGGCGGTGATCCTGCCCGAGTTCCTGGAGAAGTACCCCGCCGTGCGCCTGCAGCTGCACGTGAGTAACCGGCGCGTGGATGTATTGAGCGAGGGATTTGATGTGGCGCTGCGCGTGCGCTCAGTTCCCACGGGCGAAGATGGCCTGGTGATGCGCAGTTTCCGGGACGTCGACGAATTCCTGGTGGCAAGCCCCGCGTATCTGGGTCGCGCCGGTGAGCCCAACGATCCGGCGCAACTCGCGCAGCACGATACGCTCGACTACGCGGGGGAGTCCGACCGGCGCCCGTGGGAACTCGTTGGACCCAACGGCGAGACCGCGCGCGTAGAGCATTCGCCACGCGTGGTGTGCCATGATTTTGTGGTGCTGCGTGCCGCCGTGCTGGCGGGCTTAGGGATTGCGCGGCTGCCCGAGAGCGTCGTGCGCGAGGACCTGGGGCGCGGTGTGCTCACGCGCGTACTGCGCGAATGGAACAGTCCGCAGGGGATTGTCCACGTGGTGTTTCCGAGCCGGCGCGGCCTGCTGCCCGCGGTGCGCGCGTTCATTGATTTTCTGGCGGAGCGCTTGCCGGGCGCCCTGTGAGGGAGCGGGCTTCAGCGATCCGTGCCGCGCCGGCCTTGAGTGACGTCCCGTCCGCCCAACTCAGCCACAGTCCGGCTGGCACGCTCCTCGGAACACAACAGCACGCACTTCGTCAGGGCGTCGGCGATCATGGCCTCGGGCGCCAGTACCGCGGCGTAGCGGCGCAAGGCGGCAGCGGCGCCGCTGCGCACGTAATAGCCGCGATGCCCCGGGGGTCGCCGCGGCTCATCGAGGTCGCTGACTGCGAGCGCGGCGTTTTGCAAAGCGAGGGGTCGATAACCGTGATCGCGGTAGCGCAGCAGGATGGTCTCGCGGCGCGCTCCGAACAGGCGCAGGTCGCCTCCCGCATTCACCGTGCCCGCGTGGCAGCCGGCCGCACGCAGGGCCGCGATCGCGCAGTCGATCGCGTAGCCTTTCGCGATCCCTCCGAGATCGAGCGCCAGCGGCGCGCGGCGCACCCCCCACGGCTCCGATCCCGGCGATGGACCCGAGAGCTCGAGGTCAGTCAGGCACCCCGGTCTTAGCGGCAGGCAGGGATCGAACACGCCATCGGTCAGCCGGTTCAGCCGCTGCGCCAGCCGCAACACCTCCCAGGTGGACGCGTGAATCGGCGTCTGGACGTGGAGGGGCGCGGAGTTGATGCGCGCAATATCGCTTCCCGCGCGCTCGGGGTGCATGCGCCGTTCGACCTGCGCAACGGCTGCGAAGGCCGCCTCGATCGCGCGCACGGCAGTGGCTTCAGATTCCGCAGTCGCTTCGATCGCCACCCAGGTGCCCAGGGCGACCCGCAGCCGTCGAAGGCTGCCTGCGCAGGCGGCCCGAGCGCAGCCAGGCGAAGCAGGCGAGGGCACCGATTCGGCGGAAAGCATGGGACGAACGAGTTGAACCCCAGGGCCTCGTACGGTTATCCTACAGCAATTACGAATCATTCGCATTCGTATTTGGCGATGGTGATGACCCGGCGATGAGGATCCCGCCCCTATGACCGACCCGGATCGCGGCTCGTTAGGTTGGGCCATGGCGCTGGCCGCGCTGACGGCTGCGCCGGTGCAGATTGTCGTCGCCGCTGAATACCTCTCGGTGGAGGGCGCGCAGAAAACACTCTTCCCGCAGGCCGATCGGTTCAGCGAGTTGGTCCTGTCCCTCAACGCGGCGCAGCGAGCGCAGGTTGCGACGCTCGCGGGACCCCAGCCCCCGCACCGGAGCCTGCGCGCCTGGAAGGCGGTGCGTGGCGGGGAGCTCGTCGGCTACGTGTTCGTCGATGAGGTGATCGGACGGGAAGACTTCATCACTTACGCGGCGGGCATCGACGCCGCCGGTCACTTGAGCGCGCTGGAGGTGCTCGCTTACCGGGAGAGTCACGGTGGAGAAATCAGAAGCGATGCGTGGCGGCGTCAATTCGCGGGCCGGCAGGGGCTCGGGCAGCTGCGCGTGCAAACCGACATCAAGAACATCGCCGGAGCCACGCTCTCCTGCGAACACGTGACCGAGGGTGCGCGCTGGCTGCTGGCGCTGTGGCAGGTGGCGCTGCGGCCCGCGGCGGCTTCCTCCAGCTGAGCTCCCGTGCAGCACTTTGCCGTGAGTCGCCCCGAAAAGGCTCCTGAAGCGGGTCCGGGCGGCACGCGCCTGACGCCGCGCAATGGTGCTCGCGTGCCGATGTCCCCGGCGCTGCGTGCGGCCATTCTCACGCTCGGCGCACTCTTGTGGCTTTCCGGTGCGGTGTGGCTCGTGCTGCATTTCGCCTTTGCACAGCAGACGCAATTTGGTCCGCTTCCGAACCCCTGGGAAGCGGTGGTGATTCGCGTGCACGGCGTGCTGGCGGTCGGCGGGGTGTTTCTGCTGGGGTGGATCGTCGGGGGCCACACGATCGAGCGCTGGGGGAGTGCGCGCAATCGCCTCTCCGGGCTCGCACTCATGGGCAGTGCGGCACTGCTGGTGTCCAGCGGCTACGCACTCTATTACACCACCGGAACCCTGCACGAGGTGGCTTCCCGGACGCACGAGTGGCTGGGAGCGGCCTCGCTGCTCGTGGCGCTCGCGCACTGGTGGCGGAACCGTCCCTGACGCCACTGCTGTGCGCTCAGGCGAGCGCTCGCCGCGAGCGCACGGCGTTCCCGGTTGTGGTTCACTGGCGGTTCAGGCGCCCGGCATATAAATGAGTGTGAACGCCGGCGGCCTGTTGTAGGTCCGACCCCTTACGGTGGGGGGGATTGCCTGATGCAGGTAATCCGCCGGGCGTGCGGAGCGTTCTTCTTCTCAGGGTGGAGCAGATTATGAAGACACGCCTGTTGAGTGTACCGGGCCGGCTCGCAGTCTTGGCGGTCCTCGGTTTGTTCACGCTCGGTGCCGCCGGGGCTGATGAGGGGGATCCACCGGGACGGGTGGCGCGCCTGAGCGATGTCGAGGGCTCCGTCTCGCTGCAGCCGGCGGGCGTACAGGAATGGGCCGCCGCGACCCTCAATCGTCCGCTCACGACGGGCGACAAGCTGTGGACGGATCAGAGCTCGCGTACCGAGCTCGATATCGGCGCCGCGGTCATCCGCTTAGGTCCCACCACGGGATTCTCATTCCTCAATCTGGATGACAACACGGCGCAGATGCAGGTCACCGCGGGAACCCTCATCGTGCGGGTGCGGGACCTGCAGAGTAACCAGACCTATGAGGTCGATACCCCGAATATCGCGCTGTCGCTGCAGCAGCCGGGCGAGTATCGCGTGGAGGTCAACGACGCGGGTGACACCACCATCGTCAAGGTGAGTGAGGGGCAGGCGCAGGCCGCCGGCGGCGGACAGTCGGTCGCCATCGGCACTCAGCAGATGGTCAAATTCACCGGCGCGGACACCCTCAGTGCTGACAGAGGCTCCGTGGGGGCTCCCGATGATCTGGACAGCTGGTCAGCGGGGCGTGAGCGTCAGGTCCAGGACTCGCCCTCGCGCCAGTACGTCGCGGACGACGTCGCCGGCACGCAGGATCTCGACAACAACGGACGTTGGGAGAGCACGCCGGACTACGGTTACGTCTGGGCACCGAACGTAGTGGTGGCCGGCTGGGCGCCGTACCGTTTCGGGCACTGGGTGTGGATCGTCCCGTGGGGTTGGACCTGGGTCGATGACGCCCCCTGGGGTTATGCACCGTTTCACTATGGCCGCTGGGTCGAGTGGAACAGCGCCTGGTGCTGGGTGCCGGGACCGCGCCGCTTGCGTCCGGTGTACGCGCCCGCGCTGGTGGCCTGGGTGGGTGGACCCGCGGGCGGCGTTTCCGTGGCGTTCGGCGCTAACGTCGGCTGGTTCCCGCTGGCGCCGCGCGAAGTCTACGTGCCGGGCTATCACGTGAGTCCCACTTACGTGCGCAACGTCAACATCACCAACACGACGATTGTGAACAACACGTACATCACCAACGTCTATCAGAACAGCGTCACCAACATTCACTACGTGAACAACACCCCCGCTGCGGTCACCGCCGTGCCGCAGAATGTCTTCACCTCCGGGCAGCGCCTCGGCGGACACGCCGTGCACCTGCCGGCGGCGGCGCTGGCGGGTGCTGCCGTCGCGGCGCCGCCGCCGGCCCTTGTCCCCACCCGCCAGAGCGTGTTGGGACCGAATGCGGGCCGTGCGGTCGCTCGGCCGCCCCCGGCGCTGGTGAGCCGCCCGGTGGTGGCGCGCACCCCGCCGCCGCGCGCACCGGTTCCATTCGAAAGACAGGTGCAGGCGATCCAGCAAAACGGCGGCCGGCCGCTCGCGCGCGCCGACCTGGCACGGCTGCAGCCCGCGGCCCCCGTAGCGCCCGTGCGGCTGATTGCCGCCGGCGGAGCGGCCGTGGGCGCGGGCGCGCCGGCCCATGGCGCAGGCAGCGCTCGCCCGGGCACTCCCGCGACCCCGCAGCGGCCCGGCGCGTCTGCGCCTCCGGCCTCCGCAGGCGCGCAGGCGCCTAACCTCGCCGATCGCGAACGGGTGCTTCAGAACAGCCGCGTGACGCCAACGCCGCGCGACGACTCCTATAGACCGCCGGCTGCGGCCCGTGGCGATTCCTCCACTACACCGATCAGGCCGTCGCCGGCGCCCGCGCCGCAAGGGCGTACCGATCGGCCGCCATCGGCTCCGCAGCCTCTGCCGCCGACACCGCAGCGCGGGTTTTCATCCGACGATCCGACCCACGCCTACAGCCGCCCGCCGTCCGCGCCGGCGAACCGCCCGCCGCCCGCCGCCGCAGCGCCGGTCAACCCTGCCCCGCGTCCGCAGCAGCCTCAGTATCAGGAGCAGCGATATCGCCCGCCCGCGCCCGCCGCGCCACCGCCTCCTGCGCCGGTGCGTGAGGTCCCGTCGCCTGCGAACCGCCCGCAGGAGCATCCCGCGCCGCCGCCACCGCGACCACAGGAGGCGAAGCCCGAGTCACGCGATTCCGGGCCGCATGCGGATCGAACCTCACGGGATCGCGCCGAGCGGTAGGTCATTACCAGATCGCGAGGCGGAGACCCGGGTTATGTCGCAGGCGGCGACACGTCAAGAAAACGTGTCGTCAAATTTGAATTCCTGCGACACGACGGATCGACCGGCCCTTCTTCACCAAGCGACGGACTTTTCGAGGCGAAGAGCGTCGCTTTGGGCCGAGTCGAATGCCAGCGGGTGGGTCGGCAGTGTCAGCGGACGACCGGTCCCGGCGGCGCGTCAGACCGCCACGAACCCTGAGAGCCTCGACGCCCGCGCATCGAAGGTCGCCGTGGCCCGGCATCCGAGGGCACGATGACGGGCGTCAATCAAGCAGTCGGCGAACTCAGCAGCCGAATCCTTCCAGGTGAACACGGCCTCCTCGACGGATGGCTCATCCTCGAACTCCAGTTCGACCGCATCCAGCAACGCGGATAACGCTGCGACAATTTCTGCCTTTGCCAAACTATAGCGGCTGCGTAACACCCACTCCGTCTCCAGCAGTACGAGGAGACTGATCAGTACGGCCTCGCCGCTGCCTACCTCGCGCTTGATGAGTCGCCGGGCTCGCTCGAACTGCTCTGGGTCATCGCGAACCAGGAAGCGAACGAGCACGTTGGTGTCGACACCGAGCATCAGCGCGAGAGCTGTTCGACTGGTACGCGCTTTCGTCCCTTCTTGTGCAGGCTGCCCGCAAGACTCATCACGCTCTTGTTCTTGACGCGCATCAGGACAAGGCCGTCCGGCATCAGCGTAAACGTCATGCGGTCGCCGGCCTTCATGCCGAGGCTATCCCGAATCTGCTTGGGGATTGTGGTCTGACCCTTACTGGTCAGTGTCGCATCGGTACTCATGACATTTTCAGCTTTCCTTACTTCTCTCATTATAGTAAGGAACACTTCCTGGCGCAACCATCGGTCAGGGACGGCGATTCGCGGGCGGGCGCCAACCTCGCCGATCGCGAGTGCGTGCTGCAGAACAGCCGCCCAACGCCGGCACCGCGACTCCGACAGACCGCCGGCTGCGGCCTGCGGCGCTTTCCCCACCGCGCCGATCAGGCCCTCGAGGGCGCCCGCGCCGCAATGGCGTAACCGACCGGCCGCGATCGGCTCAGTAGCATTTGCCGGCGAAACACCCGACGACCCATGCATACACCCGCCCGGCTTCCGGGATCGCAACTTGCGTCGCTAATGGCTTCGCGCCATGTCTTTGGGCCGGAACCAGATCGCGAGGCGGAGACCCGGGTCGTGCGTGAGCGATGGGCTCGTCCGCATGGAAGACGCACTGCAGTTTGCGAAGCGAAGCCGCGTACTGCTCATGCGGCATACGACTTCCGGGATCGACGTCGACATCACATTCGGCGAACTGCCGTTCGAGCGTGCGGCTGTTGCCAACTGCGAAAATCACGACATCGGTGGTGTGCGAGTACGACTGCCGCGTGTTCAAGATCTGCTGGTGATGAAAGCAATCGCCCGCCGCCCCAAGGATGTTCAGGATCTTAAGGGATTGCTTGCCGCTCATCCTGAGGTTGACGTTGCCTCTGCGCGTCTGGATTCGGGAATTCGCAATGGCCATGAGCATGCCGGACATATTGGGCGAGTTCGATACTCTGCTGGCCGAACGAGCTCCTGAAGCCTGAACCAGCCCTCCTGACAGGTGCTGGTATCGATCAATTCAGTCTTCGTCGTACTGCAGCGCGTCGCGTTCCAGCTCCCTGACGAAATCACGAATCTCTTCGCGCGAGCAGAGCTGCGCCTCGAGCAGCGCCTGCAGCAGTGTCCCCAGATGCACGCGCATGGCCACCGCCAGCAGGGTAGGCGAATAACGCTGCAGTCCCGCCATCAAGTCGTTGAGCTCGTCGAGGCACTCCTCGACCGTTCCATCGCTGCGTGTATCGGCGAATGACATTACCCTTGGCTCCGTCAGACAACTCCTTGTCTTAACCATACACGACATCGCGCACGCAGGCGCAGCAGCGATGCAGCGCGCGGCGCATTTCTGCACAAACAGACGGCCAATCGCGATTCCAATCACCGGCTGCGTGAATAGACTGGCTGCCGACTTTCCAGACCAACACTTACCATCGAGGAATACTCATGAACAGTTTCACGCTGACCGCGGTCGGCAATCTGGCGCGTAACCCGGAACTGGTGGCCAAGAGTGACAGCAGTCACACGCGCTTCTGCCTGGTGGGCAACGACTATGCGGGCAAGGACGAAGAGGGCGCCGCCCGCGAGGTGGTGACCAGCCTGTGGTTCGTGGCGTTTGGTGCCATGGGCGAGGCGCTCGCCAGGAATGCGCGCAAGGGCGACCAGCTGTTCGTCGAGGCGCGGGTGCGCGCCAGCAACTGGACCGACAAGCAGGGCGAGAAGCAATACGACCATTCATTCATCGTCGAGGGCTTCCGCTTCGGTGCGCCCGGCAAGGCCAAGCGCGAGGAGCGTGACGCGCAGCGTGACGGCGAGGCGCCGCGCCTGGCGGTCGGTGCACAGGGCGTGAGCGAACCCTAGAGGATCCGCAACAGTGTCACGGAGACCCACATGCAGGTGATGCTCACAGGTTCGGTCACCACGGCGCACCGCCGCGCGGCAGCCGGTGCGCTCCTCGCCTGCGCGCCGCTGCTGGCGCAGGCCCAGAGCTCCCCGTTCATGACGGGCGCGACCGCGCTGCAAACGAACATTCTCGCGTGGCTGACGCCCATCGCCGTCATCCTGGTGATGGTGCTCGGCGCCATGGCGATGGCCAACCGCATGTCGTGGGGGTGGTGCATCGGAGCGATCCTCGGAATTGCGATCGCGTTCGGTGCGCCGCAGATCGTTGCCTGGGTCCGCGGCATGTTCGGCGTGTAGTCCTGCCATGAGCCGCACCATCAACGTCAGCGGGCGCAATGGCGGACTCACCGCCGATCCACTGTTCGTGGGGGCAACGCGGCCGCCCATGCGCTGGGGTGTTACCTACTCGGCGCTGCTGTTCAACATGGTCTTTACCATGGAGGCGTTTCTGCTGACCAGGAATCTCCTGACGCTACTGCTGTGCGCACCCATTCACGGCATCTGCGCACTGCTGTGCACCCGGGATCCGAGGTTCTTTGATCTCGTGCTGCTGTGGGGCCGGACGCGACTGCCGGCACGGCTGGCGACGCTGCAGGTGTGGAAGGCGAGCAGTTACAGCCCGTTGACGCTGGATCTGCCGGATGCCAGTGGGCGGCGCAGGTCCGCGCCTGAGGTATCCATGGCAGGGGATGTGAGGAGAGCGGCGTCGTGTTGAGCACAAGGCGTGCGTTGGCGCTGCGTCGGGAGCGGACGGCCGCCGAGCGCATTCCCTATACCGCTCACGTTGCGGAGCGCGTGGTCAAGACCGCCCTCGGCGACTACCTGCAGGCGTTCCGCCTCGGTGGTGCCAGCTTCGAAAGCGCCGACGACGAGCAGCTCAACAGCTGGCACGAGCGGCTGAACGTGCTGTGGCGCAACCTTGCAAGTCCCAACATCGCTCTATGGACTCACGTGGTCCGTCGCCCCGAGCGCGCGCAGCAGCCGGTCACGGCGGGGCGCGGATTCGTGGATATTCTGACCACGAGGTATCGCGAGCGCCTCGCCGGCGAAACGCTGATGGTCAATGAGCTCTACCTCGCGCTGCTGTACCGGCCGGCCGCCGGCCTGGCTGCCGGGATGCTCTCCAGAGCGCTCTCGAGGACACGGTCCGTGAGCTCGCGGCTGGAGCTCGCGGACGCGCTGGATGCGTGCGCGAAGCTGGGTCAGATGGCGCGCGCCTCCCTGGCGCGCTACGAACCGGAGGCCCTGGGCACCTACCGTTGCGGCGACACCTGGTGCTCCTCGCTGCTCGAGTATCTCGCCTTGCTCATCAACGGTGAATGGCGGCGAGTACCGCTGCCGGCGGGGCCGTTGAGCGAGGGGCTCGCGACCACACGTCTGCTCTTTGGCACCGAGACCATCGAATACCGCACGCCTTGCGCGACGCGCGTCGGTGCGATGCTCGGCATCAAGGAATACCCGACCCCGAGCCTCGTCGGGATGTACAACCGGCTGCTGTCGGCGCCGTTTCCGCTGGTACTGACGCAGTCTTTCGCCTTCCTGTCGCGTGCCGCGGCTCAGGCCCTGCTGCAACGACAGTTCCACCGCATGGCCAACGCCGGGGATTTTTCCCGCCACCTGGCGGAGCGCTACAAGGTGGCCGTGGATCTCTCCGTGCACGAGCCCCGTCCCGGCGGCGACCCGCGCAATTTTCACGCCCACCTGCTGACCACCACCCGCGAGGTGACGCCTGCGGGTCTCGGTGCGAAGGCAGGCCTTGATCTTCAACCTCTCGAGCGTCGCCGGCGCGAGCTGCCCGATCATCGGCAGGAGTACCTCAACTTGCGCGAGCGTTGGGCGACGCTCGTCAACGAGGGGCTGCGTGAGGCGAACGTCGCTGCGCGCGTCGATCATCGCAGTCTCGCCGCCCAGGGCATCGATCGGGAGCCGCTTCCGCGGATTCCGCTGATGCAGCTGAAGATGGAACAGCGTGGTGTGCGCAGCGAACTCGCCGAGCGCCTGCGCGCTGAGTACCGCGAGCGAGTCCAGAGGCGTGTGGAGCGCTCGGCGGGTCGGGCCCTGGAGTCCGCACCGGGGGTTGCGAGCGCGCGCGCGGCTGAGGGCGCAGGCAAAGGACCCCATCCGCCCGCTCAAATCCAGGACGTCGAAGAGATACGGCGTCAGGCGCGGGAGGCGTGGCTGCGCCTTCGGCCGAAGGAGGCGGAAAGAGCCGGCGCCGAGCGTACCGCCCGCGAGCGCGAGGCGCTTCAGCCGGCGCAGCGGGCTGAGGACGACCTGGCGCGGTGAAGCGGCCGACCCCGGGCAACGCGCGGCGCGCGATCAGTGGGCGGCGAGGCCTGCGCCGTGTTCGAACCTGTCTTTCGCTGCCTGTTTTGTCTATTCGCCGCGGGGCACGGGGGCCATTTGCCAAGCCTCACGTCAGCTGTGCGCAAGAGTGAAGGCGATCGATCCTCGCTGGCTTCCCCGCTATGCAGGCCTGGCGTATCGGACGAGCCTCCTCCATCCCCAGTTGGCGGGACTATTCGCGCCTGGCGCCGTACTCGTCCCGGTGCCGGGGAGTGCGCCTGGGAGCGATGCGCCGTGGGTGGCGTCGCAGCTCGCCGTCGCGCTCAGGGACGTCGGCCTGGCCGGCACGATATGGCCGGGGCTGCAGCGTCAATTCGCGGTCCGCAAGTCCGCAACCGCGCTCAGCGGCGAGCGCCCGACGGTACACGAGCACTACCAGTCGTTTTCCGTGATCCGGCCGCCGGGGGTGATCCGGAGAATCGTGCTGATCGACGATGTCATCACGAAGGGACGGACGCTGCTCGCCGCAGCGGCGCGGCTGCAAGCGCACTTTCCCCACACCGACATTCGCGCCTTTGCGCTCATCCGGACGTTGGGGTTCCAGCGGCAGGTCGAACACCTGATCGAGCCTTGTCAGGGGGTCATCCGCTGGGCGGGGGGAGATGCGCGCCGTGAGCCCTAGACGCCCGCTCCCGCTGTCAACGCGTTCACGCACCTCCCTCATGTCGATCGAGGACGTCACCCGTGCCATCGTCGTGCTGCGCGGGCGCAAGGTCCTGCTGGACGCCGAGCTTGCCGCTCTGTACGGCGTCACGACCAAGCGGCTGAATGAGCAGGTCAAGCGCAACGCCGAGCGTTTCCCGAAAGACTTCATGTTCAGGCTCTCACGCGCCGAGACAGCGGCCCTGAACCGGTCGCATTCTGCGACCGGTTCGCAAAGGCATCGCGATCCGCGCTTTTCTCCCTACGCCTTCACGGAGGGTAGAAAGGGCGAAGGTTCTGGCCCGTGCCCTCAAGTGTCACCCGGCAGTACTCGTATTTCCAGGCTGGGACTTGCGGCAGCACTCAGCGGCCTGGCCACGCGCGAGCGACCGGCTGCAAGAGCAGCATCGTGTCTCCACTTACGGCAAAGACACGTTGTAGGTCAGCATCGCGCCCCGCTCGACCGGAACGACTCTCAGGCTGGTTTGTTCATCCGTCCGATCCCTGCGGTTCATGGCGAAGTGCGCGCTTGCGATTCCGAGCGCCGCTCCCGCGACGGTGTCGGAGAGCCAGTGCGCGTTGTGCTTGAGGCGCTCGTAGCTGGTGGCGGCGCCCAGGCCATAACCGAGGAAGCGCCGCACCCACCGATAGTCGTCGTTGCCTGACTCCGCGAGCACTGTGCCCACTGCGAAGGCGGCGGTCGAATGGAACGACGGAAACGAATTTCCGCCGCTCTTGCGCCACTGGTTGGGGTCGGTGGTCTGATCAGGTCGCTCGCGGCCGACGGCGTACTTGAGCGCATAGGCGGTGACGCTGCCCAGGCCGGCGGCTTCCAGCATCGCCCACGCCTCCGCGCGGCCATTCGAGTCACCGATGAGGTTCGCGTAGCCCCAGGTCGCCACGAACACCGCGGCGGTCGGAATCGCGTCCTGCACATCCTTGGAGTTCGTAGTCTTCGAGGGACCCAGGGTCTTGATGAAATGGGTTTGCACCTGGGTGTCGTAGTGGTGAGCGGCGCCGATTGCGACCAGCGCGCCGCCAAACCAGGCCCAGTCGCCGCGGTCCCAATGCAAGGGTGCCGTGAAGTAGCGCTTGATGTCGGACGCGAGCTGTGACGGCTGTTCCGCGGCAGCCGAACCCGCGGCGGCAGTTCGCTGGTCGGTCTGGCTCTCAGGCGTCTGGCACCACGCGGCGCCGCACGCGCCGAGAGCCCCCGCAGCGAGAAGCGGTGTCAGCCGGTTTTGGACTCGCACGATCGTGCTAGCTCCGCGCCGGGCTCGCCGAAGCCAGCAGCTCATCCACACGGACTATCGGATAGAGATTCAGATGAGAGTCCCAGGATGGGTGACGGCGCAGGAAGAATTCCAGCCGCGCGGCAGGACTCGCGGCGAAGGCCGGATCCTCCTTGAGGTTGCGCGAGAATTCATCCTGCAGCTGCGGGTGCTGTGCGAGCACGGTACGGGCGATCTGTTCCGCGACGTATGGCTCCAGGTACTCCTTCTGCTCGAAGCACGCGTTGAAGAAGCCCCAGGCGGCAAACGAGTCCGGCGCCTGCGGCTCGAGCAGATGCATCACGAGGCGCGCGCTCGCTTGCGCGATCGGCACGAACAGGGCCCCGGCGGTGATGTCCTGGGTCTCACGTCCCGTTCGCAGGCGATGCCATGCAGCGCGAGCCGCGCGCCGATATCCTGCGCCCAGGCGCACGGCACGACGTAGCCGCCCAGCGGCGCCTTCACCACCAGGGATGGCGACACACGATCGCGAAACGGCACACGCCAGACCTGCGGCGTCTTCGGGTCATAGACGGTCACCGGCTCGCCGGAGATGGGTGAAGGCTCGCGCGTGTAGGCGTAGCCCTTGAAGTCGATGAGCTGCGTGCCGCCGGCGCCCCCCGCATCCAGCCCGCCGCCGCTTGCCGTCTCACGCCAACCCGAGCCGTAGTCGAGCACCACCTGCGCGCCGCCCAGACGAGCGGCTGCGGCGTCCGCCTGCAGTGCCTGCTCACGCCACTCCACGCCGTGCGCGGCGAGGAGTTCCGCCAGACCCACGATGGTGTTGCGCGTGACGCGCACGCGCGTCGCGTAATCCTTCCATGAGTGCGTCTCGACCAGCACCGTGAAGCGGTTACGCTGCGGAAAGTACCCGGTGGAGAAGCGCGGCGAGTACACGGTGAGGAGGAAACCGGAAGCGGGGTCGTCGGTCCTGGCCAGGTCCGGGTAGAAAGGCAGGGGCATCGAGCCTGAGCGCGCGAGTCTGGAGATCAGCGCATCGCGCAGTTCGCGCCCCAGTGGGTACAGGTGTGCATCGCCCTGGTTGATGGGCTCTGCCTGTAGCGAAACATCGGGCTGAAAGTCCGCACCATCGGTGACGTGCAGGTCGGCGCACACCAGCGGGTCCCAGATGCGGATCAGTCCCAGCATCGCCCGCATCTCGGGTGCATCCGCCTTGGTGTAGTCGCGGTTGAGATTGAGATTCTGCGCGGTGGTGCGCCAGCCGGTCTCTTCGGGGCCATTCTGGTTCGGCCGGTTCCAGCGGCCGAAACGCTCGTGCCCATCCACGTTGAAGGCCGGCACGAACAGAATCGCGATCCGCTCCAGCACCCCGGGAGCCGCGGTCTCGCCGAGCAGTTCGCGCAGCGCAATGAAGCCCGCGTCCTTGCCGTCGCTCTCGCCGGGATGGATGCCTCCCTGGAGCATGAGCACGGGTACTTTGCGCGGATCGGCGCGGCAGGCGATGAGCGCGCGCATGGGTCGCCCCTCGGCGGAGCGCCCGAACTCGAGGCTGTGCACCGCACGCGGCCAGGCGGCCGCGAACGCCGCGCACAGCCGCGTCACCTCATCGGTGCGACCGGTCTTCTTGAAGCCTGACTCCTCGGCAACGGTGGCCAGCGTGTGGTCCTGCATGATGGAATCTTACGGGACGCGCCGCTGCGGCGCGCGTTCTTTGCAGCTTCCGCGGTTTCAGAGTCTTCGGTACCAGGCCACGCCCGCCGCATCGACGGCGCGCGCGGCGACCCCCCGCCCGATGAGGCAATTGAGGTGTGCGATGCTCTCGCCGGTCGCCATGCCCAGCATCTCCACGCCCACGCGGCGGCGAAACAGCGCGCTGAACACATCGATCGCCCGCTTCGGTTGGGCAAGCTCCTGGTGCACGCGGGCGAGGCGCGCCTCGTGCCCCTCGATGAGCGCGTCGAGGCGCGCGTGCAGTCCGCGGAAGGGTTCGTTGTGCGAGGGCAGGACCAGGACGTCGTCGGGAACCTGCCGCTTGATGGAGGCCAGAGACTCGAGCCACTCGCTCAGTGGATTGGCATCCGGCTCTGTCGGAAACACCGAGACATTGGAGGTGATGCGCGGCAACACCTGATCGCCGGAAATCAACACCTCGAGCTCCGGGCAGTGCAGGCACAGGTGTTCCGGTGAATGCCCGCGGCCCACCACCGCGCGCCACAGCCGCTCGCCGATCTTAAGTTCCTCGCCGTCGATGACGCGCCGGTAGCTGTCCGGCAGCGTGTACACGGCCTTGCCGAAGCTCCCGAAGCGCGCCTTGTAGTGCTCGAGCGCCTCGTCGTCCCAACCGGCGCCACGATAGAAGCGCACGCCGTCCGAGGGCGCTTCGCGCCCGGTATCGGCCACCAGCATGCGACACGTCACGTACTCCAGTCGCGTGGTCCACAGCCGGCAGTCGTGTTGCCGCGTCAACCAGCCGGCCATGCCGATGTGATCGGGATGCATGTGGGTGCAGATGA
>WNFT01001292.1_pt1 | contig 21219 bp, 20 predicted proteins | sample 5400191 | NCBI WGS metagenome assembly WNFT01 (sample SAMN13153359, study PRJNA577476) | soil metagenome | isolation source: 80 cm saprolite under Madrone tree | place: USA:California | collected 2016-06-14 | reverse complement strand
CACCCCGCCCGGCGCACGCGCGAATCGACGGTAGGTCTCCTGGCTCGCGGGTCACCGCCCGGCACCGCCTTCCCGGGTTTTCCCAGTGGCTCTGTGGTACGGGCTCGCCGCTTACAGTTGCGGGGGCAGCTGCGGCATTGAAAAGCGGGCTAGATCCGGCTTTCTCACCGCATTCCCTGTTGTCCCTCTGTCGAGGGACCGTCAATCGGCGCTACTTAACGGCCGCTGTGCGTCGTTTGTCAATGATCGGCGGTGCAGTTTTCCAACAACGTTGAGCCGGTTCTCGGTAGTCATGGCGGCCCTATCCCCCCGGACTTGATCCGGGGGACACTACGCAAAGACGTGGAGCCCGACAGGGCGCGCGAGATAGAAGCGGACCTCATCCTCTGAGGGGCGCGCTTACGCGCCTCTCGAAGGATGGCAGCGAGTCCGGGCCATGCATTCATCCTTCGAGGAGGTCGAATTGTTTCACACGCCCGGTAAGCCCGGGGCCATTTACCTCAGTATTCACAATGTCATCAAGGCTGGCTTGCGAAATACATGAAGATCAAGCATATTGCACTTATTCCTATGTCGCTATCTTACGCTATCGAAAATGCCAATTGTCGAACTTCACAGAACAGACCGAACAAATGAGAGCAGCAAACTTCTTCAGAAGTTCGCGTTCGACGATACCTCGCAGTTCGGCGAGGATGGAATTTTAGAAGAGGTCTTCAAGCGGATCGGAACGACCAACAAATGGTGCGTGGAGTTTGGCGCCTGGGACGGAAAGCTCTATTCGAACACTTGGCGACTAATCGCAAAATTCGACTGGTCGGCGGTTCTGATCGAAGGAATGGAAGATCGTGCTCGCGATTTGGCTCAACTCCACAAAGGATCTTCAAAGGTTCATGTTCAGAATTGTTTTGTAAGCTGGACCGGAGAAAATCGGCTCGACAATCTGTTGGCAAAGACGCCAATTCCCCGGCAGTTCGATCTTTTGTCGATCGACATCGATGGCAACGATTACCACGTCTGGAATTCAGTCGAGCGATACCAACCCAGAGTCGTGATTATCGAAATTAACCCGACTGCATCAAATGATCTGCTTTTTGTTCAAGATGCCGATGCCGGGTTAAATCAGGGATGCTCTTTGCGTGCTCGTATTGAGCTTGCAAAGAGTAAGGATTATGAGCTTGCAGCCACGACGCGCGTCAACGCGATCTTCGTCACTAAATCCGAGTTCCCCAAGCTCGGAATTGAAGACAATTCCATAGATGCTATGCACTTTGCCGACTTCACGACTGAACTGTTCCAAGGATACGACGGGTCGATGTTCGTTGCTGGACATGATGTGCTGATCTGGCAGGGCAAGAAGATAGATCACGAGGCTCTGCAGATCATTCCGAAAGGCTCGCGAAAATACCCGCCGCCAAAATTGACGTTCTTCGGGAAGTTGCGACGTTCTTTCATCAGGCGCTATTCTTTGCTATCGTCAGTCTTTGTCAAGTAACGGCAAGAGTCCACCTTTCATATCGGGGACGGTGTTGTGTAGACGAAAATCGCAATTCCATCACCTCCGTTTTCCTCCTCGATCGCAATAGTGAAGGTCCAGAACTTTCAAGCTGAGACACTATCTATTTGGCGTACAAACGTTATCGAAGCAACGATGCCCCAACTCACGTTCGTGCTCGGCGGCGCCCGGTCTGGCAAGAGCCGATATGCCGAGAACTTGATCGCGGCTTTGCCGCCACCTTGGATCTTTGTGGCGACCGCCGAGGCAGGTGACGCCGAGATGGCGGAGCGCATTGCGGTTCATCGCGTGCGGCGCGGTAAGGACTGGCAGACCGTCGAAGCGCCCCACGACTTGTCGGCGGCGTTGGCTATTTCGGGCGAAGCCCCGATGGTGGTCGATTGCCTGACCCTATGGTTGTCGAATCGCCTGCTAGCGGGAGCCGACTTGGAGGTCGAAATTGCCCGTCTCGAAGCGGCACTCAGCGGCCGGCCGGGGCCGCTCGTTCTCGTCTCCAATGAGGTCGGCTTTGGCATCGTCCCCGACAATGAATTGGCGCGGCGCTTCCGCGACCTGCAAGGTCGCCTGAACCAGCGGATGGCGGCGCGCGCCGATCGCGTCATCCTCATGGTCGCCGGATTACCAATCGTGGTGAAGGATACAAAATGACCAACAATATCGACGATGCGGAGACCGAGCGCCATCGCGCCAAGATGGCGAAACGCAAAGCCGTTCAGGACGCCGAAGTCGCGGAAAAGACCATCGAAAAGGGACTTCTCATCGTACACACCGGCGCCGGCAAGGGTAAATCCACGGCGGCGTTCGGCCTGGCGCTGCGCATGCTCGGGCGCGGCCACCGTGTAGGCGTCGTGCAATTCATCAAGGGTGCCTGGCACACGGCGGAGCGTGATGCGCTTGCGAAATTCGGCGAACAGGTGTCGTGGCACACCATGGGCGAGGGCTTCACCTGGGAAACCCAGGATCTCAAGCGCGACATCGCCGCTGCCGAACGCGCCTGGGCGAAATCGCAGGAGCTCATGACCGATCCGAGCTTCGGCCTCGTCATTCTCGACGAACTCAACATTGCGCTGCGCTACGATTATCTCGATCTGGCGAGGGTCGTCACAGCCTTGCAAGCCCGCCGAGAAGGCCTTCACGTCGTGGTCACTGGCCGCAACGCAAAACTCGACCTCATCGCTGCCGCCGACCTGGTGACGGAAATGTCCCTGGTGAAGCACCATTTCGCCGCTGGGGTCAAAGCCCAGCCCGGCATCGAGTTCTAGACGTGGCGGCGCGCGCGCTGATGTTCCAGGGGACCGGGTCCGATGTCGGCAAATCGCTGATCGTCACCGGGTTGGCGCGCCTATTCGCTGATCGCGGCCTCAAAGTGCGGCCGTTCAAGCCGCAGAACATGTCGAATAATGCGGCGGTAACCACTGATGGCGGCGAGATCGGTCGCGCCCAAGCCCTGCAGGCGCGCGCAGCGCGCACGCCGCCGACCGTAGACATGAATCCGGTGCTGCTGAAGCCGCAAAGCGAGATCGGCGCGCAGATCGTCGTGCAGGGCCGCCTCCACGGCGTCGCCAAGGCGGCGGCGTATCAGCAGATGAAACCGGAACTGATGAGCTTTGTGCTCGACAGCTTCACCCGTCTCAAGCGGGAGGCCGATGTCGTGCTGGTGGAGGGCGCCGGCAGCGCTGCGGAAATCAACCTGCGCGCCAACGACATCGCCAACATGGGGTTCGCGCGGGCCGCCGACGTACCGGTCGTGGTCATCGGCGATATCGACCGCGGCGGCGTGATCGCAAGCCTGGTCGGCACCAAGGCGGTGATCGAACCGGATGATGCCGCCCTCGTGCGCGGCTTCCTGGTCAACAAGTTTCGCGGCGACCCGGCATTGTTTGCTTCCGGCATGGCCGCGATCTCGGATGCAACCGGGTGGCAGCCGCTCGGCCTCGTCCCGTTTTTTCCCGATGCCCGCCTCCTGCCGGCCGAGGATGCGCTGGCGCTCGACAGGGCCTTACCGGCAAAGCCGCACGCGCGCATACGCGTCGCGGTGCCGATTCTGCCGTACATCGCCAATTTCGACGACCTCGATCCGCTTGAGGCAGAACCTGCCGTCGAACTCGTCAAGGTCCGACCGGGCACGGCAATGCCGGGCAACGCCGACCTCGTGATTGTGCCGGGATCGAAGGCGACGATCGCGGACCTCACGGCACTGCGGAAAGCCGGATTCGATATCGATATCCTGGCGCATCTGCGCCGCGGCGGGACCGTTATCGGCCTATGCGGCGGCTATCAGATGCTCGGCCGAACCGTCCGGGACCCGGCCGGTATCGAGGGACTACCTGGCGTGGCCGAGGGCTTGGGCCTCTTAGATGTCGAGACAGTGCTGTCCGATGAAAAACGGCTCGAACCCGTGCGCGGCGACGCCGGCGGCGTTCCGTTTTCAGGCTACGAGATGCATATGGGCGTGACCGTCGGCCCGGATTGTGCTCGGCCGTTCGCCCGCCTCTGTGGCGGTGAGCCCGAGGGCGCCGTATCGGCCGATGGGCGCGTAATCGGCACCTATATCCACGGGTTGTTTGGCAATGACTCCCAACGCGCCGCCTGGCTCGCCCGGCTCGGCGCGGGACCTTCGGCGATCGCTCATGACGCCCTGGTCGAGAGCGCGCTTGACCGCCTTGCGGCCCACATCGCAGCCCATATCGACGTCGAGCGCATCCTCAACCTGGCGCGATGAAAAACGCGGCAACGACTGCGAAGAGCCCGATCAGCATGGCGTCGGCACGCCGGAATAACGCCAGCGCTCTGCGGATATCGGCAGACGTAACAGCGCGGCGGCCGCGTCCCATGATGGCGTCCTCGATTTCGACCCCGGCATAGATTCGCGGTCCTGCTAAGGCGAGATCGAGTGCCCCCGCCATGGCGGCCTCCGGATAGCCCGCATTGGGTGACCGATGACGAGAGGCATCGCGCATGACGGCACGCCACGCTTCCGCCGCGGCGGCGCGGCTCGTCGTCGCCGCGGCGGCGATCAGCAATAACGCACACAGACGCGATGCCGGCAGGTTGACGAGATCATCGAGGCGCGCCGCCGCCCAGCCGAAGGCTTCGTGCCGTCGGGTGCGATGCCCGATCATGCTGTCCGCCGTGTTGATCGCCTTGTAGACGACAGCGCCAGCAAGGCCCCCAATTGCAAGCCAGAGCGCGGGCGCCACTACCCCATCAGAGAAGTTCTCCGCCAGGCTCTCGATTGCGGCACGCGAAACGGCCGCCTCATCGAGTGCTTGGGTGTCCCGGCCGACGATATGCGAGACAGCCTTGCGACCCGCCGCGAGGCCGTCGCTTTCGAGCGCGATGGCGACCGCCTCAGCGTGGGCATACAGGCTTCGCTGAGCTAGCAACGTGCTTGCCGGCAGCGCGGTAAAGACGACAGCGAGCGGAAGCCCGAACAGACTGCGCTCAAGCACATAAGCGACGCCGCCGGTGACGCCGATCACGACAAGAAGCGAGGCAATTCCCGCCACCCGACGGCTGGCGCGGCTCAGGCGCTCGTGGTTCAAGGTGTCGTCGAGGAAGCTGATCAGGCGGCCTATCCACTTCACCGGATGGCCGATTGATTGCACGAGCCAATCCGGATAGCCCATCAAGGCCTCGATCAACAGCGCAACGAACGCCAGCGTGACGAACATGAAACCTGCGCTCCTGCATGGCGGAAATCTCGTCGCCGCGCGACAGCTGTTTCCCGGTGCCCCGGAACCGTTCATCGATCTCTCGACCGGGATCAATCCCCATTCATACCCCGTGCCGCCGCTGCCGCCGGATCTATTTGCGCGGCTGCCGGAGCCCGCCGCGCTCGACCGATTGGCCGAAATCGCCGCCGGGGCTTATGGAGTGCCGTCACGGGATTGCATTGTTCCGGCCCCCGGCACGCAGATTTTACTGGCGCCGGTAGCGGCGCTGGTACCGCCGGGGCGAGCGGCTGTGCTCGGCCCGACCTATGGGGAATTCGCCCATGCCGCCGCGCTGGCCGGCCATGAGGTAACGGAGGTTGGAGCCATCGAACAACTCCGGGACGCTGATTTTGCAGTTGTGGCCAACCCCAACAATCCCGACGGGCGGGTTTTTAAGAGAGATGAATTGCTCGATCTAGGGGAAGCTCGCGGGAGGCGCGGCCTGTTGGTGATAGACGAGGCGTTTATGGACGTCGGACCTGCCGGCGCCAGTTTGGGCGGCGAGGTCGCCCGCCACAACATCGTCGTGCTTCGATCCTTCGGGAAATTTTTTGGCTTGGCCGGATTGAGACTCGGCTTCGCGCTGGCGAGGCCGGAGATTGCCGCGCGGTTGGCTGCCGTACTCGGACCGTGGGCGGTTTCCGGTCCCGCCATGGCAATCGGCGAGATGGCGCTGGCGGATTATGGGTGGGCCGAGGCGACGCGTAAGCGTCTCCAGGGGGAAGCGCGGCGGCTGGATGCTGCGTTCACAGAGGCGCGGATCGAGGTCGTCGGAGGGACGTCGCTGTTTCGACTGGTGCGCACGTCCGCCGCAGGAAGCCTGTTTGAGCATTTAGGACGCGCTGGCATTCTGGTGCGTCATTTTCCCGCGTATGCGATGTGGCTGAGAATTGGGCTGCCCGGCAACGAAGCCGCATGGGATCGGCTTACCTCCGCGCTTGCGGCAGGGGCGTGTCAGCTGTGACGCTTAAGCGTCCGGGCGGCAGATCATGCCGAGCGGACGCTCCTTCCACGGGCGATCAGTCGCGGGCTCGCTGAAGGTGCCGGCGCGGGCATGTTGAGCCAGTAGGGCGCCCAGCGTAGGCGCGGAACGGCACCGCGCGCGCCATTCGTCCTCAGAGACGATGACAACGGCTTCCTTGCCGTGGCGTGTTACTCGCTGAGGCTCTCCCGCCAAGGCGCGCTCGACGAGCTTGGAGAACTCGGCTTAGGCTTCGTTCAATGGATAGGTCTTCATAGGATCACCCAGTCGCCGTGTTCTGCATGGAGTGACGTCCCCTGGAAACAACTACAGGCAGCGCTTGCGCGTTAGAGCGCGATCTTCAATCCCATTGCCTTCATCGCCAAGAGAGCTTCGGCGTTCCCTCGCGCGTCATCAACCGGATCGTGTGTGTGCGCAGTTTTCCGCAGGTGCTTGAAATTCTGGAACATGTCTTTGACCATTCCCTTGTATATCGAGCCGAGGTTCGTGCTCGAATGGCCAAACGGGTTTCCATCTGTGAAATGCCAGAAGTACCAGTTGATGAACTGCCAATCGAAGCCGTTGTTGTCGCTCACGAACAACGCGCGGCCTTTTATATTTTCCTTTATCCAATGCGCGAAATTGTCCATCACATTCTTGGGATCATCGAAGTTGAGCGTATCCTCCCGCGAGAATCCGCTGACGGCGAGCGCCCCGGGTATCCATTTCTCAGAGATGGGCTTCAGCCTACCGTAGAAGACTTGATTCAATCCTTCCCTCACAGCCACGGCACCAAAGCACACCATGCTGTAGTCGCCTGGGATGGGGCCATCAGCCTCCACGTCCACCATCACATACGCCATGGCGATGACTCCAAATTGGTGCTTCCCGTCACAGCGTCGTCGTCAGCCCGCCGTCGACCGCGATTTCCTGGCCGGTCATGTATGAACCGGCTTCCGAGGCGAGCAGCACGGCTATTCCGGCAAGTTCGCGGGGCTTGCCCCAGCGCCGCAATGCCACCCGGCTGTTCACGAAAGCGACGAAATCCGCGTTCTTGAGCAGCGCAACGTTCAGTTCCGTCTCGAAATAGCCCGGCGCAATGGCGTTGCAGGTGATGCCGTGCTCGCCGAGTTCCGCCGCCAGCGACCGGGTGATGCCGGCGAGTGCGCTTTTTTTGCCGCCACATAGCCGTGAATGGTGGCGCGACCGCGCCTTGCCGTGATCGAGGTCGTGAAAATGATACGGCCATAACGTTGCTTGCGCATCGCCGTGGCAGCACTTTGTGCCAGGAAGAAACACGCCGTGACATTGGTGGCGAGCATGCAATCCCAATCCTTCGCCTCCCAATCCGCCAGCGCAGCGCGGTGGGTGACGCCCGCATTGGCAATCAGGATGTCGAGCGTACCCATTTTACTGATGATTGCCTCCAGAGCGACTCGGGAGGCGGCTTGTTCGGTCACGTCGAATGCAGCGGTTTCGATGTTAAGGCCGCGGTCCCGCAGTTTGCGCGCCGCCGCTTCCAACGTCGCGGCGTGGCGACCGTTGAGGACGACCGTTGCGCCTGCCTCGGCAAGCGCCTCGGCCATCGCAAAGCCAAGACCGCGCGAGGCGCCGGTGACAAGCGCGACGCGCCGGTCGAGCGAGAACAGCGGCATGCCGGCCATGCTTTGTGTTTCCTTAAGTCGAACTCAGATCGTTGCTTCGATCATGGCGCGCAATTCCGCCGTGACTTCGGGCATCACGCCGAACCAGGCTTGGAACGCCGGTCTCGCCTGGTTGAGGAGCATGCCAAGCCCGTTGACAGTGCGATTGCCGCGCAACCGCGCGGCCGCCAGCAGCGGCGTTTCGCGCGGAACATAGATGATGTCCGACACCAATGCCGATGCCGGCAGCTTGTCGAGGGCAAGGTCGAGCGCCGGTTGGCCCGCCATGCCCTGGCTCGTGGTGTTGATGAGCATCGCGGCGCCGGCGAGCGCGGCATGGCGTTCCTTCCACATCACCGCTTCGATCGGCGCTCCGAATTCCCGCGCGAGCGCCTGCGCCCGCTCGGGGGATCGATTGACGAGGCGAATCTCTTGCGCCCCCTGATCCACGAGGCTCACCAGAACGGCCCTGGCGCCGCCCCCGGCCCCGATCACGACGATCGGGCCGGCATCCGCACGCCAGTTCGGATACGCTTCCAGAAGGCTTTGGATGTAACCGAAACCGTCATAGTTGTAGCCGTCGAGCGAGCCGTCGGGCGCAACCACGACGCAATTGATGGCCCCTATGCGCCGCGCCAGCGGATCGACCCGGTCGACGATCTCGAATGCCGCTTCCTTGTGGGGAATCGTCAGGTTGCAGCCGGCAAAGCCTAGCGCCGGCAGCGCGCGCAGGGCCGCGCGCAGGCCCTCGGCGCGAATGGCGAGCGGAACATAAGTTCCGTTGAGTCCATACTCGGCGAGCCAGAAATTGTGAATTTTGGGCGAGCGCGAATGCATCACCGGCCACCCCATCAGGCCGGCCATTAGAAATCTTTCAGGATGTGACATGCGAAATCCCATGAGATTGAAACGCCGGCTGATACTATGATGCGGAAGCAAATACGAGGGTATCATGTGGAATTTGGCAAAGATTCTCGGTCTCGTCGCCCTCTGCGCCACGGCGTTGCCGGCACACGCCCAGGATTATCCCGCTAAGCCGATCCGACTCGTTGTACCTTTCCCACCGGGCGGGCCTAACGACATCATCGGACGCGTCCTTGGCCAGAAGATGCAGGAGTTGCTCGGCCAGCTGATCATCATCGACAATCGTCCCGGCGCCGGCGGTGCGCTCGGGACCGATAACGTGGCAAAGTCCGAGCCGGATGGTTATTCGATCGCGATCGCGAGCGCCGGCGCGCTGGCGATCAGCACCGCCTTGCAGGAGAAAATCCTCTACGATCCGCTCAGGGATCTCGCGGCGATCACCCTCGTCGCCAGGGTGCCGGAGCTGCTGGTCGCCTCCACCACGGTCCCGGTCGCCAATGTGAGCGAGCTGGTCGCCCTTGCCAAAGCGAAGCCCGGCGCCATCAACTACGGGTCGACCGGCCCGGGCAGCATGCCGCATCTCGCCGGGGAGCTGTTGCGCACCATTGCGCACATCGACATCGTCCATGTCCCCTATCGTGGCGCCGCGCCGGCAGTGAATGATCTCGTCGGTCACCAGGTTCACATCATGTTCCTCGACGTGCCGGCTCTGCTGCCGCAGATCCAGGCTGGTGCCATCAAGCCGCTTGCGGTCGGGGGCCGGCTGCGGGTGAAGTCGCTGCCGGACCTACCGACGATGGGCGAGATTGGCTACCCGCAGATCGAGGCCGACAACTGGTACGGCATGGTGGCCCCGGCCAGGACGCCTCCTGCGATCGTTGCGAAATTGAATGCTGCCGCGGTTGCCGCCATGAAGGCGCCTGAGGTGCGGGAAAAGCTCGCCAGCCAGGGGGCTATTCTGATCGGCGACACGCCGCAGGAATTCGCCGCCTATATGGGGAGTGAAATTCAGAAATGGGCGAAGGTGGTGCAAGCCGCCGGCATCAAGGTCAATTAGAACCCATGGCAGGCAGACTGGACGGCAAGGTGGCGATCGTCGTAGGCGCGGGCTGCGTCGGACCGGGCTGGGGCAACGGACGTGCCATGGCGGTGATTTTCGCGCGCGAAGGTGCCAGGGTTTTTGCCGTTGACCGCGACGCCGAGCCGATGCGCGAGACCATCGAGATGGCGCGCGAAGGGGGCGGCGAAATCAAGTCCCATCTGTGCGATGCGACCGACGGCAGCGCGGTTTCGGCCATGGTGGATGCGTGCTTCAAGGCCCATGGGCGGATCGATATTCTGGTCAACAATGTCGGCGGCTCCGCGGCCGGCGGTCCGGTGGAATTGCGGGAAGACAATTGGCATCGCCAGCTCGACTACAATCTCGGCACCGTGTTCCTCGCCTGCAAATACGTCCTGCCGGTCATGGTCCGCCAGAATGGCGGCGCCATCGTCAATATATCTTCGGCTTCAGGGATTCGTTTCAGCGGCTCGCCGCAGGTCGGATACGCCGCCAGCAAGGCCGGCGTTATCCAATTCTCTCGCGTGGTCGCGGTGCAATACGCCCGGCACGGCATCCGTGTGAACACGGTGATTCCTGGCCAGTTGCACACGCCAATGGTCGAAGCCCGGCTCGCCAAACAGCGCACTGGCGGCGACGTCGAAGGCCTCCTCAAACAGCGCGTCGCCCGCATCCCGCTCGGATTCATGGGTGACGGACGCGATACCGCGCATGCGGCGCTGTTTCTCGCCTCCGACGAAGCGCGCTTCATCACCGGGACCGAAATCGTGGTCGATGGCGGCATGACGGTGCGGTGCGATTGACGATGCCCGGGACCGCGGGCGTCTCGCCCGCACCAAGGAAGAGCGGGCGAGACGCCCGCGGTCCCAGGTAGGGTGGGGGCCCCGCATCAATCCGGAGCAAGCACCATGATCTCCGCCAGACTGAGCGGGTGCAAGCGCGCGCCATCGAAATAGATGAAGCGAAGGCGGCGGCGGCGCGAAACCATGGTGGCGGGCAACGGATCGTAACGAAACGTATCCCCGCCGAGGTGTGGAGTGATCGCTCCGACATCGGCGATTGAATCGATTTCCACGCGCAATAGCGCAAGCTTGGCGCCGTCAGGGGTGGTGGCCTGGAATGGCACCCGTGCGAGCCGCAAGAAACTCGTAGGATCGCCCGCCGCGAGAAACCCTTCCGCGAACGCCGCTTCGACGAGGTCGAGATCGGTGACGGCGCTGCTCGGCTCGCTGCCGCCAGGCTTGGGATCGCCGTGAAGCACCTGCCATTGCGCCGGTCGCACGGGCATATTCCCCTGATTATGGCCGATACGGGCGATGTCCGATTGCGACGGGCTCCCGCCGGACTCGTGATCGTGGTGGTGTCCGCGGTGCATCACCGTAACCTCAATAGGAGACCGGTTGGTCGATGAGCGTCTTGTGAGCGCCGAGTTTCCCGTGCGCGATCAGCGATCCGAGCACCTCGACCACCACGCGCACGCCGAACAGCGCCGTGATGTCGGACGTATCGTAAGGGGGCGATACTTCGACGACCTCGAGCCCGCAAACGCCCGCAGCCGCGACCAGGCCTAAGAGCTTGAGCGCCTCCCGCGGCAAGAATCCGCCGGGTTCCGGCCAGCCGGTGCCGGGCACGAAGCCGCAATCGACGGAGTCGACATCGAACGAGATGTAGACGGCGTCGACATCCTTCCAGGCGAGATCCAGCGCAATCTCGGCGGTCTTTTCCAATCCCAGCTTCTCGATATCCGCAATCGTCAGCACATTGGTGCCGCGTTTGCGCGCCTCCGCAACGCCGTAGCGCGGCACCTGCCAGCCGCCGATGCCAAGCTGAACGAGGTTAGTGGCCGGCACGTTGGGAAGGTTCGTTGCCCAGTACCAAGGCGTCGTGTGCATCCGTTCATCGAGATCTTTCTCCTGGATATCGATGTGCCGGTCGAAATGAATGATGCCAATGCGCTTGGACGTGCATTGCGCAATGCCGCGCATGCAAGGAAATCCGATCGAATGGTCGCCACCGAGCATCAGCGGCAACGCGCCCGCCGAGAACACATGGGCGACGCCGCGGGATATCTGGTCGAAGCTCTTCTCCAGATTTCCCGGGATCGTGAACACGTCGCCGGCGTCGCACAAGGTCATCTGCTCGCGCAGGTCGACGCCGAGCTCGTAGTTGTAAGGCGTGTAGAGCGCCGAGATGCGGCGGATGCCTTGAGGTCCGAAGCGAGTCCCCGGCCGATAGGTCGTGCCGGAATCGAACGGGATGCCGATCACCGCCGCGTCATACTTGCCGATGTGGCGCACGTTCTCCACATAGGGCGCCTTCAGAAATGTGTTGATTCCGGCAAAATGCGGCAGCTCTCCGCGTGCGAAGGTGGGGATCGTCTTGTCCGTCAGGCTTTCGGCGCCGGGCAAGCCCATGTCGAGCGCCCATTGTTGTTCCCGGCGCCAACCCGCTTCCGACAGTCGGCCCTCCGCCTCGGCGGCTTTCCAGCCCTGGGTTCCGAGCCGGTCGAAATCAGGATGATGGCGCCGGTTGCGTCGTGGAACGCGCAGGAGACCTGCCTTGCGCGAACGACGCACGGATTGATCAAGCATTCTGTCGGCGCTCCCTGGCACTCTCTTGCTCGTCACTCGGAGCGAGTGACTTGGAATCGAGTGATTTGGAAAACCTCGGAATCGGGACCGGGCCGCCCCGGCTCAGATCGAGATCGTAGGTGACGATCGCTCCATAGCGGCCTGGCGCGTGCGGATCAAGCCGCGGGCGATCAAGTGCAATAAGTCGCGTGCCCAGACCGAAGGCTTCCGTGATGTCGTGCGTGACCATGATGATCGTCATGCGGAGCTCGCGCCACAACGGGCGGATGAGCGCGTGCATTTGGGCGCGCGTACCGGGGTCGAGCGCCCCGAACGGCTCGTCGAGCAACAGAACGCGCGGCCGCCGGGCGAGCGCTTGCGCAATGGCGAGGCGCTGCTGCATGCCCCCGGAGAGCGCGCTCGGATATTTGTCGCGATGGGCCGCAAGGCCGACGGCTTCGAGCAGATGCTCGCTCTTTGCGATCGCGTCGCGTCGGGCCTTCCCGGTGAGGTGGCCGAGAACTTGGCTGGCTTCGAACTCATACGCAATCAGCACATTGCGCAGGACGGTGAGGTGCGGAAACACCGAATAGCGCTGAAACACGACACCGCGATCCGGTCCCGGCTCCGGCGGCAGCGGCGTGCCATCAAGCAGAATGGTGCCGCGCGTCGGCGGCTCCTGCCCGAGGATCAGGCGCAAAAACGTGCTCTTGCCGGCGCCGGACGGGCCGACCACCGAAATGAAGGCCCCCGAGGCGATTTCAAGATTGATGCGTTCGAGCACGATCTGGTCGCCATATTCGACCCAGACGTTGCGCAGCGAAAGCGCACTCATCAGCGCCGCTCCTCCACATAGGCCCACGAGAAACCGCGACGCGCGACGCGCGCTAGCGCATAATCCATGACGTAAGCCAGCAATGTGATCCAGACCACGTAGGGCAGGATCACATCCATCGAGAGATATCGCCGCATCAGGAAGATGCGATAGCCGAGACCGACATCGGCCGCGATGGCCTCTGCCGAGATGAGGAACAGAAAGGCGGGGCCGAGCTGGAGGCGCACGGCTTCGATGAGGCGCGGCATGATCTGGGGCAGCACCACCCGGATCGCCACCTGCCACGTGGACGCGCCGAGCGATTGGGCCTTGATCAATTGCTCCCTGGGCAGGCGCGAAACCGCCAGCGCCATATCGCGAATGAGACACGGCGCGACACCGAAAATGATCAGCACGACCTTGGACAATTCCCCGAGCCCAAACACGATGAACAGGATCGGAAGCACCGCCATCGGGGGAATCATGGATATAATGGCGATCAGAGTGCCGAGCGTAGCGTTGACCATCGGCAGGACCCCAAGCGCGAGGCCGAATGCGAGGCCGCTCAGGGTTGCGATGCCGAGACCGATGGCGAGCCGCTGCAAACTTGCGGCGGTATCGGTCCACAGCACGATCTCCTCGGTGCGGCGATCAGGCTCGGTGGCGAGCCGGCGCACCGTGTCCGCCATCTCGGCCACCGGCGGCAGCAGCTTGTCGTCTGGATTTGCCGCACGACGCTCCGCCGATGCGACCAGATAGATGGCTGCGATCAGGATGAATGGAAGGAATCCCAGGAGGAGGCCGCTCCGGGGGTTCGGAACGATGTTCATCACGCGGCGAATGGCGGGTCCCTCCGTTTTTGGTCGAACACGCCTTTGGGCATTTTTCGATGAGATGCTCTACCGGTGTCTTTGCCCGGCTTGACCGGGCAATCCAGTATCCCCGGTCTGTGGTTACTAGATCGCCCGGTCAAGCCGGGCGATGACAAGCTGGCGGGTGTAAACCCGATCGAAACGCACCTACAGCTTGCCATCCGCGGCGAGCTTCATGTAGGTCGGATCGAAGCGCAGCTTGACATTCTGCTTGGAGCCGAGATTTCCGGCCGGCATGGCGATGCCGATGGCGTCCTTCGATTTGACGTGCTCACCGAGCAAATTGTGCTCGAAACAGAACGTACGTACGAGGTCCATGATTTTCGGCAGATCGGCCTCCGTCGTGAACGCAAGGGCATCCTTGGGGGTGTAGAACATCCGCGTGGTCTTGAGCTGGGCCTCGAAACCGGCGAGGTCGGTGCCGGACGCCTTCGCCATCGCGTCGCGGGCCGCCTTGCCCTTGTCGCCCTGGTCCTGCATAAGTGCAATCGTTTCATACCAGATGCCGACCAGCGCCTTGCCGAGGCTGGGGTTGTCTTTGAGCGTCTCGGTGTTGATCCCCATCAAATCCTGTATCTCGCCGGGGATCTTGCTGGAGTCGAATACGAGCGTGGTCTTCGGCTCGGCCTTGACCTCCATGAGCTGAGGATTCCAGGTGACGACCGCCGTCGAATCCGAAGATTTGAATGCCGCCACGATATCGGCATCGGAAGTGTTGATGGTCTTGATGTCTTTTTCCCTGAGGCGAACGCTCGCCAGTCCCCGCGCCAGCAGATAATGCGATACGGACAGTTCGACGATATTGATCTTTCGCCCTTTGATGTCGCTCAGCGTCTTGGCGTTCTTGAGCACGATGCCATCGTTGCCGTTGGAAAAGTCGCCCATGATGATCGCGCTGGTATCGACCCCACCGGCTGCGGGTATCGTGAGCGCGTCCATGTTGGTGAGGGTGACGCCGTCAAACTTGCCGGCCGTGTACTGGTTGATCGATTCGACATAGTCGTTGATCTGCGTGATGTTGATGGTGATGCCGTATTTGTCGGCCCATTTCTTGACGATTCCCGTATCAGCTGCGTAGGGCCAAGGCATCCAGCCGACATAGATCGTCCAGGCGATGTTGAACTCTTTCTTCGCGGCGGCGTGCGTGGTCGAGCCGAATGCCGGCACCATGAGCGCCGCCGCGACCAGAACGGGTAATAGGCGTGAGATCGGTTTCATGGGACAATCCTCGTGGTCCATCGGACTTCATGGGATCGAGGATTGGCGAGACTCAATCGACGCCAATCCGGCGATCGAGGTCTCCCGGGCTTTTATCCCGCCGTGCACTCGGGCGATTTCTCCGCCCGAGCGGCAGCTCTCGGACCAGACGCCCCTGTGAATGGGCCGGAACCCTAGCCACCAACTCGGCAGTGCGGTCGCAATATCCATGCCAAGGGAATTGTCCTGGCTTTTCAATCGGCCCGCGGTGAGCCGCCTAAATTGAGTGCACGGACGCCTAAGGCGAGGGCATGCGTTCCAGCCTTGGCGAATTCCGTTCGGAAAGAACCTCATTCGCATACGCGCATGCGCTGGTGCCCAACATTGCCTTCTGTAGGGGCACAACCCTTGTGGTCGCCCGGTTTTGCGCACCGCGTACGCCCGCGGCAGGGCGACCACAAGGGTCGCCCTGCCGGCACCTCAGAGCGAGTCAGGGCCAATCCGTTCGGCTCCGGGTCCGGCGCATCATTGGACCTCGATTTGGCTTTTCGGGATTGACGGCCAGAACTCCGTTCGGCGAAGGATTTATCTGGTGAGCCATGAACTCAACAGGCATCCTCGTGGTTAGAGTTTGTGTGTGCGTTCCGCCTCATGGCCTCGCATCAGGCGGGACAGCCCCGAAAAGACCCGACCTCGTTGAATTTGCAATTCCGACTCGAGGCAAGTGGCGCAGTCGGGGCGGGGCCTGCGAGCGCCTATTCGCTCCCGTCTATTGCGGTCTCTCATGCGGTCTCTCAGGAGGTGAAGAATGTTCATGCGCATCATGAGTTCGCTCCAGTCCCGGCGAACGCCTCTTGATCGACGTTTTGCATTGATGGCGTCTGCCGCGGCGATTGCCGGCGCTTTGGCTCTCGCCGGCCCTGCCCTGGCGGCACCGCCGGAAACACCGGCGGTGCCTGCCGGGCGGTCCGGACCGCCGAGCTTCGCCGCGATCGTCCAGAGCGTTAAGCCGGCGGTGATTTCGGTGCGGGCGAAAGTGAGCGAGACGAACGCGGAGGACATGGGTTCGCAGGACAACGAGCACGAGCAAAGACGGCCCCCGTTCTTCAGGCGCCCGCCATTCGACCGATTTTTCCGCGAGCACGGAATTCCCAATTTCCCGGATGGTGGCGGCCATCCGAGACTCACGCTAGCGCAGGGTTCAGGCTTCTTCATTTCAGCTGACGGCTACGTGGTCACCAACGGCCACGTCGTAAGCGACAGCCAGTCCGTTGAAATCGAGACGGACATGCAGAAAACCTACAAGGCCAAGGTCGTCGGAACCGATCCCAAAACCGATGTCGCTCTGCTCAAGGTCGACGGCCGCAGCGACTTCCCATACGTCGCGTTCGCAGATGCCGTCCCGCAGGTCGGCGATTGGGTGCTCGCAGTCGGCAATCCATACGGCCTCGGCGGCACCGTAACGGCCGGGATCGTATCGGCGCGCGGCCGCGACATCGGCACCAGCCCCTATGATGATTTCATCCAGATCGATGCTCCGGTAAACAAGGGAAATTCCGGCGGCCCGGCATTCGACGAGAGCGGCAAGGTGGTGGGGGTCACAACGGCGATCTATTCGCCCTCGGGCGGCTCGGTCGGGATCGGATTTGCCATACCGGCCGACACGGTGAAATCCGTGGTCGCTCAATTGAAGGAAACCGGAGCGGTCACGCGCGGGTGGATCGGAGTTCAGGTCCAGCCGGTCACCGAAGATATCGCCAACAGTTTGGGCCTCCAAAAGGCGGAAGGGGCACTGGTCGACGAGCTGCAGCCGGATGGTCCCGCCTCCAAGGCGGGCATCAAGCCCGGCGACGTGATCCGGTCGATCACCGGAGAGGACGTCAAGGACGCGCGCGACCTTGCCAAGAAGATCGCCGGAATCGCCCCGGGTCAAACCGCGACACTTGGCGTCTTCAGCGATGGGTCGGAAAAGACCGTCACTTTGACGGTTGCGAAAATGCCGGACCGGACCGTAGCGGAACACAAGCCGAGCAGAGAGCACCACGGAGGCGCCGTTTCGTTGGGCCTGCGGCTTGCGCCGGCCGCGGCAATCGCTGGCGAAGGGACGCGGGGCGTGGTGGTGACCGACGTTGATCCGGACGGGCCAGCGGCAGAGCGCGGCGTCCATGCCGGCGACATCATCCTCGACGTCGCCGGAAAGGCCGTGGACAACCCGTTCGATGTCCGCGATGCGGTTGACCAGGCGCGATCCGCCGGAAAGCAGGCTGTCTTGATGCGCATCAAGTCGGGGGACACGGCTCGCTATATCGCGGTGCCTTTGGCTGCAGGCTAGCCGGGATGCGGCAACCCGCATCGGAACGATCGCTGCCTTTTTGCATTAACATTCGTGTCCAAAGCTCGAACGATTGCTCGACGGCGCTTCCCGCCTTGGCAGGTGTTAGAACTGCCAGGCGGTTATGCCGTCGAGGATGCTGAGGGCTACCGGCTTTGCATATTTTTTGGCAGGGCAGACCCAAGCACGGCAAAGCATGCCGACGCCCTCACGCTCGACGAAGCGCGCCAGATGGCTTTCGATTTTGCGAGACTGCCGGAGTTGCTTAAGGTCGAGTGAACAGGTTAGCCGGGCGGGCGGGGGTCTGCGACGTAACCTCGGTCTCTCTTTGTACGAGATTGCGTTTGTATCTGTGTGGGGACATTCTCTCGCAGCGCGCCGTAGTGCTGAAGGATGGATGCTGTTTCGAGAAGGCCGCCACGATGATCGACCGGGCTGAAGCGCGAAAAATCGCCGCCGGCTACCTTGCACGCCACCTTGCGCCTGACGCCGTTGGAATTGACCCCGACACTTTAGCCATCAATGAGAAGGCCACGATTGAAAAGCCCTACGGTTGGGTTTTCTTCTGGACGACTAAGCGAGAGCTTGAGGCTGTTGAGGCTGGTCGAGAGATTGACCTTGGCAACGTTCTCCTAGGCAACGCTCCATTTCTCGTCGAAAGGGGCGCCGGAGAGATCTGCCAATTCGGAACAGCGCGGTCTGTCGAGTGGTTTCTCGATAGGTATGAACGCGAACGGGGGTTCACCCGCTAACGGAATGGGCCGCCACCACAATTCAGAGCCCAAGATTGCCGAAGCCCCACGAGCACGGACCGCGCCATTCGCCGAAGAGCCCGCGTTAGACCCTTCTGCGACAAGGTGAATCGGAATACCTATAAATCGCGGACTTGATTCAAGCTCGCACTGGGCTGGAGGGTGCCAACGGATGGGAAAGCCATATTCGGAGGACTTGCGACACGGCGTAGTTCAACATGGTCTTCTCTCTTCATTGCACACGAGATGCAGGCCCTCTCGCGAGTGGGAGAGGGGGAGCCCTGTCACCTCGACGGGTGACAGCGGACAGTCGCCCACCCCACAGTCCGACCAAATTTTCGGGAGGGAATAGTCGCCACCAACCGTCAGACGTTGTGAGCGAAACCATGCGAATCGTCGCGTACCCAAGGGATCCAGCTCCCAAATACCTTGAGCTACGCGTGCCGGACCATTGGCGCGACTCCGCCGGTGGGAGCGAACTCGGCTTGTGGCCGGAAAAAGGGGAGACCTCGCTTCATCTGTCTTTCCGCCCCCACCTCTTCCGACCGGGGCTGCTGCCATATCTGATGGAGGAGGCGAAGCGGCTCCTGACCGATGCTCCTGCTAAATGGGGCCTCGGCTCCGTCTTCGGTCACGGAGCCATGTTCCTCCGTGCGCCCCCGGGCAACGAGCTACCGCCGATAGACCGAACCGGCGTACCCTCGCAAGACGTCGTGGTACTGATCAAGGCGCAGGCCGTTGGGAACGGCCGCTTCCACCAGATGTCCTACATTCTTCACCGAGAGTCGGTCGTGATGGCGACCTTCCTCTGCGACGAGCACCTTTGGACCAGCGCTCTCGATGAGGCCATGCAGATCCTTAGCTCCATAGAGATCAAGCGGTCGGTTCAGTAGCGGGTCTGCGTGAGAGAGCCGCTGCCCACTCTGCCACCGAGCGCCGACGTAATCTTACCGGCGGAACGGAGGCCGATGCGCCATGCCCGATCCACGACTTTTCTGGACAGGCAAAGCTTCCCCGGTGCCTCCCTTGGCCATGCGGCCGTCGCGTCCGTCGCATCCGTCCACTTTCGAGAATGCGACCAAACGGAATAGGAAGATACCCGCAGCGCATTGCAAGCGAAGTTAGAGTCCGTTCTGGACTGCGAAAACGCGTCGAAGTCTAAGAAAAGGCCGGTTTTAGTCATGGCGGCTGGCTAAATGAGAGTGGCAACGCCCGGTTCGAGGTCAGCCGGGGCGCGGCCGAAAGAATAAGCCAATGAGTCTGTACTACACGCACACCTTGATTCCCGGACGGGTTGACTACAAACCAGAGTCGCTCCAAGTCGCAAACTTCTTTGCGTCGCTGCTCGAACTCGGCGCGGCTCCGGTGAACCCAAAATTCGAAGTGGTTACGGATGCTGAGAAAATAACCTTGGTCGACGGACAGCCGGTTTTCGAACCGCTCCCGCGCCGCGCCGGCCGAGGTCTGATCACTAGACACACTGTACGTCGCATCGGCAGAAATCCTGCAACGGGAGAAGTTATAGCCCTACCGCGTCGGGACTGCACTGCAGTTGAAGGGGTCTTTGGCCTAGGGCCGGAGTTGGAGGCTCTTGACGAGTACGAAACGGTGATGTCCGGCGAAGGACCGCCCCAGCTCCCGGTAGCGCAGTTGGATCCAGAATTCGACAACGGCGGTGAGCCGTATCAATTCGCTATACGCTGTTGCCTGAGGCCCGTGGTCGTTTCGACCCCTGATTTCCATGGCGATGAACGAACAATTCGAAGAATCGTGCCGCGCGGGGAACCTTGCGACGCAACGGACCGGACGGGATTCTTTACCAATCCTCGAACCGTTGAGACGATCGACGTACCCGAAGCCGGATGCGCCCGCTTCTGGGTTGAATTCGCGTTGGGAAATGGGTTATTCCCGCAGATCGATGAGAGCCTTGACCTCTTGCCTCCTTCTGTCGTGCGGGCCGCGGAACAGACCTTCAAGATTGGGTTTAATCAGGGCTGTCACTGGGGGTAGCGGTGGAGGCAGAGAAGTTCGCCGATTGATCCAGGACATTGCCGACGCAAGAATGATGGCGAGCGCCACATGCTTGCTCGGTGGGTACCACATGGGCGCCGGCGGGGGAGCAAACTTGAACGCCGCAGCGGCAGCTCCAAGGCGGTCTCGTGAGCCGGATTTAACCGACCTCCGCGAGCCGTGGCCGCGGTGTCAGGACGAGCGCAAAATAAGTCTCCATATCCGCATTAAGGCTGAAGTGGAACCGCGAGAAAGCACTCAAGAGGTCCTGCTCGTAGAGTGCGAGCGCGTCGGCACGGCAGATGAGAAATTTCGGCGCCGCGACGATATCTTCCCGGTCGACGACGCACAGCAGGCGCATTTCCGGATGCCGGGCGAAGTATTCATACACGGCTGAAGTCATCATCGGATAGCCGGGATGGAGCATGTCGTCGAGGCATATGATACCGTCGCGATGCAACAGCGGGGCGACCAGTTCCAGATCGTTGGTCAGGCATTCGCGAGAATGGTGGCTATCGATATGGACGAAGCGGACCGGCCGTTCGCCGAGCGTTTCCCGCAGCTCGCCTGAGGTAATCTCACGGCTGTCGGCTTTCCAGGACAGGTAGCGATCGCGTGCAACGCCGTGGGCGGCGCAATTGGCAACAAAACGACCTTCAACGCCGGCATCAGGCCAATCGAAGCGGTCGATGCCTAATGCTTTTTCACCTGGAGCCAGGCCGAGCGCCATAGCGATGAAAAAGCGGCCCTCGAAAGTTCCGACTTCGACGAGGTCGCCGCCAATGCCGAGCGCCGTCTGCCGTCGGATAAGGTGCCCGCAGATAGCCGCCGCGAAGCGGGAGGACATGCCGCGCACCCGCTCGTAGCTCTGCGAAAGGTAGAGATCGATGGCGGGATGACCGCTCGCGATGTCAA